>JACCDG011707616.1_pt1 | contig 25563 bp, 26 predicted proteins | sample 7442471 | NCBI WGS metagenome assembly JACCDG01 (sample SAMN15323444, study PRJNA562643) | freshwater metagenome | isolation source: river surface water | place: USA:Blue River Watershed | collected 2017-08-17 | reverse complement strand
GGGTAATGGAATAATCAAGATAACCATTATATCTAGAAGTACATTGCCTATGGCCTTCCTCATATGCTGAAGCCCATCTATTTTGGGCCTTATATCCATAGTAAGAATTAATAAAGGTTGATCCCACCATGGCCAGTGGAGCTGCTACAATTCCTAAAGCCTCAACCCAAGGATTGCTTTTTTGTTCTTCCGCAAAAAGACAGGATACACAGTCTACATTTGCATTTGAGGCAATTTGCGCACGTAAGCATGCCTTATATTCTGTTGGATACATCGATTGATCGATGTAGGCACATTGGTCTTGAGCATAGGTTTTGAGAACAAACCCCATCAAAAGGATTAGAGAAAACATTTTTTTGTAATTCATATTTATGGCTCCACATCTTGTGTATATAAGGCCTTAATTCTTCGTCTATTTTTCGGGAGGAAAATAAATAAACTTTAACATTTTGAGAAAAACAGATTAATTGACTTAATCGATTATACACTTATAGTGTTGGCCACAAGGGGCATAATCCTGATGAATTTTGACTGGTTATTTTTATTCTTATTTTTAGGCGCATTGGTTTACGCTGCCTGGGCAATAAAGAAAGAAAAAAATACTTTTCTAGATAATCCCATTCCCTATCAATTAGGTTCATTTCTGCTAAAAATTCCAAAATGGTGGACGCTTATAGATGATAAGAAAAATCAACTTATCTTTGAGCGAACTGATACTAAATATGATTGGGCCGCAACTTTTTCTCTTGTAAAAGAAACTCCGGAATTTAGCACTTTAGATCAATTGCTTATCGATTTTGTTAAAGAGAAAAAGATTATCTTTGATCCAGAAAGTTCTGACATAAGTTTTAAAACCAATTTAGCCAATTTGGAATTAATACATGTCGGGGGTACTGCTACTCAGGATGAAATTGAAAGAATTTATTACGATATCGCCTTAATAAAGAGTAAAAAGGATATTATTATTTGTGAAAGCAGAAGTTCTGTCTTAAATGGAGCCGTAGAAGGTCCTTATTTTGAAGAAGTTATCAAAATGATTTCTAATTAAGCTCTCTTAGTTGAAAAATACCTGATCTTTCCCACTAAAAAAGAAACTATTTCTTCATCTGTTCCGTAGATATCATCTACTAAGGGGCATTCAAGTAAAAATTTAGTCATTCTTTGAGCTGTAGAATATAGGGGCTCAACTAAATATAAGCCGCCGATATTTTCACCATTAAATGATTTAATAATTTCTTTGCGAGCATGGTTGTAAATTTCTGTTTCAGTAATATCTTCTGGAACATTATCTTCGCCCATCTTTTCTTCAACTTCTTCGATGGCCTGTTCTTTTATGTCTTCATCGGTAGCAAAACTTACACCAAGTTCTGTTGCCATGGCTTCGATCAGATCCAACCTGGTAGCAACATTAAAATCTATCATCTTGTTCTCTTTAAGATGATTTAATGTATATGATGCTAATTGTCGCAATGTTTCAAAATCAGTCCTCATTAACATTTTCCTAAAATTGATATTTCGGGTAACTTACATTAGTTTATGTTTAAGTTACAAGAAATAACCATCTAAAAATTCAATTTTTTTTATCGCGCAGCGTTTTAGCGAAGAAGCTGCTTAATTTGCTTATACTCTCCAAGAACAATTAATAGTACCGCATAAAGTGCCAATCCTAAAAGTCCCAATCCACAAAATATCAGCGTTTTATAAATAAAAATATCGTTAAAATCGAAAGATTTTTTTGCGACATAACCCACAGAAAAATAGGTGATTATTGACGCAAGAAATATTTTAAAGATTCTGATATTAAAGAAAAAATTCCAATTTAATTCGAGATCCTTTTTAAGCAATATACCTAAAAGGGCGGAATTTAAAAGCATAGAAACTGATGTACCAAGCGCTAGTATTTTAAATCCATAATAGGGAACGAGAGTAACACAAAAAATAATATTAACCGCAATGGAGATAATGGAAATAATGATCGGAATTCGAGGCTTATCGAGGGTATAAAAAATTGGGGATAAAATTTTATAAAAGCCGTAGAAGGGAAGTCCTACCATATAATAATTTAAGGCCAAGGTGGTTTGAATCGTATCATTAAATTTGAAAAGACCTCTTTGAAAAATTAAATGGACCGATTGTACTGAAAGAGCACTAAGCAAAAAAGTTGCAGGTATTAATATTAAAATCGAAAGAAAGTAACTGGTGTATAAATATTCTATGGCCTTAGACTTATTCCCTTCTTTCCAAGAATCACTAAAATGAACTAAATTTGAACCCGCAATGGATACACTAAAAACCCCAACCGGAAACTGAAAAAGTCTAAAGGCGTAGGAGAGCCACGAAACAGCACCTACAACCGTGCTAGTCGCCAAAATTGTTGAAATCAAAACATTTATTTGGGTTGCAGCAGTTCCTATGGTCCCAATTCCTAATCGATGAATTATTTTTTTTGTTGTCTGGGTAAAAAGTTGAATCGGCCCTAAAGGACCATAACCTTTAGAAAAAATTAATGGTATCTGACAAAAAGTTTGAAATATTCCTCCTAAAATTACTCCTACTCCGAGGGAAAATATGGGGTGAAATCCCCAATTTTTAAAAATTGGAGGAAAATATAAAATTGAAATGATCATTAACAAATTAAAAAAGACCGGTGCCAAGGCAGGCATAAAAAAAACCTTCAGCGAATTCAATGCCCCCATAAAAAGGGCCGCCAAGGAAACCAACACCAAAAAGGGTGCCATAATTCGGGTGAGGGCCACAGTAAGCTCAAATTTTTCGGGATCTGAAATAAAAGTTGGAGCAAAAATTCTAATTAGTTCAGGTGAAAAAATAATCATCAAGACAGAAAGTATAGTGGTGATAACGGTAAGCAACATGGCTAAAGACCAGAGCAATCTTCTCGCTGCGAGAGGATCCTTTATTCTCTCTTCCAAGAAAACGGGCACAAATGCAGGTGAAAATGAGCCCTCTGCAAAAAGATCCCTTAAAATATTAGGAATCCTAAAAGCAACTAAGAAGGCATCTGTTAATCCAGAGGCCCCAAAAACGGCGGCCATTACTTGCTCTCGTGCTAATCCCAAAACTCTGCTGGCCAAGGTTGCCACGCCCATTTTAAGTGAGGAAAAAAGAACTTTATAATTAGATTCTGACAAAGGAATTCTTCCGTCTATTATTGGTATGGCGCAAAAACCAATAATTCCAAATTACTATTTTACGCATCATATTTTTTTATGGTAAGCATTTTTGTTCCAACTTTATCATTTTGCCAAAAAAAGGAGAAAACCCTAATGGACTTTACCGCCCAATTTCTATCCTACGGACCACTTGTTGGGATAGGTGGTTTTATTTTTGCCATAATAACCTATTTCTGGATAGTTAAACAACCTTCCGGCAACCCAAAAATGAATCATATAGCGGATCTAATTGAAAAAGGATCCATGGCCTTTTTAAAGAAGGAATATTCCATCCTCTTAGTTTTTCTTACTATTGTGGCCCTACTTCTAAATTGGAAAATTGATTTTAATACTTCAATCGCCTATCTCATTGGTGCCTTTTCATCCATGTTATGCGGATTAATCGGAATGAAAGCAGCAACCAAAGCAAATGTCAGGACCTCTCAAGCAGCAAAGGATTCAAGCAAGGCAAAGGCCTTAGCTATTGCCTTTTTTGGCGGCTCGGTAATGGGAATGACCGTGGCCTCTATAGGGCTAATTGGTCTAGCTCTTGTTTTTAAATATTTAACTGATGCAATAAGGATTGAAAGCTTAAATGGCTTTGCCATGGGAGCTTCATCTATTGCTCTTTTCGCCAGAGTTGGCGGTGGTATTTTTACTAAAGCCGCTGACGTTGGTGCAGATCTTGTAGGAAAAATTGAAGCGGGAATTCCTGAGGACGATCCAAGAAATCCTGCCACCATTGCGGATAATGTTGGGGACAACGTTGGGGATACTGCCGGGATGGGTGCAGATATTTTTGAATCCTATGTAGGTTCAGTGGTTGCAACCATGTTTATTGGTTCAACTTTAGGCTCCGGGGTAGGACCGATTGCCTTGCCAATATTTGTTGTAATGATTGGATTAGTCGCTTCAGTTCTTGGAATTTTATCCATGAACATTTTAAAAAATTCAAACCCAGCACTGGCCCTTCGGATCACTCCAGTTATCGCTTTAGTGGTATTGTTCGCCGGGTGTTATTATACCGTTGCCCAAATGAATTTTACTAATTTCCCTTACGCTATGGGACCTTTTTATGCCATGGTCATTGGCGCTATATCGGGACTTTTGGTCGGGCTAGTAACTGAGTACTTTACCTCTGGTGACTTCGGACCCGTTAAAAAAATTGCCAAGGCCTCTAAAACTGGAGCTGCCACAAATATCATTCAGGGATTAGCTGCTGGGATGTATTCTTGTATCCTTCCAGTTTTAATAATTTGTGCCGCTATTTATTTTTCTTTTGAATTTTCTGGACTCTACGGAGTTGGTATCGCCGCTGTAGGAATGCTTGCCACCACTGGGGTTACCATGACGGTGGATGCCTATGGTCCCATTTCTGATAATGCAGGTGGTATCTCTGAGATGAGTGGACTAGGTCCAGAAGTTAGAGCAATTACCGACAGCTTAGATTCCTTAGGAAATACTACTGCGGCCATTGGAAAAGGATTTGCCATTGGATCCGCGGCCCTAACCGCCCTGGCCATGTTTAGTGCATACGCCGCAGCTGTTGGACTTGAATCCATTAACCTAATGGAAGGAAAAGTTGTTATCGGGCTTTTTATTGGAGGAGTTCTTCCATTTTTTGTTGGGGCCAATACAATGAACGCGGTTGGATCAGCGGCTTTCACCATGGTTGAAGAGGTGAGAAGACAATTTAGAGAAATTCCGGGACTTATGGAAGGGAAGACTCCCCCCGATGCTGAAAAATGCGTTTCGATTGCTACTGAAGCATCCTTAAAAGAAATGATCTTGCCAGGTCTTGTTTCCTGTCTAACTCCTATAGTAGTGGGATTTGTTTTAGGTAAAGCTGCTTTGGGCGGAATGCTTGCCGGTGCCACCGTTACTGGGGTTTTATTGGCACTGTTTATGGCCAACGCAGGTGGAGCTTGGGACAACGCTAAAAAATATATTGAAGGTGGTTCTCTTGAAGGAGAGAAAAAAGGTGGAAAGGCCCATGCCGCTGCTGTAACCGGGGACACTGTGGGCGATCCATTTAAAGATACCTCTGGTCCAGCCATGAATATTTTAATAAAGTTAATGTCGATTGTGGCCTTGGTGATTGCACCTCTCTTAAAATAAGGAATGAGATGAAGCCGTTTATTCTTGTTGCAGATGGATTTGATAAAAAACTTTTTAAAGATCTGTGTAATGTACCAGGACTAGAAGTACACCCTGAATCCAAGGTGGATAAAGACGGTCTGGAAAAATTACTTCCTAAAATAAATGGAATTGTAATCAGATCTGCAACAACAATAACTCCAGAGCTTCTCTCAAAAGCTCCAAACCTAAAATATGTTATTCGTGCCGGTGAAGGCACGGATAATATCGATAAGGTCGCCTGCAGAGCAAAAGGTGTAAAAGTTTCCAATACGCCTGGGGCCAACAATAATTCTGCGGCAGAACATGCAATAGCTTTAATGATGACTGTTCTTCGCCAAACTGCCCAAGCCACCCAATCCATGAATCAAGGAAAGTGGGATAAAAATTCTTTTATGGGTATAGAACTATGGAAGAAAAAAATCGGCATCGTAGGAATGGGGAGAATCGGACAAATACTGGCCAAAAGGCTTTCGGGCTTTGAGGTTTCTGTGACTTATTTTGATCCGGTTACCGAAAGCGTGGATATCCCCTACGCAAAAAAAGTAAATGATATCGAAGAACTTTTTAAAACCTGCGATATTATCACTTTGCATGTTCCTCTAATCCCAGCAACAAAAAATCTAGTTGGAAAAAAACTTCTTGATCTTATGAAGCCTAATGCGATTTTAATAAATGCTGCCAGAGGGGGAATCGTAAACGAAGAAGACCTGGTGGAAACATTAAAAGCCGGCAAAATAAGAGGTGCAGGACTTGATGTTTTTTCCCAAGAACCTTTGGCCGAAGACTCTCCGCTTAGAAAACTTCCAAACCTGGTTTTAACTCCACACCTTGGAGCTACTACCCTCGAGGCCCAGGAAAGAGTTGGAGAAATGGCGGTTGATCAATTGAAAGATTTTTTTCTAAATAACAATTTATTAAATGAAGTGAGATAAATATATGCAGACTTTGGCCATAGTAGGGGCACAGTGGGGCGACGAAGGAAAAGGAAAGATTACCGATCTTTTAGGGGCCAAATGCAGCTTGGTGGTAAGATACCAAGGCGGCAACAATGCCGGCCATACCATAATAGTAGGTGATAAAAAAATAGTCCTACACCTAATACCTTCGGGAATTCTTCACAAAAATACTCTTTCACTAGTTGGTCACGGGGTAGTTTTTGATCCTAAAGCCTTTATTGAAGAGTTGAATAAGGTCCGAGGCTCAGGCGTAGAGGTAACTCCCAATAATTTGAAAGTTTCCCAAAATTGCACTGTTATCACGAGTTATAATAAATTGTTAGATGGGGCCCGCGAGGGACATGGAACAAAAATAGGTACCACCGGAAGAGGGATTGGACCCGCTTACGAAGATAAGGTGGGACGAAGGGCCATTAAACTTAAGGATCTTCTCGATAAGAATATTCTAATGGCCAAACTTCAGGAAAATCTTAAGGAAAAAGAAATTCTTTTTACTCACCTTTTTAAGGTTAAATTTCCCACTGTTGAGGAAGAGGCCCAAAATCTTTTTGAGCTAGGAAAACTAGTGGCCCCGTTTTTAACGGACACCTTCGGAATTATCGATTCAGCCTTACAAGCTGGAAAAAAAATCCTCTACGAAGGAGCCCAAGGTATTCTTCTTGATGTGGACTACGGAACTTATCCCTATGTCACCTCTTCAAATACCTCTACCGGAGGGATCTATACGGGAGCTGGCCTTCCGGGTGGACATATAGGCGAAGTCTTGAGCATCACCAAGGCCTACACGCCCCGGGTTGGCGAGGGACGATTTCCTACCGAACATATGGGGGATGTGGGAGAAAAAATCAGAAAAATTGGATCTGAATTTGGGGCCACCACCGGCAGACCAAGAAGATGCGGTTGGCTTGATCTTCCCCTGCTTAAATACTCGATTAAAGTTGGAAATATTACCTCCTTGGCACTAACCAAACTTGATATTTTATCTGGATTTGAATCCCTACAAATCTGCACTGGTTATGAGGTAGATGGTAAGATAATTGATTGCAGTTATCCTGGACTTGATTTGTCAAAAGTAAAACCAATCTTTAAGGACCTTAAGCCATTTAACGATGACTTTTCGGGCGGCAAATTATCTTCAGAGCTAATGAGCTATATTGAACTAATTGAATCGGAATTAAAAATCCCAGTTGGTATTTTGGCGTTTGGCCCTGAAAGAGAGCAGATAGTTTTCAGAAAGGATTATTTCTAATATCCTTTTTAAATGAGAAATTATCTTTTAGTTTTTTTAGGTGTAATTTTTTATTCCTCTGTTTTTGCTATTGATCTTCCTGATCAAATTTTTTTAAAAACGGCCACCCAAACAAGAAATAATTTCAATGAGTGGATCTTAGTAGATAAGGAAATCTGGGTAAAACCGCTTGGATCAAATAAAACAGCGTGGAAAAAAGTTTCCATGGTAGATGGCCCTCCTAATCCCATTCAAATTGCTTGTGATGGGGGATATTTTATGGCCATGAATGCTAATGGCCAGGTCTATACCTTAAAATCCGCATTCAAGACTGATCCAAAATCCTTTAAATGGAGTAAAAAATGGGGCCATCCTATTGGAATGGGTCCAGGTGCCTTCCTCCCTCTCGACCTAAGAAGTTGGGATTTTAGTCAATTGTCTTTGAAAGAGGATAAATTTGTTTTTAATCCTCTTACGGGCAAAAAAGATTTTTATTTGGGTAACGCCCATATTTTTTGGCTCCATCAAAATGGTCGATGGATTAAATTTATGGACCCATGGGTAGTAAGTGATCACAGCTATGAAGTGTGCGGGCCAATCAGAGGAAGATTCACAGCAATTAATATGTCTACGGCCGGGTCCCTAATTCTGGTAATAAACCAGTACGGGGATATGTACACCCGCAGATATGACTTTGATTTGGCCGGTTATAATAGCGTCTACTATCGTTACTCTTATAATGATCAAACCAAGAGGACAGCTTTTTACCCCCGACAGCTTCCTCTGCCAGATTGGAAATACCAGCCAAAAATTTCAGGAAAGATTACCAATATCATTTCTGTTTTTAAATCCGGAGAAGGCGCAGTCTTTAGAGAACTTCGAGTAGAGGGTGTAAACGCTGCAGGACAAACCGGTTATTATTTTAAGGATGTTGCAGCATCGGAATGGGGTTTCAAAGTAACCAATCTTCCTTTGCTTGGGAAATTGATTCAAAATAGTCCCGATTTTAAAAGCGACTTAACCCTAGGACCTATCGAGGATAGACCTTACTCTGTTAAGGAAAAAGACTTTTCCCTAACAGTCCCTAATTTTAATATCTATTGTTCGCCAAATACACTTCGAGTTTCTTTTGGAAAAGAAGGCTTCTTTGACTTAAATCTTCACACACGAGGTACCTTTAGAACTAAACCTAGACCAAGGGGGCTAACCTCTGAGCCTTTTGAATTAAACGGGGTTATTGAAATCCCTGAATCGTCCTTTAGTGAACTGGCAAAAATCAAACCTGCAGCTAGAGAATTTATTAAAAAATATCTTGGCGATAAAAGATGGACTGAAATATCTGCGGTGGCCACGGATAAGCGTCTCACCATCGTGAAAAAAAGAGATTTTACCTTTAATTTAAATGCGGATTAATCTGACCCATTAATTTTCCATCCTTGATGGAATTAAGACTTACTGGGATTATCTGGTTTGAAAGATCTTCGCTAGATTCTACTTTAACCTTTAAAAAATTAGTGGTGTGTCCTTCAAAAAGTCCATCCTCACTTCGATGTTCAAAAAGCACCTGGTTGGTTGTCCCCACAAAATCTGTCATAAAATCTAGGAGTTTTGCCTTTCCTAAATCTGTAACCAGTCGGACTCGGTCTTTTTTCACCTGTTGAGGAATTTGATTTTCCATTCTGGCCGAAATTGTTCCTTTTCTTTTGGAAAAGGGGAAGGGATGAAAATGGGTTATGGGAAGTTTTCGAAGAAGATTAAACGTGTCTAAAAACTGTTCTTGAGTCTCCCCAGGATGCCCCACAATAATGTCTGCGCCTATACCTGCACTTGGGAATGCCTCTTTGATCTTAAAAATGACTTCGCTATATTCTGCAGCAGAATATTTTCTTCTCATGGATTTTAAAACCTCGTCATTTCCACTTTGCAGGGGAATATGAAAGTGTTCCATATATTTGGGGGAGTCTTTTAAAACCTTTAAAAGGTCATCGTTTATGGTGTTGGGCTCGACGCTTGATAGTCTAAGCCTTTCTAGGCCCTTTAATTCTAAAAGGGATTTTACCAGTTTATAGAAGGGAGTTCCTGAGGCATCTTCGTATTCGCCAATATTAACCCCGGTCAGAACAATTTCTTTATAACCTTGGTCTATTAGATTTTTGGCAGAAGCTATGGCCTTTTCTGGCGATATGGCCCTGGACCGGCCTCTGGCCTGGGGGATGATACAGTAAGAGCAAATATAATTGCATCCGTCCTGAATTTTTAGAAAGGCCCGGGTTCTTGAATCCGAAGGAGTAGTGGCCGCCCCCCAAAATTCATTGGTTAGATCCACCTTAATAATTTGCTTTTTTTCTTCTTCCAAATAATCAAAAACGTTATATTTCTCTGCCGTTCCCAAAATTAGATCCACCCCTTTTATCTGGGCGATTTTTTCGGGCTCCATTTGGGCATAACAGCCTACCACGATTATTTTACCCTCGGGTGAGGAGTTATGGGCTTTTCTTATAAGATTCCTACAGGTGGAATCAGCGCTATCGGTAACCGTGCAGGTATTGACCATAACCACATCGGCCTTATCTCCAAAAGGAACAATTTTATAGCCTCTTTCGGTAAATCCATGGGCAATAGTCCCCGTTTCGGACAAATTTAGCCGACAACCTAGGGTATGAAACGATACTGTCTTTTCTTGAGTAGTTTCCATTTTAGGAAACCAAGAATAGGCATTTCAATGCGGATTGGCAAAACTTTTTTGAATTGATTTTTGTTTGACAGATAGACCTCGATAACTTAATTTCTCATGAACTTTTGAAATTGATCGGTCCCCTAGCTCAGTTGGTTAGAGCATCTCCCTTTTAAGGAGAGGGTCCCGCGTTCGAGTCGCGGGGGGATCACCAATTCAAAATTAAGACGAAAAATGCTCCCATCGTCTAGCCAGGTCTAGGACTACGCGTTTTCATCGCGTCAACAGGGGTTCGAATCCCCTTGGGAGTTCCAAATATTTAAAAGCCCCTGTTATCAGGGGCTTTTTTTACCTAAAAATTTGAGTTTTTTTAAAGGGCCGATACAATTTCTTATTAAAGAGGACTGACTAGATGAAATTACTATCGATTTTTTTTCTTTTTCTAAGTATGGCATGCTCGAATCAAGCGTCCAAAACCACCGATCCCTCCCTATTCGAATACGGACAGGCACCTGAGAATTATGAAAAAATTTTTGTGGACTCGGTGAAGGCCAAATTGAAGGATCCAGGCTCAGCGAAATTTCAGAAAATTTTAAGTCCAAAAAAAACTTGGTACAGTTTTGAAGAAGGGAAAGTGACTCGTCATGGTTGGGCAATCTGTGGAGAGGTAAATGAAAAAAGTCCTAACGGAAATTATATGGGCTATAACCCACATTTAGTTTTTTTTCTTAACGGTAATGCCCAATATATAGATATGACAGCGGATGCGCCAAAAGATGTTAAATTTGGTGAGTATGATATTTTTATGCTTTTAACCTCCGGTGACTGGCCGCCTGCTTTATTTAAAACCATGGATGGAAAGCCTCTTTGCCCTGGTCTAGAGTCTTTTAAACAGAAAAAATAATAAAATTTTTCGGGCCGCAGTTATAGCGCCATGTAATTACTATCTCTAAATTCATGTTAGGCTCCTGCTCTTAATTTAACTTGGAGGACCTTTCAGTGAATAAAGTAATTATTTTTTTTCTCACCTTATTACTTTCTTTTTCTTCATATGCAGATACCTATAATTCCCGAAAATATATAATGGTTATATTCCATGGACTGGGAGGCTATGAAGCCAACAACTTAGATATGGCCACCAAATTGCCAGAAAATCTAAAGATGGCAGGGATAGAAAAAATGTATAATGCAGGCCATGGAGTTAGCGAAAAAAAGTTTGATGTTATTTTAAATAACTTTGCTTGCAAAAATGGCACTAGAAACCAAGAAAACCTAGGAATGATCATCGTTGGCTATAGCTGGGGCGCTAGAAAATCTTATGAGTTTTCTAAAACCTATCTTAAAAAATGCGGACAAAAAGCGGACCGTGCCTATATGATCGACGGAGTTCAAAAGTTGGTTTCCCAATTTAAAGAAACTCCGGTAGCGAAAGTTTGTAAAAACTTTTACAAAACAATTTCACCCATTAGAGGAAGAGATTTAAAAAATTGTCAGAACTCTGACTTAACCGAACTTTGTAAGCAAGAAGGTGGGGCCTATAGTGAAGGAATGCCTTGCCACCAAACCGTCCTTAAAGCGGGATTTGAACTGGTTATGGAAGACATTCAAAATTTTGAGACTGATGTAGCATCTCTTCAAGCTATTTATTAATTTCTATTTAAAGGCCTCGGATTACTGGGGCCTTATTTTTTTTCATCCAGGAAATATAAGCAAGCACCTCATCAATCTGTTTTATTGTGAGAATATCTTTAAACGGAGGCATAGTGCTTCTAAAGCGATATGCATTTGAATCTAAAATAAAGGCCCGGAGATACTTTTTGTTTCTGTATTCTGTAATGTTCTTGGGAATATTAAGTTCGGGACCAAGCTCACCACCTTCTAGATTTATTGAATGACATTTTAGACAATGATTTCTAAAAATATCAAAACCGGATTTAATGGAACCAGAAAGTTTTTTTAGCTCTGGGGGATAAATCTTGGAGTATTTTTTGCTGAAATCTATCTGAGAAATTCCAACAATTTGATAAGGCCACTGAGCCTCCTCAACCGGCCTTGTCCATACAAGGTAAAATGGTTCGGGTAGTTTTTTGCTTTTCCCAACTTCAAAGAATTCCCAATTTCCATTTTTAGCTTCTACATCACGAAAAACCAAGAAGGGTTGCCCTATTTCAATTTTACTTAATTCCAGAATCGGTTTGTATCCGTCAGCGCAGTGAAATTCTATGGTTCCACTTAAACCATAAAGCTTAAGCACTTCAGTAAGGGGAAATCCCTCGTAGGTCTTTTTCTTTTTATAAACCAGATCATCCACCGTAATTATTTTGGATGTGAGTTTACTCTGAAGATATTTTAAATCTAAGTTTTGATCAGAAAAAGCTAGTAGGGGTAAAAAAAATAAAAGTTTAAGCATACCTAAAGCTTACTAAGCTTTTAGTGCCTCTTGAACCAATAAATTTGCCTTCTTTCCATCAAACTTCCCCTTGATTTGAGGTGAAAGCTCTTTCATCACCATTCCGGAGTTTGCGGAGGGATTGGCCTTAACAATACTAGCTATTAGGGCACGAACATCTTCCTCGGTTAATTGTTGAGGAAGATAAACGGAAATAAATTCAATCTCATTAAGGGTCTTTTGATAAATTGGATTATCTTTTGGAAAGTGGGTTAAAGATTCCGAAAGCTTATTCTTATGAGCAATCGCGATATCTAATTCGCTTTTGGGATTTTTGCTGGTTTTGTTTTCTAGCAACATGGCCTTTAGGAAACGGATTGCCTCAAGACGATCCTTTTGCTGGGCCTTCATTGCCTCTTTCATATGGGCCTCAATTTGAAGCATTAATGCACCTTTTTCTTCGCTCATATTAAACTCCTTTGGGACATGCAGGTTTTAAATATTCTTTATCCAAAAAAACCTTATATTCGGTAGATCCTTCAATTACTCGAACCACTTTGCAATTAAGGTCTTTTTGTTCGGTTTTAAGTTTAAGATTTACTGATCCAACCTCAACTTGAGATTCAACTATATTTAAATGGGGAGCCTTGCTTAAAGCACCTTTAATTGAATCTACACACATCCCACAAGTCATTCCTTTAATAAAATATTTTTGGGAATAATCTGCGGAGACGATTGAGGAAAATAAACCTATAAAAATAATTAATTTAAACATTTAAAATCTCCATAAAAATTACCTTTGAAAAAGTAATATCTCTAAAAGTTTACCTTGGCCACTTCAAGAAAAAATTCACAAATGAAAAATCCAGGCCCCTAAGCCTAAAAATTGTGGTTTTTTCAAAAAGATACATTAGTTTGGCAAAAACTAGAGGATAAAAAAATGATTCTTGATAACGTAATACTTATATATTACCTTAAAAAGGACGGTCAATGAGGAAGATTCAGTACCTGCGTCTTCCAAATGGGAGGGAACCGTTCCGAGAATGGTTTAAATGTTTGGATCTCATCACCCAAACCAAAATTCAACTCTACCTGGATAGGATTGTCTTAGGCGGTGGGAAAAAAATATTAAGTCAAGTATTTGAGGTAAAAATTAACTTTGGCCCAGGTTTTAGAGTGTACTTCGCTGAAGAAGGAAGATTTCTTCTCCTCCTCTTGCTTGGAGGGGATAAGGGAACTCAAACTCGCGATATTGAAAGGGCAAAAACCTATTGGAAAGAATATGTACAGAAGTAATACCTATGATGAAGACTTTAGTGAAAACATGAAGCACCTTATTGCTCGTCAAACCTATCTTACTGGTCTAATTGATGACGAGGATGAACCCATGTCTATTGAAGAGGCCTTGCGCTTTTTTATTCGCAGGATGGGTTTAGTGGAATTTTCAAATTTAGTCGGTGAGAAAAAGCAAAATGTGAATAAGTTCTTAGTGGGCGAACGGAAACTTAAGAGGGAGACATTGGATAAATACCTAAAACCTTTTGGACTTAAAACCGTTCTTGAGGTGAAACCTTTGGATAAGGTAGCTTGAGATTAGGCCCAACTATTACCAAAATGGCTCCCGCTAGAAAAAGCAAGGCCCCAACTATTCCAGCAAAAGTCAAATTTTCCCCTTGAATAAAATTCCACCCGATTTTATTGATGGCCCAAATAAATATTAAAGTTAAAAGGGGGTTTAGGGTTATGATCACCCCTACCTGGTTGGCAGGAATTCTTTTAAGCGCCTCCCCTATTAGGCCATAAGCAACTAAAGTATTTATTCCCAAAGAAACCATTATCCACCATTGCATAGGTTCTAAGTTGGAAAGTGCATTAAAGTTGGTCATAGGTAAAAATAGAATGAAACAAACCCCATAAAAAATAATATTTAATTCTTGAGGATTAATGGTCTTAACCAATTCTTTTTGAATAATCGCATAAAATCCCCAGGCCACAGCTGCTCCGAAAACCCAAAGACTTCCTATATGAAAGTCATATTGGCCAAAGGACATATGGGCGAGTTTATTAAAATAAAAAAGAATAAATCCAAAAAGGAGCAGTAAAAGTCCAATATATTGGATCTTTATAAATTTTTCTTTAAAAAATAATATCCCAAAAATCGCCAAAAGCATGGGGCCAAACTGTATAATGATTTGGGCATTACCTGGGGAAGTCAGGGTGATTCCATAGAGGTAGGTAAAATAGTTTATCCCTAAAAATAGGGATGCCACTAAGGCCAAAACTTGTGGCCGAAGTATTATCTTGAAGGCCTTAGGATTTTTAATGGAAATAAATAAAATTAATCCTAAAAAGGCAAAGGCAAATCTAAACCAAACAATCGTAAAGGGGTCGATAAAACCAAGCGCCACCTTTAATTTAATAGGTAGCATGCTCCAAAATAGGGAAGTTATTCCCGCAAATATGATGCCTTTATTTTTTTCTGACAAATTTAAATGTACCTTACGAATTTGTTGTTCTTATCTACCATGATGCATTTTGGCTCGATTGGGCAACTAGAAAATTCAAAGGCAATGATAATTATCTCTTCGTTCTTTTTGATAAGATGCGAGGCAGCTCCATTGATTTGAATGGTACCTGACCCTCTCTCTCCCTTAATAACATAGGTTTCAAGTCTTGCCCCTGAGGTATTGCTGACAATAAGGACCTTCTGGCCTTCCCAAAGATTCACCTTATCTAATAGGTCTTGATCGATAGTGATACTACCTACGTAGTTTAAATCGGCTTCCGTAACAGTGGCCTTGTGAATTTTGGCGGTTAGTAATTCTCGCATATTAAGGGAAGTAATTAATATAGTTTGACTACCTTAGCAACAGGGCAGAATAAATTACTTTCATGCGGTGCATAATTTTCCTTTTTTAGGGGTGATTTTTCCAAAATTTAGAAAATTTTTAAGGAATTCCGAAAAAAAGAAACACCAAGGGGAAAGCTTTTGCCAATACTTAAATCAACTTACAAATCTCCAGGTTTTCTAACTAATGGGCACCTTCAAACAATTTACCCCTATCTTTTTAGAAAAATTGAAGGAGTCATCTATAAAAGAGAAAGAATAATTACCCCGGATGAGGATTTTTTGGACCTAGACTGGTCAAAAATTTCATCCTCCAATTCCCTGGTGATTCTATCCCATGGCCTTGAAGGCAATTCAAAAAGAAATTACATTTTAGGTATGGTTAAACTTTTTAACCTCAGGAAATTTGATTGCTTAGCATGGAATTACCGATCTTGCTCGGGATCTATGAATAAAAATAAGATTTTTTACCATCATGGAATGACCGAAGATTTGGAAACGGTATTAAATCACGCTTTAAGCCTTAAAAAGTATAAAAAAATATTCCTAGTAGGTTTTAGCTTAGGCGGAAATATCACTTGTAATTATATGGGAAAAAAAGGAAAAAACCTTCCCTCTGAAATTAAAGGTGCTGCTGTTTTCTCCACTCCTTTTGATCTTTTTTCAGCGACTGAATCATTCCATGGGAAAAAATTTAATAAAGTTTATATTTATCGTTTTTTAAGTTCACTCAAGAAAAAAATTAAATTAAAGGGCAACTTACTAAGTGATTTAAAATTAGATGAAACTAAATTAAAAAGCATAAAAGATTTCCACCAATGGGATGAGCTGATCACAGCTCCTCTTCATGGATTCAAAAATAAAAATGAGTATTACGCAAAATCATGTTCGAAAAAGTTATTAACCGAAATCCCTGTCCCCACACTTTTGGTAAATGCTAAGAATGATCCATTTTTAGGGCCTAATTGCTTTCCTTTTGAGGAGGCAACTAAAAACCCTAATCTTTACTTAGAAACTCCGGAAAGCGGAGGACATTGTGGATTTACCAGCTTTGAAACCAAGCCATTTTATTGGTCTGAAATTAGAACTCTAGAGTTCTTTTCCTCTTTTTCTTTGCCTGATTGAATTCTTCCTAAGATAATTTTAATCATGAAAGAAAAAGAAAAAATCCACGACGAAGATTCCTTATTATATCACTCATCCGGTAAGCCTGGAAAAATTGAGGTTAATCCCACCAAGCCTTGTATAACGGCAAGAGACCTTTCCCTTGCCTACACACCTGGTGTTGCCGCACCTTGCTTGGAAATTGAAAAAAATCCGGATTCACTTTACACCTATACCTCTAAAGGAAACCTGGTTGCAGTTATCTCAAATGGAACTGCCGTTTTAGGATTGGGTAATATTGGAGCAGCTGCATCCAAACCAGTTATGGAAGGAAAGGGTGTTCTCTTTAAACGGTTTGCTGGAATTGATGTTTTTGATATTGAAATAAACGAATCAGATCCAAATAAAGTAATAGCGATAATAAACTCCTTAGAACCTACCTTTGGTGGAATCAATCTAGAAGATATTAAGGCTCCCGAATGTTTTCAAATCGAAAAAGAATTAAATGAAAAGATGAATATTCCAGTTTTTCATGACGATCAACATGGTACGGCCATTATTTGTTCCGCAGGGTTGATAAACGCCTTGGAAATTCAAAAAAAACAAATTGGAGATGTTAAAATAGTCTTTAGTGGTGCAGGCGCCGCCGCAATGGCCTGTGCAAAGTTATTTTTTGAAATTGGAGTAAAAAAAGAAAATCTTTTAATGTGCGACACTACCGGAGTGATTTTTAAAGGCCGAACGGAAGGGATGAATATATATAAAGAAGAGTTCGCCCAAGAAACATCTCTTAGAACCATTGAAGAGGCCCTAAATGGGGCGGATGTATTTGTTGGAGTTTCAAAAGCCGGGGCACTAAAAAAAGAAATGGTAAAGAAAATGGCCGAAAGACCAGTAATTTTTGCCTTGGCCAATCCTACTCCAGAAATTTTTCCCTATGAAGTGGAAGAAGTAAGAAAAGACGCCATCATCGCAACTGGAAGGTCTGACTTTCCCAACCAAATTAATAACGTTTTATGTTTTCCCTTTCTATTTAGAGGCGCACTAGATGTAAGGGCAAAAAAAATAAATTTGGAAATGAAATTAGCCGCTGTAAAGGCGCTTGCAGAGCTCGCCAGAGAAGATATCACCGACGAAGTAAAAATGGCCTATCAAAACGAAGAATTTAAATTTGGAAAGAACTATATAATTCCAAAACCTTTTGATGGACGGATTCTTGAAAGATTGGCCCCAGCGGTGGCAAAGGCAGCAATGGAAAGCAAGGTTGCCAGGCTAGAGATCAAGGATCTGTCCGAATATGCAAGAAATCTTAAATCAAAAATGGGCTCTAAATCAGCTAATTTTATGAAGTCTTTGCGGGATGGTTTAGAAGCTTGGGTTAAGAAGAAGGGGCGAAAAATAAAATTAGTCTATGCCGATGGACATGAAAGACGAGTCCTTAGGGCCCTCAACAATTTGATGGCAGAAAATATAATTGAACCAATATTACTTGGATCATCAACTGAAATCTTAAAACTGATTGAAGAACTCAAACTAAAAAACCTAAAAGATGTTCAAATAATAAATCCTACTGACCATAGAAATTTTGATACCTATTGCAAAAAATATTATAAAAAAAGACAAAGAAAAGGTGTTAACAAAACAACCGCATCAGAATTCGTAAGGCTTGAAAACTATTTTGGTGCCATGATGGTTGATGATGGTCTAGCCGATGGTCTGCTTAGCGGGCCCAACTTAGATTTCCCAACATGCTTTAATCCAATAGTTCAAATTATTGGAACGGAAGGGAAAAAAAAATCTGCAGGCATTTTTATCCTTTGTTTCAAAAATCGGATTTTATTTTTAGCAGATACCACCACTTTAATTGACCCTAGTGAAAAGGAACTGGAATCAATCGCGATTGGAACCGCAAATCTTTATAGAAAGCTATTAGGAAAAGAACCAAAGATCGCTTTTTTAAGTTTTTCCAACTTTGGTTCAACCATTCACCCAAAAACGGAAAAAGTAAAAAGGGCGGTACATCTTACACGAAAAAACAATCCCAAATTAATGGTTGAAGGTGAGTTGCAGGCAGATGTCGCTGTAAATGGCGAATTAATGAAAATGTTATTTCCTTTTTCCAAATTGGATGGTGCGGCAGATATTCTTATTTTTCCAGACTTAAATTCGGCCAATATATGCTATAAACTACTTTCCCAGTTAAGTGACGTGGATGCTATAGGACCAATAATGTCGCACCTAAACAAATCTGCCAATATTTTGCAGAGAACAACTGATCTAAATGGTATTGCAAACATGAGTTATTTGACGGCCCTTCTCTCAATGGAATAAAAAAACAAAATGGAATTTAAAAAGAATATTATTCAAAGTAATGAAGCACCTGCCGCAATTGGAACTTACTCCCAAGGTGTAGAATACCAAGGGCTATGTTTTTTTTCTGGTCAAATCGGGATCAACCCCGTCGATGGAAATTTAGCGGATGGAGTGGAACTACAAATTAAACAGATTTTTAAAAATATTGATGCCCTTTTAAAATCTCAAAATTTAAGTAGGGCCCATATCTTAAAGACCACAGTTTTTCTCACTGACTTAAAGGTTTTTTCGGCAATAAATGAAGCTTTTGATTCATTTTTTGATAAACCTTATCCGGCCAGATCAACAGTTGAAGTGTCTGCCCTTCCTAAAGGAGCCTTGGTGGAAATAGAAGTAATTGCCGCAAAAAGAAATGTTTAAGATTAAAAAAATCCCATTTTTTTTTCTCTCCGCTGTAATATTTTGCCTTATCCTCGGATGGTATTTTGTTAGAAATTCAATTCAAATTAATGAGCAATCAAAAGCAATTTTGGAAGTCACCCCACCAGATTTAATTGCAGTTTTTACTGGCGACGCAGGAAGAATTCCCACAGCACTAAAGGTAGCTAGAAAATATAAAAAAGCAGGAATCTTTATAACCGGAGTAGACCAAAGGAATACACTAACAAATATTATTGAACCCCTTGAATTAGAACGGAATCTTTCTAAAAATAAATTTGAGATTGATTATCAGGCCACCAACACTATAGAAAATGTACTTTCTACTCTAAGATTTTTAAGAAAAAATCCGGATATTAAAAATATTTTAATAATTTCCCATGACTACCACATATTAAGAATAAATTTAATTATGAACAAGTTTATGAAAAAGAACGATTCCTATAATTTTTATTATTCAGGAATTCCCTCAAAATTCTCAGAATTTAGAAATATCAGAATACTTTCCAAAGAAATCCTTAAGTGGATTAGAACCTATGTCGTACTTTTAATTTGGTCACCGGAAAATCTTTAGACCCTGCCAACACTTATAACTTCTTCTAAGCCTTCTACAGCACCAATTAATTTAACAAGCTCAGAAAAATCTTTGACTTCAACTTCAAAAATAAAACTGCCTTTTCTATCAGGTAAGGACTTTGCTATGGCCGATCTAATGTTGACACCGACTCCATTAATACATTTTGAAATATTAGAAAGGATTCCCGGCTTATCATTGGTTATAACCTTAATTTTAACAGGATGCTTGAAGCCAAACTCCGGATTCCATTCCACTTTTACAATTCGGTCCACATCTCCAGCATCCACTCTAGCGCAGCTTGTGGTGTGGACGGTAATTCCCCTTGTAGAGGTGATAAATCCAATAATTGGATCCCCAGGAATAGGATTACAGCAAAGGGCCAGTCTAACCATTACGTCATCAATACCTTCCACTAAAATCGCATTATCCTTTCTTACTCTCCGATTAACCTTTTTCGAAAGTTTTTTAGAATAAGAATCTAATTCCCGGATATGCTCCTCAGTCATTATCCCTTCTATTAATGGTTTTAAAGACGGTGCATTTGAAATAATCTCTCTTGGAGAAATTTTTCCCACGGCTATCTGAACCAGAAGCTCTTCCTCTCCCTTATTTCCAAAGTGTTCCTGAATAAGCTTCATATCCCCATTTTTATTTAGGATTTTTATACTGCTGTTAAATGCCTTAAGTGCCTTTTCGAAAATTTCTCTGCCAAGTTCAATGTTTTTTTCGTGTTCTACCTTAATTAAGTATTGCTTGATTTTTGATCTGGCCTTTCCCGTCTTGGCAATATTGAGCCAATCTTTAGAAGGCACCTGATTTTTACTGGTCAGAATTTCTACCGTGTCACCCGATTTTAATACTTGGCGAAGAGGAATTATTTTTCCGTTGATCTTGGCCCCTACGCAATGATTACCTATTTCCGTGTGAATAGCATAAGCAAAATCAAGAGGCGTAGAACCCTCTGAAAGTTCTTTAACATCTCCCCCAGGGGTAAATATAAAAACACCTCCGACATCTAAATCTGTCTTAACAAATTTTAAAAACTCGGTATTTGAATCAAGGCTTTCGTTGTACTCAAGCAGTTCTTGAACCCAATCCAAATTTTTCTTGGGAAGTGCTCCGCCACTTTTATATTTCCAATGGGCCGCGATCCCTGTTTCTGCAACCTCGTCCATTTCAAACGTTCTGATTTGAATTTCAATTCTTTCAGACCTTGGACCTATTACGGACGTGTGAAGACTTTGATAATTGTTAACCTTAGGAATCGCTATATAGTCCTTAAAACGGCCTGGGATAGGGGTATAAGATGAATGTATTACCCCTAAGGCTTTATAACACTCGGTGATGTTTCCTACTATAATTCTAAAGGCCAATATATCTTGGATCTGATCAAAATCGACGCCTCTAGATATCATTTTCTTGTAAATTGAGTAAAAATGCTTTGGCCTTCCGGCAACTTCCGCTTCTATTGAATACTGGGCTAGTTTTTCTTTAACCTCATCAATTACTTCTTTGATATATTTTTTTCTTTCAGATTTTTTCATGGCCACTTTTTCGGCCAGCCGATAGTAGATATCGGGTTTTAAAAATCTTAAACACAAATCTTCTAAATCTGCCTTAACTGAGTTGATCCCAAGTCTTGAAGCCAAAGGCGCATAGATATCTAAAGTCTCTTGCGCCTTTTGTTTTTGACTTTCTTCCGACATATATTGGAGCGTTCTCATGTTGTGCATTCGGTCTGCAAATTTCACGATAATAACTCTCATGTCCTTGGCCATGGCCACGACCATCTTTCTGAAATTTTCGGCCTGGGATTCTTCCTTTGATTTAAATTTTATTTTTGAAATTTTAGTAAGCCCAACAACAATTTGAGCAATTTCCGGAGTAAACTCTTTCCCTATCTGCTCGGGAGTTACACCACAATCCTCAACGACATCATGAAGGAGACCAGCTACAAGCGTCTCCATATCCATTCTTAATTTGATTAGGGTGGCTACAACATTTAAGGGATGGATAAAATAGTCTTCCCCAGAACTTCTTTTTTGACCTTCATGAGCTGCTTTAGAAAAATTATAGGCCTTTTCAAAAAGGGTCAAGTCCGCATCGGGATAGTAAGCCAGAATTCTATTTTTTAATTCATTTAAAGGAAGTTCCCTTTCATGAGAAAAATCTAATTGGTTTCTCAAGAATTCCCCTTTAAGATTGATTCTAAAACGCCCTCAAGTTCTTTAAAAGCGCGGTCCAAATCATCATTTACAATATTGAAATCAAAATCATCCTTTCTTTGCATCTCAATTTTAGCGTTAGCCATCCTAATACTTAAACTCTTCTCGGATTCAGTCCCTCTTTTCCTAAGTCTCTTTTCTAAAATCTCAAGAGATGGAGGGCTAATAAAAATGATTTTTGAGTCATTGGGGTATAATTTTTTGAAGTTGTCACATCCTTGGACATCAACATCACACAAAATAAACTTACCTTGCTTTAAATTTTCCTCAATAAATTCTTTTCCGGTGCCATAGTAATTATCGTGAACTTTGGCCCATTCAATAAGTTTTTCCTTATCTTTTAAAAAATTCGATTCATTAACAAAGAAATAATCGACTCCATCAACCTCACCTTCCCTTTTAGGCCTTGTGGTTGTAGAAATCGATTCAACTAGTTGAGGAAACTTAATAAGCAATTTTTTAATCAGCGTCGACTTACCTGTTCCAGACGGGGCACAAATAATAATAATTTTGCCTTTCATCTTTTCCTCACTCAAGATTAGCCACCTGTTCCCGCATTTTTTCAAGTTCCATCTTCATTTCTAAAACACAATCAGAAATTTCTTTTAACCCTGCTTTCGCTCCTAAGGTGTTGGTTTCTCTAGTTAATTCCTGAATCAAAAAATCCAGTCTTCTCCCAACCTCTCCGCTAGAGTCAAGTATCCTCTCAAATTCCGTTAAATGTCCTTCTATGCGGTTTATCTCCTCCTTAATATCGAGCCTTTCCAAGTAATAAATTACTTCCTGGTGGTACCTATTTTCGTCAAGTTTTAATTCTGTCTTAAAATCTAAAAATTTCGCCCTTAATCTTGATTCTACTAATTCCTGATAATTTCTCTCAAGTGGTCTAATTTTTTGGAATGATTCCCTTAATTTTTTTAGGTGATCGCTCATTATTTGAAGAAGCTTAAGACCTTCTGAAAGCCGAGAGTCATTCAAATTTATTAAAGCCTTTTCAAAAACCTCATCAACTAAGGAAGAGAGTTTATCCTTTTCACTTGAATTAATTTCTAGGTTTTGGAAAAACTCAGGTTTTAAAAAATCTCCCGCGGACAAATCTAGCTTTAAATCTAGTTCAATTGATATTTGCTTTAATTGGCAAACTAAATTCTTTATTTTTTCTTTATCTAAACAATATGTAGATTTATTTTGAAGAGGTTTATAATTTATATAGATATCAAAAGAACCTCTTTTGAAAAAACGATTTATACTTTTTTTAAATTTGATTTCTAGCTGGTTAAACTCTCCAGGTATCCTAAAGCGGGTATCTATAAATCTATTATTTACGCTTTTAATTTCAATTAACAGGTTATGATCTTCACTTTGAAATTGCGCCTTTCCAAAACCTGTCATTGATTGGATGCCCACCGACTCTCCTCTAATCTACTAAAGTACTGTTGCCCATAAGGCGGTATTTTAAATATCTTTTTGTTTTTAATTCTTCCGGTGATAAATTCTTAAGTTGATTAAGATTGCTTAACACCGCCTCTTTCAAACTTTGAGAAGCCTGTTCCATGTCTCTATGAGCTCCGCCAGGTGGTTCAGCTATAATTTCATCGGCCACTTTTATTTCAATGGCCTTTATGGCCCCTAATTGAAGTGCATTTGCTGCAACATTGGCCATCTTAGGATCGGCCCATAAAATGGATGCGCATGACTCGGGTGAAATTACTGAATAGGTAGAGTACTCCATCATCAGGAGTCTATCGACAATACCAAGACCCAAAGCTCCTCCGGATCCACCCTCACCGATTATTACGCCAATAACCGGAACATTTAGTTCAAACATATTCTGTATATTTTCAGCTATCGCAGCTGCTTGGCCTCTTTCTTCAGCTCCAATTCCTGGATATGCCCCTGGGGTATCGATCAAGGTAATAATGGGGATTGAAAATCTAGATGCCATCTCCATTATTCTTATGGCTTTCCTATATCCCTCAGGCCTTGGCATACCAAAATTATGGTGAATTTTTTCATTGGTTTTTCTTCCCTTTTCAATACCAACTACTGCCACCTTTTGACCTTCTAGTAAGCCAAAACCGCAGATGATTGCTGGATCATCAGCAAATTTTCTATCACCATGAAGCTCGTGAAAATCTGTGAAAAGTTTATTTATATAATCTTTAGCGTGGGGTCGACTTGGATGCCTTGAAAGCTTAACCTTTTCCCAGCTACTTAAGTTCCCATAAATTTCTTTAATTAAATGGGAAACCTTTTTTTCAAGTGATTTAATTTCATTGGAAACATCGATTCCTTTATTCCTCGAGGATGCTTCTTTTAGATCTTCAATTTGATTTTCTAAGACCTTAACAGGAATTTCAAAGTCTAATGTAAAAGGGTCCACTAATAACCTCACTGTGCATTCAGTCAACAAACTCTTTAAAAACTGATTACCCTACCATTTTTTCGCTTTTTTTTAAACCTAAAAACAAATGCCTATAAAAACAATGACTTATGGCGTTATTTTCAGTTCTTTAGGTTTTTTTAGATTTTCAGGTTTATTACCGAAAAACTAACCATGAACTCCTTTATTAATTTTCTTAATAAATTCAACGACCAAATAGCTAAAATTCTCCCTACAATTAAAATTCCTTTACTAAAAACTATTATCCAAAAAATTAAAAACCTTTTTGATAATCTTTATAAATCCTTTTTGGGAAGAATTCGTCGGTTTATTACGGAAGATAATTACGCCAAAAACCTTTTTGAAGATTTTATAAACAAAGCCTTCAGCGGACTCACCCTTTCACTTCTCATTATTTTATCAGTCCTTGGTTTCTTTTATTATCAACTAGATCAAAGAGCTTTTTTTGAAAAGAAATTTAGCATAAATGAACTCCAAAAAATAGTGGCCCTTAGAAGCCCTGCTGTTTTATCCCTTGAGGAACGGGAGTTCTATGTACCAGATGTATTGGTCCCCGTAATTTTAAAAAATCAACCTGATATAACCAGGCTCTATTTAGATATTAAACTTCGAGCATCCAATAAATTTATAAAATTGTATTTCACTAAAAATTTCTATGAAAATTTGAATCAGCTTATTGACCGTTATATTTCAACTCTAAGTCCAATGATTCCAGTCTTTCCACTAACAGATGAAGGGAAAAATATTCTCAGAAAAAAAATAAAACTTGAAACCAATCTACTTTTAAAAGAATTAAAAATTGATGGGGAAATTGAAGAGGTTATTATTCAAGACATATTAGCGGCGTAGTGAAATTGATATTGATTCACTAAAACCTTTACCGTGTTGGCAGAAATTCCTAAAACTTTCGAACATTTGGTGAAATTTCCATCAAAGTAATGAAAAACCTTGTATACATACTGGAATTTAAGATCATCAAGTGGCAAAAAACCAAGTTCGGGATTAAAAACCCCGGATTCCTCTTCCAATAGCTCCTCATCTAAATGATTAAATTCCATTTTATTTCCTTTGATCAATGCTGCTTTTTTTTCCAAATGT
>JACCDG010075363.1_pt1 | contig 25568 bp, 26 predicted proteins | sample 7442471 | NCBI WGS metagenome assembly JACCDG01 (sample SAMN15323444, study PRJNA562643) | freshwater metagenome | isolation source: river surface water | place: USA:Blue River Watershed | collected 2017-08-17 | reverse complement strand
ATTACTGGCTGGGCAGTTACTCTTCCCATAACCCGATCGGTAATATGATCGATAATTTCCCCGGCATCTATTCTTGATTGAAGAATGATTCCGTCCATAGTTCCGCAGTCTTCTGATCTGATAATACCATCTTGAGCAACATCAACTAATCTTCTTGTTAAATAACCAGAGTTAGCAGTTTTAAGAGCGGTATCGGCAAGACCTTTTCTTGCTCCGTGGGTAGAAGCGAAATATTGAAGAACGTCTAGTCCTTCTCGGAAGTTTGAGGTGATCGGAGTTTCAATAATATCTCCCGATGGTTTCGCCATCAAACCTCTCATCCCCGCGAGCTGTCTCATCTGTGTAGTTGAACCTCTAGCTCCTGAATCCGCCATCATAAAAAGAGAGTTAAATGAAGGGGCTTTAACCTCATCTCCTTTTTCATTGGTAAAAGTATCCTGAGAAAGTCCGGTCAACATAACCTTAGTTAGTTTTTCATTGGTTTGAGTCCAGACGTCTACGATTTTATGGTATCTTTCACCATTGGTGATCGATCCTTCATGGTATTCACCCATGATCTTGTCGACTTCAGTGTAGGCATCTTCCAAAATCTTTGGTTTGCTTAAAGGAATCGTCATATCGTTGATATTGATGGAGATTCCCGCCTTGGTAGCATTTTCAAATCCAAGTCTCATCAAAGAGTCAGCAAGAAGAACGGTTTCTTTTTCAGTTCCAACTCTGTAGGCAAGATCGATAAGCTCAACAAGGGCTTTTTTCCCTAAGATCTTATTGATATCGGAATATTTTAGACACTTTGGAACTGCATCGTATACGAAAGTACGACCAACTGTGGTGTCAATCATTTCACCATTAAGCCTTACTGAGATTGGTGCTTGAAGGTGTAGATTACCTGTATGGTAAGCAAATTGCGCTTCTTCTTTTGAAGAGAATACTTTTCCGTAACCTCTAGCAAACGGTCTAGTTCTAGTCATGTAGTATAGACCGAGAACGATATCTTGTGAGGGAACAATAATCGGGGTTCCATCTTTAGGAGACAAAATATTATTAGTGGACATGCATAAAATTCTACATTCCACTTGAGCCTCTAATGAAAGAGGAACGTGAACCGCCATCTGGTCACCGTCAAAGTCGGCGTTAAATGCCGTACAAACTAGAGGGTGAAGTTGGATGGCCTTCCCTTCGATCAAATTTGGTTCAAATGCTTGAATCCCAAGTCTGTGAAGAGTTGGCGCTCGGTTTAGGAGCACTGGATGTTCTTTAACTACTTCTTCTAGAATATCCCAAACTTCTTGTTTTTGTTGCTCAACCATTCTCTTGGCCATTTTAATGGTGGTGCAATGACCTTTTTCAATCAATTGGTTATAAATAAATGGTTTAAATAGCTCTAGGGCCATCAATTTTGGAAGACCACACTGATGAAGTCGAAGGTTTGGACCAACTACGATTACGGATCGTCCCGAGTAGTCTACCCTTTTCCCTAAAAGGTTTTGTCTGAAACGTCCCTGCTTTCCTTTTAACATGTCAGAAAGAGATCTCAAGGGTCGCTTGTTAGCGCCAGTGAATACTTTTCCTCTTCTTCCGTTGTCAAAAAGAGCATCAACCGCTTCTTGAAGCATTCTCTTTTCATTTCTAATAATAATTTCAGGAGCGTTAAGCTCTTTTAGTCTTTTTAGTCTGTTGTTCCTATTGATTACTCTTCTATAAAGATCGTTTAGATCTGAAGTGGCAAATCTTCCAGCCTCTAGAGGAACAAGAGGTCTTAAATCTGGAGGAAGAACCGGAATTACATCCATCATAAACCAAGATGGTTTATTATCGGATTTCATAATTGATTCAATAACCTTCAATCTTTTTACGATTTTAGTTCTAGCAACTTCAGTAGTAACTGATTCTAGACCTCTTCTAAGATCTCTATATTCCAAATCAATATCGATTTTATGCAAAAGTTCCTTGATCGTAGTTCCGCCCATTCCGGCTTCGAACTTGATTCCTTGTTCTTTTAATTCATCGTATTGTTGTTCAGAAATAACTCTTCCAATATCTAGTCCACCTTCGACATTGGCCTTAGAAGATTCCGTAACGATATAAGATTCATAATAAAGAACTTTTTCAAGCTCCTTAAGGGAAAGATTTAAAATGGCCCCAAGCCTTGATGGAAGGGATCTTAAAAACCAAATATGGGCCACGGGAGAAGCTAGCTCAATATGACCTGGTCTTTCTCTTCTTACTTTAGAAAGAGTAACTTCAACACCGCATTTCTCACAAACAACACCACGGTGTTTCATTCTTTTGTATTTTCCACAAATACATTCGTAATCTTTTATGGGCCCAAAAATTTTGGCGCAGAAAAGACCGTCTCTTTCAGGTTTGAAGGTTCTATAATTTATGGTTTCAGGTTTTCGGACCTCACCAAATGACCACTCTCTGATAATATCAGGCGATGCCATTTTTACTGAGAGTGCCTCAATGCTAATGGGGTCTTTTGGTTTGTCAAAAAAATTTAAAAGGTCTTTCATCTAAAATTCCTCTTGGTCAAATTAAAATTAGTTAATCGTTTCTTCCTCAGTAGACTCCACAAGCTTTATATCAACGCAAAGTGACTGTAGTTCCTTCACTAAAACGTTAAAAGACTCTGGTAGTCCTGGTTCTAAAACCATCTCGCCCTTTACTATGGACTCATACATTCTGGTTCTTCCAATGACGTCATCTGATTTCACCGTCAAGAATTCCTGAAGGGTATAAGCCGCTCCGTATGCTTCAAGCGCCCACACTTCCATCTCTCCAAGTCGCTGACCTCCAAACTGAGCCTTTCCGCCTAGTGGCTGTTGAGTAACCAGTGAGTATGGTCCTGTTGATCTTGCGTGTAGCTTTTCATCAACAAGGTGGTGAAGCTTAAGCATATACATGGCACCAACTGTTACATCCTCAGAGAATGCATCACCTGTTAGTCCATCAAATAAGGTCGTTTTTCCGGTTGGATCGTAGTCTGCCAACAGGAGCATTTCCTTGATTTCTTTTTCAGAAGCACCGTCAAACACCCGAGTTGAAAATCTGACCCCAGTGCTTAATTGCTGAGCAACTTCTTTTACTTGCTTTTCAGAAGCTTTCTTAAGCCAATTTTTTACGTCATCTGTTTTATAAATGGCGTAGATAAAATCTTTTAGCTCATGAAGCTTTGCCTCTGCTTCAAGCATTGAGGATATTTTTTCTCCAAGGCCTCTTCCTGCCCAACCTAAGTGGAGTTCAAGAAGCTGTCCGATGTTCATCCTGGAAGGAACCCCAAGTGGATTCAATACGATATCAACCGGAGTTCCATCTGCTAGATAAGGCATGTCTTCACATGGCAATACATTGGAGATAACCCCTTTGTTTCCATGTCGTCCGGCCATCTTATCACCTGGTTGCAGCTTTCTCTTAATCGCGATTGATACAACTACTTTTTTGATTACACCTGGAGGTAGTTCATCTCCGCGGTGAAGTTTAGCGATTTCTTCATTGGCGTTAGCTCGAACGCGGTTGATTCTATTTCTAACTTCTGCGAAATATTCACTTAGCGCTTCTTCGAGCTTTGGTTCAAGAGGAAGATATCCAATTAGTTCAAAAGGAATTGTTTTAAGCACTTCAGCTGTGATCAAGGTTCCCTTGGCCATTAGCTCTGCGGAACCGTCTTCCGATATAAGCTTATCGACAATTTTTTGATTTTTTAGCATATCAGCAATTTTTGCGATCGCTGAGCTTTGAATTGCTTTGATTTCTATTCGTTCATCTCTTCTGATTAGAATAGTTTCATGATCGATGATTTCTTTTGCTCTTGAGTCAAGTTCAACACCTTCACGAGTATATACTTTGGCATCGATAACAGTTCCAGTAACGTGGGATGGAACTCTTAAAGAGGTATCCTTAACATCACCGGCCTTATCACCAAAGATTGCCTTTAGAAGTTTTTCTTCAGGAGAAAGCTGAGTTTCCCCTTTCGGAGTAATTTTTCCAACAAGAACATTTCCTGCTTTTACAATTGACCCAACTCGAATAACACCGGCTTCATCTAGAAATGCCAGGGCTTCTTCGCTGACGTTTGGTATATCTCGGGTAATTTCTTCTTTCCCAAGTTTAGTATCTCGAGTTTCAACTTCAAAACTTTCGATATGAACTGATGTAAAGATATCATCAACCAGCATCTTCTCGTTAAGAAGAATTGAATCCTCATAGTTGTAACCACCCCATGGCATAAACGCCACAAGAACGTTTTGTCCTAAAGCCAGATCCCCGTATTGGGTTGCAGGACCATCAGCAATAACCATTCCTGGATGGACTCTGTCGCCTTCTTTAACGAGAACTTTTTGGTTGTTACAAGTATTTTGGTTGGTTCTTTGATATTTGGTAAGTCGGTAGATATCCACACCAGACTCGCCTTCTTTGAATTTATCTCTTTGAATAACAATTCTATTGGAATCAACAAATACGACTGTTCCATGATCATGAGCAAGTAAAATTGCCCCTGAATCTCTAGCGATTACCGGTTCAAAACCTGTACCGACAATAGGTGCATCGGTTTTAACAACAGGCACGGCCTGTCTCATCATGTTTGAACCCATTAACGCTCTGTTGGCATCGTCGTGTTCAAGGAATGGAATCAGCGAGGTTGCCACCGAAATCATTTGCGTTGGAGAAACGTCCGCCAAATCTACTTCTTCTGCGTTTACAAGAGTAAATTCCCCTTCTCTTCGTGCAGGAATATGTGTTCCAACTAATTTATCTTTTTCAACATAGCGATGGTGCCACTGAGCAATAGTTTTCCCTTCTTCTTGGAAGGCGGAATAATATTTGGTTTCTCCAGTTACCTTGGAGTTTTTAACTACTTGGTAAGGAGTTTCAATAAAACCATATTCAGAAACACGAGCGTAACATGCAAGTGAGGTAATTAGACCAATATTTGGTCCTTCAGGAGTCTCAACCGGACACATTCTTCCGTAGTGGGTATTGTGAACGTCTCGAACCTCAAAACCTGCTCGCTCTCTGGTTAATCCTCCAGGCCCTAGAGCTGATAAACGTCTCTTGTGAGTTACTTGCGATAGAGGATTGGTTTGGTCCATAAACTGAGAAAGCTGAGATGAACCAAAGAATTCTTTTACGGCAGCTGCCACAGGTTTTTGGTTTACAAGATCGTAAGGCATCATGGTTTCAATTTCTTGAATGGCCATTCTTTCCTTAACTGATCTTTCCATTCTAACCAATCCAACTCTGAATTGATTTTCTAAAAGCTCACCAACTGCTCTTACTCTTCTATTTCCAAGGTGGTCGATATCGTCGACTTTCCCTTTTCCGTTATTTAGATCAACTAGATAGTGAACAGTGGTTAAAATATCTTCTTTGGTAAGAATGGTTTGCTCAACCGGTATTTCTTTTCCAAATTTATAATTGATTTTCATACGACCTACTCTAGATAAGTCGTATCTTTCAGGATTAAAAAACAATCCCTGAAATAAAGCTTCAGCTGCTTCTAGTGTTGGAGGCTCTCCTGGTCTTAATCTTTCAAAGATTTTAATAAGAGCGTCTTCTCTTCCTTCCGTCTTATCGATCAAAAGGGTGTTTCTCATCTGATCACCGTGGCCGATCATATCGATGTAAAGACACTTAATGCTTTTTACTCCAGCTGCAATTAGATCCTTTATTTTGCCTTCGGAAAGGGCTTCATTTGCTCCAACCAAAACCTCGGCGGTTTTTGGATCAGCAACATCTTCAAGACTAACTTTTCCGATGATTTCTTCAAGCATTATAGGAAGTTCTTTAATATGCGCTTCGTTCATTTTAACGATTGATGGCTTGGTAAACTTCTTGCCTTTTTTAATGATAACTTCACCGGTTTTTGGGTGAAGAATATCTATCGTGGCCCTGGTTCCTATAAGAAGATCAAAGTCTAGCTTTCGCTTAAAGTTACCCTTCTTATCCAGGATAATTTCATCAACCTTGTAAAATTCTTTTAGAATATCGGTGTTTAAAAGCCCTAAAGCCTTTAAAATAACTGTTGCGTGTAATTTTCTTTTTCTATCAATACGGGCAAATAAAATATTTTTATGATCGAATTCAAAATCCAACCAAGAACCTCTATGAGGAATAATTCTAGCGGAATATAAAAGCTTTCCACTTGAATGCTTTTTCCCTTCATCGTGCTCAAAAATTATCCCGGGAGAGCGATGAAGCTGGGATACAATAACTCTTTCGGTCCCGTTATAAACAAAGGAGCCCGTTTCCGCCATAAGCGGTAAATTTCCTAAATAAACTTCCTGCTCTTTAATGGAAGCAACATTTCTATTTTCAACCTCTTCGGTATCAACTGTTGTGTCATAACAAACAAGTCTTACGATCACTTTAAGCGGGGATTCATAGGATAGACCTCTCTCCCTACAGGCAGTAACCGAATACTTTGGCTCTTCAAGTGTATAACTTACAAATTCAAGCGAAACTGTATTGTTAAAATCCTTTATAGGGAAGACAGACTTGAAAACTCCCTGCAATCCACGATCCACTCTTTTTGAATGTGGGACATTTCTTTGCAAGAATTCTTCATAGGACTGAACCTGAAGATCCATTAGGGGAGGAGTCTCTAAAACCATCGGTGTTTGAGAGAAATTCCTGCGGTACCATTCGTTAGATGAGAAAACCTTGGTCATTGTGGTCTCCTAAAAATTAAAACCTAAAATTATTCAAAAAATACAAATAAGCATGAAGGTCAGGGGTATTCCCTGCGCCTTCACACTTAATTAAAAAACAACAATAAGGAGTTATGCTCCCTACTTAAGTTCAACCTTTGCACCGGCCGCTTCTAGCTTTTTCTTCATTTCTTCAGCGTCGGCTTTGGAAACTCCCTCTTTTACGTTTTTAGGAGCGCCTTCAACTAGATCTTTGGCTTCTTTTAGTCCAAGACCAGTAATTGCTCTTACTTCCTTAATAACGTTAATTTTGGTAGCTCCAGCGTCTTTTAGTACAACTGTAAATTCAGTTTTTTCTTCAGCAGCTTCAGCAGCAGCTCCACCACCAACACCAGCTACGGCCACTGGAGCGGCAGAAACACCAAATTTAGTTTCCATTTCCTTAACCAAGTTGGCTAAGTCAAGAACTGACATTTTAGAGATATGTTCCATCAATTGTTCATTTGTAATACTCATTTTAAAACTCCTTAAATCAAAAAATTAAATTAAATGTTAATAAATTATGCAGTAACAGCTCCGGTTTCCTTTTGCTCTTTGATAGCCTGCAATAGTCTAACAAAGGATGAACAAGGGGCCATCATAGTAGCTAGAACTGTACCAAGCATTTGCTCTCTTGAAGGCAAATTGGCTAATTCTTTAACTTGGGCCACGCTTAAAAGCACGTCTCCAAGAAAACCACCTTTGAGGGTCACTAATTCTTTTTCTTTCCCGGCATCTCGCAACACCTTGACCACGGCTGCGGAATCACCAAACGCAAAAGCTACAGCATTAGTTCCCTTTAATTCGGAAAATAATGATTCACATTTTGTTCCTTTGGCGGCCATTTTAAAAAGGGTGTTTCTGGTAACAATGATCTTACCACCCTTTTCACGGACATCTTTCCTAACCTGAACGGCATCATTTGCTGAGATACCAACCAAGTTTGTTAGAAAGAAACCGTTAGCTTTCTCGATATCCACTTTTAGGCCATCGATAATCGCTTGCTTGTCTTGACGGTTTAACATAGGCATTCCTCCTTTTTATATTTTTTCGGAGGGGGATTTCGGGCAGGATTTACTTTGACTTTATTATCTGTCAAAACCGACCTTCTTCAACCCCAACAAAATTTCTTCAATTACATATGAGAAGCAGCTTCCAATATATCTATCTTCACACCAGGGCTCATTGTAGTGGCCACTCTAATGGATTTTAGATAACTTCCTTTTGAACTAGATGGCTTCGCTCTTAAAATAGCGGTCAAAACGGCCATAAAGTTTTTCTTCAATCTGTCAGCATCGAAAGATTTTTTTCCGATAACAACATGGACGATCCCACTCTTATCAGTTTTATATTCTACCTTTCCGGCTTTTTGTTCATTGATTGCTCTAGTAATGTCAGTGGTTACAGTTCCAAGTTTTGGGTTAGGCATAAGACCTCTTGGCCCTAAAATCCTGGCAACCTTTCCAAGTTTCCCCATCATATCAGGAGTAGCGATAACTCGGTCAAAATCCAACCAGCCACCAGCTATTTTTGCAATAATGTCGTCGCCGCCGAAGAAATCAGCTCCAGCTTTTTCAGCTGCAGTTAGATTATCTCCTGAGGTGATGGCAACTATTTTTAAAGTTTTTCCTGTTCCACCTGGAAGTGCAATTGATCCTCTTACAAGTTGATCAGCGTGACGTGGATCAACTCCAAGTCTAAACGCTACATCGACTGTCTCATCAAATTTTGCGAAGGCAACTTGCTTTACTACGTTTAGTGCCTCTTCAATGGAATAGGTTTTTTTAAGATCCGCTTTGGTTAAAGCTTCTAGATATCTTTTTCCTGGTTTTTTCATTTTTCCTCCCGGTACAAACGGCTTTTAGGGCCTCCCGAATTTATTAATAATTAATAATCTAATTTAAGTCCCATTGATCTTACTGAGCCTTCAATAGTTCTCATTCCCGCTTCTAAAGAACCTGCAGTTAAGTCGGGTTTTTTCATTTCAGCGATTTCTTGAACTACCTTTTTACCTACCGTGCCTGCAACTTCATGCTTTGGCTTATGGGCTCCCTTCTCTATCTTTAATTTATCTTTTAATAAATAAGAAGCTGGTGGGGTTTTAGTAATAAAGGAAAACGATCTATCCGAATAAACGGTGATGATCGTTGGAAGCATAACTCCCATTTGTTTATTAGTTTTTGCATTGAAAGCCTTGCAAAATTCCATAATATTCACCCCTTTCTGACCAAGTGCTGGTCCGATTGGAGGTGATGGATTCGCTTTTCCACCTTCAATTTGTAATTTTATAAAACCGGTAACTTTTTTAGCCATTTTGAACTCCAGTTAATATTCTTACGAAGATACCTTTTCTACTTGAGAGAACTCCAACTCAACAGGAGTTGGTCTTCCAAATATAGAAACCGATACCTTAATTTTTCCTTTTTCATTTACAGATTCCACGACTCCAACAAAAGAAGAGAACGGTCCTTCAATAACCTTAACTGTTTCACCTTCGCTAAAATCGATTGAACTTTTAACTCGCTTAAAGCCCTTGGTATTTTGATTTGTCATAAAAGCCGCTTCAGATTCACTGATTGGAGAAGGCTTATCAGACGTGCCTCCTACGAATCCGGAAATCTTATCGACGCCCTTTACTAGGTGCCAAGATGAATCGTTCATAATCATCTTAACCAAAACATATCCAGGGAATACTTTTTTCTTGATCGTTCTTTTTCTGCCGTTAACGTTTGAAGTTACGGTATCTTCCGGGGTCATAATATCAGCAAAAAATTCGGTAAGTTTTGCACTTACAATTCTTTCTTTAAGGGCCTTTACTACCTTATTTTCTTGGCCGGTTTTGGTCCTTATAATATACCATTTGAAATCCGGGGTATCGCCTTTTGCAAAGCCATACCTCTCCTCCACATTTTTAAACTCATCCTCATGTGCAGAGTCCATTTCATTTTCATTTTTTTTAGCATCAATCATCTTAGAGATTTCCGTATTTTAATTAATAAACTAGGGCCAAAAGTTTTTGCACTATAAAGTCAACCAGTACGAAAAGACCGGCCAAAATTGCAACCCCTATAATAATTCCAATGGTGGACTTAAGTATTGAGTCTTTATCAGGCCAAGCAACCTTTACCAACTCACCATAAACATCATTTAAATATCCCATCGCCTTAGAGTTCTTAAGAACCAGGACAAAAGTCGCAATACCCACTAGGATCCCAAATACCTGGGCAAGCACTAAAAAATTCGGAATTTTTGCTTCTAGATCAAACCATTCGCCAAGCAATTTAACAAACACGATGGTCACATAAGCTGCCAGCATGCTTGAAATAGCTACAAATGCGTTTATCCACTTGTTTTTATCTTCAATTTTTAAAATGGACATATTAACCTTTAATATTTTAGAGGTAGAATAATCGGGTAAAAATTATCTAAGCTTTGTTTATATGCAAGACTTTACCTGAAATGTCTATATCCTCTTATTATTTATTTAACGTTTTGTGCAAACATTGCTAAACGCTTGGCGTTATAAATTGGCGGGTGCAGAGGGATTCGAACCCCCAACCTACTGATTTGGAATCAGCCGCTCTACCATTGGAACTATACACCCGAAAAAAAAGGCCGATCAATTGACCGGCCCTTTTAATATAACCTTACTAACTCTTATAAAACATCAGAAACGGTACCAGCACCAATCGTTCTTCCACCTTCACGGATGGCGAAACGAAGACTCTTTTCCATGGCGATTGGGTGGATTAGCTCTACTTTAAAAGTAGTGTTATCTCCTGGCATAACCATTTCTTTTCCTTCTGGAAGAGTAATGGCACCAGTGATATCCGTTGTTCTAAAGTAAAACTGAGGTCTATATCCTTTGAAGAATGGAGTAGCTCGTCCACCTTCTTCTTTAGTTAGAATATAAACTTCGGCATTAAATTTATCGTGACAAGTAACAGATCCTGGCTTTGCAAGAACCTGTCCTCTTTCAATTTCTTCTCTCTTTGTTCCTCTAAGAAGAATACCGCAGTTATCTCCAGCTTGACCTTGGTCTAGAAGCTTTCTAAACATCTCAACACCGGTAACAACAGTTTTTTGAGTAGGTCTAATTCCTAGAATCTCAACTTCCTCACCTACCTTGATAATCCCTCTTTCAACTCTTCCAGTAACAACAGTTCCTCTTCCAGAGATAGAGAAAACATCTTCAACTGGCATTAGGAATGCCTTATCGATAGCTCTAGCTGGAGTTGGGATATAAGCATCTACTGCATCCATTAATTTAATGATTGCATTTTTTCCAATCTCATCATCTCTTCCTTCCAATGCGGCAAGAGCTGATCCTGCAACGATTGGGATTTCATCGCCAGGGAAGCTGTATTTAGAAAGAAGTTCTCTAATTTCCATTTCTACTAGATCTAGAAGTTCTTTATCGTCAACTTGGTCTACCTTATTAAGGAAAACAACCATGGCCGGAACCCCTACCTGTCGAGCAAGAAGGATATGCTCTCTAGTTTGTGGCATTGGACCGTCAGCAGCTGAAACTACTAGAATAGCTCCATCCATTTGAGCGGCACCTGTAATCATATTTTTTACGTAGTCAGCGTGACCTGGACAGTCAACGTGAGCGTAATGTCTGTTTTTTGTTTGGTATTCAACGTGAGCGGTATTGATTGTAATACCTCTCGCTTTCTCTTCAGGAGCTGAGTCGATATCCGCATACCCCTTCTTTTCTCCACCCGATAGAGCCGCCATCACCGAAGTAATTGCAGCAGGTAGAGTAGTTTTACCGTGGTCAACGTGACCAATGGTCCCGATATTGACGTGCGGCTTGGATCGATCAAATTTTTCTTTAGCCATGACTTAGTCTCCTTAAAAAATATCTTTATTCCTTAATTGGTTTAATAATCTAGTTGTTCTCTATAGTACATCTTATAAAATTTAGTCAACACTTAGGCAATATTAAATACGATTTGAAGTGGAGCTCACGATGAGATTCGAACTCATGACCTCTCCCTTACCAAGGGAGTGCTCTACCCCTGAGCCACGCGAGCAACTTCAAAATAGTCATATTCTAGTGGAAAAATGGAGCGTGCGACAGGAATCGAACCTGCGACATCAACCTTGGAAGGGTTGCACTCTACCAACTGAGTTACGCACGCCTAATTTGGTGGCGAGAGATGGATTCGAACCATCGAAGGTTTGCACCGACAGATTTACAGTCTGTTGCCTTTGGCCGCTCGGCAATCTCGCCCCACTATAACCTAATCGTAATGGAGCTGGCTATAGGAATCGAACCTACGACCGCCGGTTTACAAAACCGGTGCTCTACCAGCTGAGCTAAGCCAGCTAACACCTTTACTCATAAGCCAATATGTTTGTGATTTATAATTGCGAGTTGTTCCTAAGTAAAGATTTTTTTTAAAAACAAACCAAAGCAATGCGCCATAAAATTTATGATTTGCCAAAAATTCTATCCATCGCAATTGCCGCTGCCACAGAAACATTTAAAGATTTTATTGGCCCACTAGGAATTAGTGCCACCACATCATCTACCATTCTAGTAACGGCGCTTGATAATCCCTTATCTTCCGCTCCTAGAACTAAACAAATAGATGCTTCCGGAGAAAGTTTTTTTCCAAGCAGTTCCTCTACTGTAGTAGTTGCGTGCTCGGAAAATCCCACGATATATACGGCATTTTTTTTAATACTTGATAGGGCCTTAGGCAAAGAAGCACATCTAATAATTGGAATATGTTCAAGTGCCCCGGATGAAAGTCTAGAAAACCCAGGACCCATTCCAAAAGTTCCCTTAAAGGAAACCACCACATAGTCTACGCCAAAAAAAGCGGCGGTTCTTAAGATGGCCGCGGCATTTTGAATATCGGTCACCTGATCTAAACAGAGAATTTTGGCCTTCGTGCCGTCTTTTAATTTCTCATAAAGATAATTTAAATCATATTGAGGAAGAGGGTTTGCCACTAAAAAAAGATTTGAGGTTATTCTTTTATATAAAAAATCATTTTTCTTGCAGAAAATCTTGGCCTTCTCCTGAAGGTCATGGGGCGAAACCATATTTTTAGGAATTTTATCCAGCTGCTCCCTCGTTAATTTTCCTTTTTGGGATAGGACTTCAAAACTTTCCTTGGTACAAAAAAGCTCAAATGGGCGTCTATCGGGGTTTTTAATGGCCTCAACAATACTATGAATCCCTACAATCAAATCATTCATCTTAGAAGATCCTTTATAACCTGAAAAAGGTCTTCTTTTTTTATCTTTTTAACTGTTCCATCTTTTCTAACTTTAAGTTCAAGAGTCCCATCTACGGCATAATCCCTCTCCCCTAAAACAAGACGAAGTGGCAGACCTAAAAGGTCTGAGTCCTTAAACTTGTTGCCGGCAGATAGCCCCTCTCGATCATCGTATAAGACTTCGATTCCGGCCAAGGTAAGAAGTTCATAAATTTCCTCGCCAAGGGCAAATATTTCGGGAGTTTTTGCAAGAACAACAAAATAAACATGATAAGGAGCGATCGGTGTAGGCCAAACTATTCCAAACTCGTCATTATTTTGCTCAATAGCAGCCGCTATAATTCTGCTGACACCTATTCCGTAACAACCCATTAGGGGGTAAAACTCTTTTCCAGATTTATCGAGGACTCTTGCATCTAAAGCCTTAGTGTACTTTTGGCCTAATTGGAATATATGTCCTACCTCAATTCCGCTGATTTCTTCGACCAATTCTTCCTTTCCATCGAATTGGTAGACATCACCTGCTTGAGATAGCCTCAAATCGGCTTCTTCAAAATTAAGCTCCATATGCTTTTTTGGAATAAAATTTTTAAAGTGATGGTCCACTTGATTGGCCCCAATTACATAACCAGCTTCCAAATTTATGGCCTTATCAAATACGATCCTAGCGGAAGGTTTTAATTGATAGGGACCAATTTGACCTTTAACAAAGCCAAGACTCACTAATTCATCTGCGGATATGGCCTTAAGATGTTCATGGCCTACAAAGTTTTTAAGCTTTATCTCATTAAGTTTATCGTCTCCTAGAAGAAGAACTAGGATTATTTCCTCTTTCTCTCCGCTGATTCCTTTATAAACCAGGGATTTTAAACAATCCGATTGTGAGACTTTTAAAAAAGAAGATACATCTTCAATTGACTCCATTTTGGGAGTGGAAACCAATTCCTTGGACCCTAAATTAAATTTAAACTGAACATTTGACCTTTGGGTCTTGGCCTTTTCCAAGTTTGCGGCATAGTTGGCCCCTCTAGCGATAATTACTTTGTCTTCACCAGATTTTGCCAAAACTTGAAACTCATGGGTTTTAGATTTTGCATCCCCCATGGCCCCAGCATCCGCCTCAACTGCAATAAAATTAAGGCCCATTCTTTCAAAAATGGTGGAATAGGCTTGAAAATAATCTTGATAAACTTTTTCCAACGAGTCCCAGTCCTCATGAAAACTATAAGCGTCTTTCATGATAAATTCTCTGGCCCTCATAATTCCAAAGCGTGGTCTTATTTCATCTCTAAACTTTATATTGATTTGATAAAGGGAAATGGGGAGCTGTTTATAGGATTTCACGGTCTTGCGGAAAATATCAACCACCGCTTCTTCATTTGTGGGGCTAAGACATATATCCCTTCCTGCCCGATCTTTTGCCTTAAGCATAAGACCTTCCATAGAATCCCACCTGCCTGATTCCTGCCAAAGCTCTCCTGGGGTTACCACACTCATGGAAACTTCCATGGCACCTATTTTATTCATTTCTTCCCGAATAATTTTTTCTACTTTTTGCAGGGATCTAAGCCCTAGTGGAAGAAAATTATAAAGTCCGGCTTGGGATTTTTGAATCAATCCCGCCCTTAGCATAAGCTGATGACTAGGAATGGTGGCCTCAGATGGTGCCTCTTTGTAGGTTTGCCAAAAACCTTTGGATAATTTCATTTTTTTTCCTTAAAAGAATTTAAAAAACGCTCTGGCCAACAAGCGGCGAAAGATCAAATACCTTTAATCTTTCTTTGTCTAAGCTAGTGGCCGGAACTATTTCATAATAAGAGGGATTTTTTATAAGTCCCCTGCAAAGAAGATTATGCAATTTATGCCCGGATTTGTAAGTGGTAATTTTTCCCGCAAGTTCGTAGCCTAAAAGAGCAATATCTCCTAGGGTATCAAGAATTTTATGACGGATAAACTCATCTGCAAAACGAAGCCCATCGGGATTTATAATTTTAAAATCATCTAATACGATAGCGTTATCTAATGATCCGCCTTTAATTAGACCCTTCTTTTTTAAATGATCGACATCTCTTAAAAGACCAAAGGTCCTGGCCCTAGAAACTTCCTTAATAAAACCTTCGCAAGAAAAATCAAAAACCTTTTTTTGGGTCTTAATAAGAGGATGTGAAAATATTATAGTGGAATCAATAACTAGGTGTGGACTTGGCTCAATTTCAACCCATTTATCTCCAAGTTCTATCCTTAGGGGTTTTAAAATTATCATTAGGTTTTTTGCTTTATTTTGAGAAACGATTCCAGTTTCTCTTAAAATATAAACAAATGACGCGCCTGATCCATCCATTATAGGAACTTCAGGTCCATCGATTTCACATAAGATATTATTAATCCCCATGCCGTAGAAAACTGAAAGTAAATGTTCCACTGTATGAATTGAATAAGGTGGAGCTCCTATTGTTGTATTATTTTCTGTAGCGCTAACCGAGTCAGCGGTAGGCTTAATTAATGGAGCATTTTGGATATCTACTCGCTGAAATTGAATACCAAAATCTGCTTCTGCAGGTTTTAACGTAAGCGTAATCTTTTTACCGGAATGAAGTCCTATTCCGGTGAAAGTCACGGGCTTTGCGATAGTTCTCTGGTTGATCATGTGTGTCAGTTTCCTGAAGCCTATTATAGCTCCGCGTAATTTTGTTTGCCAAGAGAATATTTTGTCCTTTTAAAGTTGGCAAGAAATTTATGCTACAGAAACCTTTAGTTCTTCAAGACCTTCCTTTATTAATTGGTCCTGCAATGCCACCTCAACCCAAAGCCTCTGACTAACTCCCAATTGACCAGCAATTTTAAAAGCACGGTAAGCTGATGGAATTTTTCTCCCTTTTTCTAAATCACAGAGGCTAGAGGGCGAAATCCCTAAAATCTTAGCAAATGCCTTCTGGGATAAATCGTCACTTAAACGATGGGACTCCAAAAGGCCGGCAAAAGTTAATTTTCCGAATTTTTTCTCAAATTCCTTAATCCCAAATTTTTTTTTCTTAGTAATCATGTTTGCTGATCTCCTCAATAACTATTAACTGTATTAACCCATTCATTTCTTGGGTATATATGGCCCTGTATCCTCTCGAAAGACGAATGGACCTTTGTCCAAAACGTTTTCCTTGCAATGGTTCATCATGAAAACCCGGACATCTTCGAATTCTAATAATTCCCTCCAGCTCAACTGCTTTCGCCCAAGATAGTAGCTTTTTCCTTATGTGGTCTGGAATCCTTCCTAAAACCTTTTCAACTTTATAAAAAGTTACCTTTTCCAATTACTCCCCCTTAAGCTACGCCTAGTAGACGTATATGACAAGATCACCTGAAAAGGTTTCATGAAAATGGGTTAAAATTAATTTGAATACAACTACCTGAATTTTAAAGGATGAAAATTTTAGTCCCAAAAAAATCTAGAATTGAAATTTAAATTTTGTATCAACATTTCTTTTCAAAATATATTTCCTAAGGGTAGTCTCAGTTTTCAATTAGGAGATTTCTATGGCCATTTGGTTTAAAAGACCCAGTTTAGAAGATATCCAAAAAAGAGGGGAAAACACTATGGTCCCTTTTTTAGGTATTGAAATTACAGAGGTAGGAGATGATTACCTTAAGGCCACCATGCCGGTGGATCACCGAACCAAACAACCTCTGGGCCTTCTCCATGGGGGAGCAAGCTGTGTTTTGGCGGAATCGGTGGGAAGTATTGCTGCTAATTATTGTGTGGATCACACAAAATTTTTTGCTGTAGGATTGGATATCAATGCCAACCATTTAAGGTCAGTTAGGAGCGGATTCGTTACCGCTATTGCCAAACCTTTTCATATGGGAAAAACAACTCAGGTTTGGGAAATTAAAATTGAAAATGAAGAAGGAAAGTTGGTCTGCATTTCAAGATTAACGATGGCAGTTGTGGAGAGAAAATCCTAGTCTCTTTTTAGAGTATAAACCATCACAGTACCCGTGCTGCTTGCGGCGACACTAGTAACACTAACAATACTATAACCATTATTACTAAGAAAAAGCAGATGGTCAGCGGTTTGTTTGATAGCAATATTACCTGCTCCACCTGCGATATTAGTGCAGTCCTGTTTGGCGGTAGTAAATGGATCCCCAGTTTGAGTGGTCATCACACAAATATCAACCGGATAAACATTTAATGAACTTAAAAAAGAAATCAGGAATAATATTTTTTTCACTTATCCTCCATATGCTAACTTTTAAGGGTGAAATTCTTAATGTCCTCGTTTCCACCTAGAAGATTCCAGCCCTTTTCTCCAAGTTCTCTTCCTCGTGGAGTTCGTAAAATATAACCTTCTTTTAAAAGGAAAGGTTCATGAACATCTTCAATAGTGGTTTTTTCCTCAGAAAGAGTTGAGGCGAGGGCCTCTATACCCACAGGGCCGCCATTATAGAATTCCTTAATGATAGATAGGATTTTTCGGTCCATGCGATTTAGTCCGTTGGGATCTATCTCCATTAATTTTAAAGTCTCAAGTACATCTTCTGGGGATACTTTGATCCTTCCTGCAACCAGGGAAACATCTCTCACTCTCCTTAGAATTCTATTGGCGATTCTAGGCGTTCCCCGTGAACAATTGGCGATTTTTAAAAGGGCCAATTCATCCAGTTCAACTTGGAGTTTAGAGGAGTTGTTATTGATAATGGTAGATAGATCTGAAGGCGAATAAAAATCAAATTGAAAATCGGCCATAAACCGATCGCGCAGTGGATTTGAGAGGAGACCGGGCCTAGTTGTCGCTCCAATTAAGGTAAAAGGAGCAAGATTAATTTGAATATTTCTAGCGGAGGGGCCTTTGCCTATTAGAATATCTAGACGGTAATCTTCCATGGCCGAATAAAGCATCTCCTCTAAAGGAATCGGGAGACGATGAATTTCATCGATAAAAAGCACATCTTTGGGATTTAGGTTGGTTAGGATTGCTGCTAGATCACCTTTTTTATCCAGGGATGGTCCTGAGAGAACATGCACCTGCGAATTTAGCGCCCTGGCAATAATCATTGCCAGGGAAGTTTTTCCCAGTCCCGGAGGACCTGAAAGTAGAGCGTGATCCATCGAGGTGTCTCTAAGAACCGCGGATTTGATCATAACCTCGACGTTATCAATGATATTTTTCTGACCGATAAATTCTGAAAAATCTTTGGGCCGCAGAAGATTTTCCTGCTTTTTCTCCTGATCATTTTCAATTGGGGAAAGGAAAAATTCTTCTTCCATCAAATTCCTCTTAAAACCAAATGAATTAACTGCTCTGCCCGAGTGATCTTATTTTCGCGGAGATATTTTTGGGCGAGAGGGACCACTTCCTCATCTCTAAATCCTAGTTCCTTGCAGGCCAAAAGAGTTTCTTCCAATACTTTGATTTCGTTGCCCTGAACTCCCTGGTTTATTTCTAGGGCGGAGGAATACATTTTTACCTTTAAAATTTTGGATTTAAGATCCAAAATAATCTGAGCTGCAGTTTTAGCGCCCACTCCTGGAGTTTTTTTAAGCAGATCCACCGATTCATAGGAAATGGCATCGATTAAGGAATCTGGTCCTAGATGGCAGAGAAGATTGTAGGCCGATTTAGGTCCTACCCCCTTTACGGTAATAAGCATTTCAAAAAGTTTCTTATTTCGAAGGGAATCAAATCCAAAAAGATCTTGGGAATCTTCTTTAAAAATTTGAGAAATAAATAGTGTGGTTTTTCTTCCCTCAGGCAAAACTTGGTTGTAATAAATCTGATAACCTATTCCAGATGTTGTTAGCAGGATTAACTCCTTTCCATCGCTAAAGGTGATTTCCCCGGAAATTTGGCCAATCATAAATTCTCATTTTATTAGGTTTAGAGATCTTTGATTTTTCATGAAACAGTGGCAAACCGCAATTGCCAGCGCATTAGTCAAAATTTAGAAATAATGTGTCAATTATCTGTAGGAAAATTAAAAACACTGAATAAATTCAAATAGTTTTAAATCTTAGACAAGTTCGTTTTTTGCTTTTTTGAATAAACTTCAAGGAGCAAAAAATGGATATTGAAAGTTCACCAAAAAGGTGTATTATAATATCAGTTGAGATATCCTCCAGAGCATTAAAGGAATTAAAATATATTCCTAAACATATTATTAGCAAATTGAAAGCCTGGAGGGAGTCGATTGAACAGGATGGTCTTTTAAAAACTAGAAATACCAGAGGATACTCAGATGAGGCCTTAAAAGGAAAAAGAAAAGGTCAGCGATCGGTTAGATTAAACAAGGCCTATAGGGTTATTTATACTATTAAGGAAAATCATATTGTAATTGAGGAAGTAAATAAACATGACTACTAAACGCAAAACTTATAATGCTAAAGATGTTCTGGAACAACTAACTGGAGGCCCCTTAACCTTTGGAGAAATGTTATCCTCCATAAGATTATGTGATGAATACCCTCAAGTGGAATTTGCAAAACTTCTAGGAATTTCTAAATCCCATCTTTGCGATATTGAAAAAGGAAGAAAATCTGTCAGTCCCGGAAGAGCGGTTAGATGGGCCCAAATTCTAGGATATTCAGAAAAGCAATTTGTAAGACTTTCCCTTCAGCAAATGCTCAATGAGGCCAATATTGATATGGAAGTTAGGGTTGCTTAAGTAAAGACAGATATCTTTGATTTTTCATAAGGGAGTGGCAAACCGCAATCGCCAGCGCATCACTCTCATCGCTGGTTTTAAAAATCTTTGGGCCAAACATCATTCTTAAACCTTTTTGAATACCCTCTTTGTCGGCATGCCCATGCCCGGTTAACGAAGCTTTGACCATCGTTGGAGAATATTCAAAGATTTTTCCCCGATAACTTTTTGTAAAAGCTGCAATCATAGCACCTCTTGCTTGGGCCAGTTTTGCAAGGGATGAAATATTTTTAACAAAGACTAAAGACTCAATGGCGATCTCATCGGGATGGTAAAGGGTTTCTAACTCTTGGCAGGATTCGTAAATAAATGAAAGTCGATCTAAAAAATTGGATTTTGAGTCATAACTTAAGGTTCCGGAAGTTAGATACTTGATTTGCCCATTATTTTTTTCAATTAGACCAAAACCGGCCTTTCTTGAGCCTGGGTCAATTCCTAAAATTCTTATCATTTAGAAAAGTTAACAGGATTTTCAACCTCTGGCCCTATTCTTAAAAAAAGTTCCGAAATAAAAGAGAAATGTTCCAAAAATGAACTGAAAAAGTTCTAGCTTCCCATAGTCCCCACTAGTTATCCCGGCATAAAGACAAAGCCCCACCATGGAAAAACCAACTAATTGCATTGAAAGACCTAGATAAAACAACATTAAGACTCCAAAAAGGGTATTTTTTTTGGCCACAATATCTTATATTCCTTACATACAATCAACTCCTAGGAAAAAGTTATCTTATGGCAATGGAACTATTAGCGGCGCCACTACGTGCCAAAGAAATTGAAAGTCTTAAAAGTCGGACCCAAGCCTTAAAAGATCGAGGGGTGGTTCCTACGATGAAAGTGATTTTAGTTGGTGAAAATAAAGCCAGCATTTTATATACCCGTAACAAGAAAAAATTTATTGAATCAGTTGGTGGTGATTGTGAAATTATCCACTTGCCTGAGGACCTAACTGAAGATTTTTTTATAAGTGAAGTTGGAAGAATCGTATCAGATAAATCCGTCCATGGGTGCTTTATCCAACTTCCTTTACCTAAACATTTGGCACACTTAGATGTTGGAAAGTTGATTCCAGAAGAAAAAGATGTCGATGGGTTTAATCAAGGAAATATTACCAAACTTTTTAAAGGGGATATCGGAAAAGAGGCCCTTCTTCCCTGCACCCCTAAAGGGATAATCACGCTATTAAATTTTTATGGAATAGGCCTCGATGGTAAAAATGTAGTGGTTATCGGGAGATCCGAAATAGTTGGAAGGCCTTTGGCCCTACTTTTGATTAATCATAACGCCACTGTAACTGTGTGTCATAGTAAAACCCAAAATTTAAAAGAATTTACCCAAAAAGCGGATATTTTAATCTCCGCAATCGGCCGAGCTAACTTTTTGGATCGCTCTTATCTGTCTCCTGCAAAAAATCAGGTTATTGTAGATGTGGGAATTAACCATGATAAGGATGGAAATCTCTGCGGAGATGTAAATTATAAGGATGTAAGCGATTATTGTAAGGCAATAACTCCCGTCCCTGGAGGCGTAGGCCCTATGACCATCCTTTCTCTAACCCAAAATCTTTTACAAGCAACCGAAATCAGTTTATAAATCGTGACTATGAAAACATCTCTTTATGAAAAACATATCGCATTAAAAGCCAAAATGGGTCCGTTTGCAGGTTTTGACATGCCTCTGCAATATACTTCAGTAAAAGACGAAGCCCTCTCTGTCAGAAATAATGTCGGAGTTTTTGATGTAAGCCATATGGGTGAATTTTTCGCAGAAGGAAAAGACGCTTATAAATTTGTAGACAGCCTAATTACCAATGATTTTATTAACGGGGAAAAAAATAAAGCTATTTACTCGCCCCTTTGCCGAGAAGATGGAACGGTTATTGATGATCTTATTGCTTACAAATTAGGACCTGAAAGGGTGTTGATTTGTGTAAATGCGTCCAATATTGAAAAAGATTTTTCCTGGATGCAAAAACAAATTGGAAATTTTTCCGTAGATTTTTCCAACCAATCCGATAATTATTCTCTTTTGGCGCTTCAAGGGCCTAAATCTGAGGGCATGCTCTTAAACCTTGGAATTTTAAAAGATAAAAACCTTCCCTATTACGGAGTAATGGAATCAGATTTTCAAAACGAAAATCTTATAATTGCTAGAACTGGTTATACCGGCGAGGATGGATTTGAAATTTTTTGTTCACACAAAATGGCCAACTATCTTTGGGATCTATTTTTAAAAAATGGAGCTATGCCTTGTGGTCTTGCCGCAAGAGATGTTTTAAGACTTGAAGTAGGTTACCCGCTTTATGGACATGAACTCAGCGACTCGATCACACCGCTTGATAGTGCCCTAAAATGGACTGTTAAATTAGAGAAAGAAAATTTTATTGGGAAGTCTGCACTCCAAAATTATTCTCCGAAATATCAACTTGTTAAATTATCCCTAGATACAGGAATACCTAGAGAAAATTATCCCGTGCTAGATTCATCTGAAAAAGAAATTGGCCGTGTTACCTCTGGCACCATGTCAGTTGTAACAGGTAAGGGTATTGCAATGGCGCTAATTGAAAAATCAAAAATGCCTGCCAACAAAGAATTTTTAATTAATATAAGAAATAAATTTTATAAAGCTAACTTTCACACAAAACCTTTTGTAAGCGGAGGACATAAGTAATGGCCAATCAAATTCCAGCAAATTTATATTATTCAAAAGAACACGAATGGGCAAAAATCGAAGGCGATATGGCCACGATCGGTATTTCAGATTTCGCTCAAAACTCTCTAGGGGATATCGTTTTTATGGAACTTCCTGATGTAGGAAGAAAATTGACAGCTGATGAGTCCTTTGGAGTAGTTGAATCCATTAAATCTGTCAGTGATCTCTATTCTCCTTTTTCCGGGGAAGTAACCGAAGTCAATAGCGAATTAGTAAATTCTCCAGAAAAAATAAACTCTTCTCCCTATGATTCCTGGATGATTAAAATTAAAATGTCAAAACCAAGCGAATTAAATTCATTAATGTCTGCTTCAGATTATAAAAATCATTGCGAAAATCTTTAAATTTTATTCTTTACTGATAAAATGAAAAAATGCATAATTCTCACCTACTAATTGTTAGGGCGTAGGAAGATGACACTAGAAAATCAAGAAGAGATTCGCCTCCTCAACACTGCTATTTTAAAAAGCAAAGAAAAAACTATTGATGTTTCTTTTGAAAAGAGACTTTATAATTCCTGTAAAAAACCTGCGATCAATTCACTAGGTTTAGCAATTTCGCACTTATCAGAAACCCAAAATATTTCAAGAGATCAAGCTGCCCTTCTAATCATTGAAGCAATAAGAGAACTCGATGATAGTTGGAATGATTTTCTTTTGATGGAAGGGTTGGGAAAAATCAAAGAAAACTTAAAAAATTCACCTTTGGCTTAGCCACGAACCACAAAGCCCCACTCGATTGTTGCTTCTCCATTAATTAACATCCCCGTTGGAGGATTAGGAAAAGGCCCTGCTTTATTAAATGACTCAATGGCAGCTTCATCCAACTCGTTAATACCACTGGTGCTTTTAAGTAACACCTTTGTAATATTACCCTGGGAATCAATGGTCACTAGTAGCGATGTAACCTTAACCTCACTTGAAAAAGATCTTCCTTGTCTAAAAAAAGATTCAGCCTTTTGGCGAAGAGAGTTTCCCCAATATTGCTCCAATCTTTTTCTTATCCGATTATAAAACCCATAATATTTAAATTCGATGGTATTCAAATTAGTAACTTCCCCAACGGGGACATCGTCTACGTAATCATTGCTTGCCGAAAGACCAGGATCCTTTTTTGTACCATTTTCTGTTCCAAGGATCTTTCCACCTTTTTTAAATTTTTCAATTTCTTTAGGCTGCAACGAGGCCATCTTTAAATCATCAAAAGATATTTTTTTGGAATCCACCTTGGTGTCCGGTTTTTTTTCGCCACCTACTTCTCTTTCACCAGATTTTACACCTTTTCCGGACTCCTCAAATATACCCACCCTTCGTGCTATGGAATTTTTTTCAAAAGTTTGATCTTTTTCTCCTAAAAATCTCGTATCTTTTGGTCGCTCCTTCTTACCTTGATCTTCATTTTGAACAATTTGCATTTTCTTGGCGGATTTTTTTAAATTATCCGGAAGCTCTATTATTTTTTTATTCTTGTCTAAAAGCACTAGTTTGATCTTATTTTCTCTTTTTACTTTATCCGCGACTTTTTTCTGTTTATCTATGTGCCAAAATAAAAATAAAATGTGAAAAATTAGAGAAATTAATAGGACGCGACCAAACTTGGAGTTAAAAAATTGAGCCAAAATTGCAATAAAGCCTAAATGGGATTTCATAAAATCTTCTTAGGATATTTATCGGAAATCCATTTATTTTGATGATATAAAAAAGTATTGGGAAAAAAGGGAATTTTTATCCCTTATCTGAATGACTAATTAGATGAGTCTTTTTACTGAATATTAAAGTACTCATCCTCGTCAAAGATATTTTTTGAGGTATTGTCTTCTTCGACCTTAGATCTGGAAATTCCACTTTCTTTGGGTTCAAATCCCTGAACAAAAGCCTCCATCATGGCCGTTTTTCCCCTTGAGGTGGCAAGACTTCCGGTTTCCTTTTCAATTAGAACATTAATTATGCCTGAAGGGACATTAAAGTCTCTTTCTCCAAACCTTTTTATTCCCTCTTTCATAAATTCACGCCAGATTGGAAGTGCCGCTCTTGCCCCAGTTTCCCCATAACCTAAAGCCTTGTTATCATCAAAACCTGTCCAAACCCCAGTTACAAGGTTCGGATTAAAACCTATAAACCAAGCGTCCACGTAATTATTAGTGGTTCCGGTTTTACCAGCTAAATAAGCTCCGGCACTCTTAGCTCCCTGACCTGTTCCATTTTGAATTACCCCCTTTAAAAGGTTGGTCATTAAATAGGAAAGTCGGGGATCGTAGACACGTTCTGCGGTTAGGTTGGCGAGGAAAACATTTGGTTCCTCCCCTTCCACGACTTTTTTTTCAACGGGAGGCTTTTTTTCAACCATATCAAAATTGATGATAATATCCTTCCCATCTCGATCCTTAATGGATGTTATGGCCTTTGGCCAAACTAGCTTTCCTCCATTGGGAAAGATTCCGTAGGTTTTTACAATATCCAAAAGACTCACACCAAAAGAACCAAGGGCAATAGATAAGTCATGCTCTGTTTGAGCGTTTAGTTGTAATCTGTTGATAAACTCCTCAATCTTTCTAATCCCTAAAGCGTTTGCAATCCTTATGCTCGGAATATTTCTACTTTCTTCCAAGGCAGTTCTAAAAGTTATCTGCCCCTTAAACTTTCCATCATAATTTGAAGGTTTCCACTTTAATTGTTCATCCACTCCGGATAAGGCTTCTGGAGAATCGATGATAATACTTGATGGAGTAAAACCATTTTCAAGTGCAGCGGCATAAAGAAAGGGTTTGAAACAAGAACCAGGCTGCCTTAAAGATTGAAGGGATCGGTTAAATTGGGACTTAAAAAAATCTGTTCCACCAACCATGGAAATAATTTCACCGGTTTGCGGTACCATTGAAATAAGGGCGCCTTGAACAATAGGATATTGGTCTAGTTGGCATAAAATATAACTCTCTCCCCTAAGCGTCTCGATATTTTTATTGAGATAAGGGCCAATCGAATCATTTTTTCTTAGAACTTCAACTAAAACTACATCACCCGGAACAAGAATCTGGCTAGGACTACTTAGGGGAAATGCAGAATTTTTTTCTTCCGATATTTCTCTTTTTCGAGCCCATTGAAAATATTGTCTGGGAATTACTCCCGTGAGGCCACCGAGGGATACAAAAATTAATCCTTCTCGGTCATCCACCTTGATAACAACCGCCTCATAGGATTCATTTATATCAAGATGTTCTAAAAGTTGATCTTCCTTT
>JACCDG011860233.1_pt1 | contig 25576 bp, 23 predicted proteins | sample 7442471 | NCBI WGS metagenome assembly JACCDG01 (sample SAMN15323444, study PRJNA562643) | freshwater metagenome | isolation source: river surface water | place: USA:Blue River Watershed | collected 2017-08-17 | reverse complement strand
GCGCGCCGCGAGGAGTTCGGCCCGGAGCCCGAGGAGGCCGCGCTTTTTCTCAATTCTCGCGGCGGCCGGCTTACGGTTCGCAGCATTGAACGGATGGTGGAAGCCGTGGCGCTCGAGGCCGGCTTGCCCGGGGACGTCACGCCGCATACCCTCCGCCATAGCTTCGCCACGCATCTCCTCGCCAACGGCGCCGACCTGCGCTTGATCCAGGAATTGCTGGGCCATTCCTCCTTATCCACCACGCAAAAATATACTCACCTCGAGCTCGAGCAGATTCTGCGCGAATACCGGGTAGCTCATCCCAAAGCGGCCTTAGGGTCCTAGCGAAATTTCGTTTCTGTCGCCCGCGCGCCACTCTGCTATCCTATTCCCATGGCCGCACCTCCGTCGTCCTCCTCGAAGCTTTTCGTCATCGGCGATGTGCACGGCTGCGCCGCCGAGCTCCGAACCCTGCTGCGCAAGCTCCCGCTCGATCAGGATTCCACGCTAATTTTCCTCGGCGATTACGTGGACCGTGGGCCCGACGCCAAGGGCGTGATCGATACCATTCTCGCGCTCCGGCAGATCTATAACGTGATTCCGCTCAAGGGGAACCACGAATGGCTTTTCGCGCAGTATCTCGCGCGGCCGAACGATGCCAACGCCACCAGTAATTTTGTGCTCAACGGCGGCAGCAATACCCTCGCCAGCTATTCCGACGACGGCACCACTTACAGCGTGCCCGTGGCGCACCTGGAATTCCTCGCGGCTCTTCCGCTCTATTATTCCACCGACACCCATTTCTTCGTGCACGCGGGGATCCCTCCGGATTTCGATTTTTCGGAAAATATTTCCGCGAAAACCGCGCACCAACTGCTGTGGATCCGCAGCGTATTTCTCGAATCTAAAGTGAAGTGGCCGAAAATGGTGGTGCACGGTCACACGCCGGTGGAAAAGGCGGAGTTTCACCCTAACCGCATCAACCTCGATACGGGCTGCGTTTTTGGGCGGCAACTCACCGCCATGAATATGGCCACCGGCGAGCTTATTTCGGTGCCCCGGCAGCCGGAGGTTCCGGCCCGCGTGCTCCAATCGAATATTCCCGGCGGGCAACCGCGGGCCCAGCGTTTCGAGGGCGAGATTGCGGTGGAACTCGTGATCCAGGGCTCCTATTTTCCCTTTCGCACCGTGAATTTCAACGAGTTCGGCTTACTGGTTTTTCCGGCGCCGGGATCGGAGCATCTGCATTTCGATTTGGGCGACAAAATTTTCGGTCAGCTTCTGCCGGGAGGCGACAGCGTGTTCGAGTTCGACGGCGCGATCGTGCGCACGGACGTAGTGAACGGAAAGCCGGCCCTCGGAATTAAATTTGAGCGTCTTCGAAATCTGCGCGACGATCCCTGATGTAACGCGCCGAATAACATCCCGCAAAACCGTTGAGGTTTTGGGCCTACCTGGATAGAGTGGCTACGGTTCATCAGCCAAAATAAGGCCAAAAAAAGGACAGCGTAATGAAAACGTTTGCCGTAGTAGGTGCGGGACAAATGGGATCGGGCATCGCCCAGGTGGCGGCCCAGGCGGGGCTGAAAGTTTTGCTCAACGACATGGGTTTGGATAGGGCCCAAGCCGGTAAAGCCAAGATCGAAAAAGATCTCGGCCGCCTCGTGGAGAAAGGAAAGCTCGAAGCCGGCAAAGCCAAAGAACTGCTTTCGCTGATCGAGCCCGTTGGCGACCTCGCCGATCTCAAAGACGCTGACTTTATCGTGGAAGCCGCGGTGGAGAAAATCGATCTTAAGTTTCAGATTTTCCGCAAACTCGACGAAGTGGCCAAGCCCGGCGTGATCCTCGCCTCGAATACTTCCTCCATTTCGATCACCGCCATCGCCGCGCAAACCAAGCGCCCGGATTGCGTGGTGGGCATGCACTTCATGAATCCCGTGCCGGTGATGAAGCTCGTAGAGGGCATCCGGGGCCTCCGCACCTCCGACAAAACTTTCGCCACCATGCGCGGCCTCGCCGAAAAAATGGGCAAAACGGTGGTGGAAGCGCGTGACTTCCCGGGATTCGCCGTGAATCGTATCCTTATGCCGATGATCAACGAGGCGGTGTACGCTTTGTACGAAGGCGTGGCTTCGATCGAGGACATCGATACCTCGATGAAGCTTGGCACCAACCAACCGATGGGTCCCTTGCAGTTGGCGGACTTCATCGGTCTCGATACGTGCCTGGCCATTATGGACGTGCTTTACGAAGGCTTGAGCGATTCTAAGTACCGCCCTTGCCCGTTGCTTCGCCAATATGTTTTCGCCGGCCTTTACGGCCGCAAGACGAAGCTCGGCTTCTACGACTACCGCGTGGATCCGCCCGTGGCCACCAAGCCGGGAGCCTTCTAGATGAGTTTGCCTACGTTCGAGAACCTGCTCCTCGGGGTGAGCGATGGCGTAGCCACGCTTTCCTTCCACCGCCCGAAAGCCCTCAATGCTTTGAACGAAGCTACGCTAAAGGAATTGCGCGCGGCTTTGATTTGGATCGAACACCACGCCGCGGGTCGTGAAGGGGCCGATACCGGGGGCGAGCGGGTAGACGTGGTGATCCTCACGGGCAGCGGCGAAAAGAGCTTCGTGGCCGGCGCCGACATCCTCGAGATGAAAGATAAGGGCTTCGAGGAGGGCGAGGCTTTCGCGCGCCTCGGCCAAGGCGTTACTCGCGCCATCGAGCTCTTGCCTCAGCCCGTGATTGCCGCCGTGAACGGCTTCGCTTTGGGCGGCGGCTGCGAGGTCGCGCTTGCTTGCGATTTCATCCTGGCTTCGGAAAACGCCGTATTCGGCCAGCCCGAAGTGGCGCTCGGAATCATTCCCGGTTTTGGCGGTTCGGTGCGCCTCGCGCGCTTCGTGGGCCAGCCGCGTGCCCGTGAGCTGATCTATACCGGCCGTAAGATCAAGGCCGAGGAGGCCCTTCGCATGGGCCTGGCTAACCAGGTGGTGCCGCTCACCCAGCTTCTTCCCCGCGCGCTCGAGATCGCACAGGAGATGCGCCGGAATTCGCCGATGGCGGTAGCGCGTTCCAAGCGTTTGATGAACCATATCTACACGATGCCGATCGACCAGGCCCTCCGCGAGGAGGCCCTCATGTTCGGCGCCGTTTTCGGATCTTACGACCAGCGCGAGGGCATGGGGGCCTTCGCGGAGAAACGCAAACCTACTTTTAAGGGCGAATGAGCGCGGAATGCGCAATCAATAGTTAGAAAGCGCATTTGTGCGCGAAAGGAATTCAGTGGAACTCGGGATCATTGAACTAAATGAAGAGCAAAAAATGATCGTGGATCAGGTGCGCAGCTTCGCCGCGAAAGAGATCGCGCCGAAAGCCGCCGAGATCGACCAGTCGGGCCGTTTCCCGAAAGAGATCGTGAAGCAGATGGGCGAGATGGGGCTCATGGGCCTGAACGTGGGCACCGAGTTCGACGGCGCCGGCCTCGACTATTTGACTTATGCATTGGTGGGTGAGGAGATCAACGCCGCCTGCGCTTCCACCGGCGTGATCTTCTCCGCGCATAACTCGCTCGCCTGCGGCCCGATGAAGAAATGGGCCACGCCCGAGCAAAATAAGAAATGGCTCGCGCCCATGGCCCGCGGGGAAAAAATCGGCGCTTTCGCGCTCTCCGAGCCGGGTTCGGGATCCGATGCCGGCGCTTTGATCTGTACGTGCAAAAAAGAGGGCGATCACTACGTGATCAACGGCACGAAGAACTGGATCACAAACGGCCCCGAGTCCGACACGATCATCCTCTTCGCCACTCTCGGCACCGATCTCAAGCACAAAGGTGTTTGCGCCTTCGTGGTGGATAAAAACACTCCCGGTCTCTCGGTAGGAAAGGTGGAGCACAAGCTCGGCATCCGCGGCTCCGGCACCTCGCAGCTCGTGTTCGAGAACTGCAAAGTGCCCGCTGCCAATATGCTCGGCAAGGAAGGCGACGGCTTCAAGATCGCGATGTCTACTTTGGACGGCGGCCGCATCGGCATCGCCGCCCAGGCCCTCGGCATCGCGCGCGCCGCGATCCAGGCCGCAAAGAAGTTCGCGGGCGAGCGCGAGACTTTCGGCAAGCCCATCGCCAAGCACCAGGGAATCCAGTTCATGTTCGCCGATATGGCGATGCGCCTCGATGCCGCTCGCCTGCTCGTGTGGCGTGCCGCCGTGATGCAAGATAAGGGCATGAAGTTCACCCGCGAGGCCGCGATGGGTAAACTCTACGCTTCGGAAGCCGCGAACTTCATCGTGGACAAGGCCCTCCAGATTCACGGCGGCTACGGCTACGTGAATGAGTATCCGGTGGAGCGCCATTTCCGCGACCAGCGCATCACCGAGATTTATGAGGGCACTTCCGAGATCCAGCGCCTCGTGATCGCGGGTGCCGAGCTCGCGGAGCTGGGCAAATAATGAGCGAAAAGATGGACGACAAAAGGAAAGTTCTCGCCGCGGAAGCCGAATGGCGCAAGACCGTGCTCGATCCGCACGTGAAGAAGAATGCCAAAGCCTATGAGGGCAAGAGCTTCACCACGATCTCGGATATGGAAGTGCCGCTGGTAGCCGGCCCTTCGCATCTCGACAGCGTGGACCCGCTAAACGATATCGGCTTCCCTGGCCAGTACCCTTTCACCCGGGGCGTACAGCCCGACATGTACCGCGGCCGCCTCTGGACCATGCGCCAGTTCGCGGGCTTTGGCACTCCGGCGGATACCAATAAGCGTTTCAAGTACCTTCTTTCCCAAGGGATGATGGGCCTCTCCACCGCTTTCGACATGCCCACCCTCATGGGCTACGACGCCGACCACAAACTCGCGCGCGGCGAAGTGGGGCGCGAAGGCGTGAACGTTACCACGCTCGCCGACATGGAAATCCTCTTCGACGGCATCCCTCTCGACGAAGTGACCACTTCGATGACGATCAACGCTCCCGCCATCGTGCTCTTGGCGATGTACGTGGCTCTCGCCGATAACCGCGGCATCGACCGCAAAAAGCTCGGCGGTACCATCCAGGCCGATATGCTCAAGGAGTTTATCGCGCAGAAGGAATGGATCTGCCCGCCTAAGCCCTCGGTGAAGCTCGTTACCGATATGGTGGAGTTCTGCACCAACGAACTGCCCCGCTGGAACTCGATTTCGATCTCGGGCTACCATATCCGCGAAGCCGGAGCCACGGCGGCGCAAGAGCTCGCTTTCACGCTTTCCGATGGTCTCACTTACGTGGAAGAAGCCATCAAGCGCGGCATCGATGTAGACGACTTTGCTCCCCGCCTTTCCTTCTTCTTCGACGTGCACAACGACTTCTTCGAGGAGATCGCCAAGTTCCGCGCCGCCCGCCGCATCTGGGCCCGGCAGCTCAAAGAGCGCTTCAAGGCGAAGAATCCCAAATCCTGGATGCTACGCACGCACGCGCAAACGGCCGGCGTTTCGCTTACCGCGCAGCAGCCGGTGAACAACGTGGCCCGGGTAACAATGCAGGCCTTGGCTGCCATCCTCGGCGGCACCAATTCCCTCCACACCAACTCGATGGACGAAACGCTCGCGCTGCCTTCCGAGCCGGCCGTGAAAGTGGCTCTCCGCACCCAGCAGATCATCGCCGAGGAAAGCGGCGTAACCAATACGGTGGATCCGCTCGGCGGCTCCTATTTCGTGGAGCATCTCACCACCAAGATCGAAGGCGAGGCTTTGGCCCTGATCAACAAGATCTACGAGCTCGGGGGCATGGTGGCCGCAATCGACGAAGGCTTCCCGCAAAAGGAAATCTCGGCGGCCGCTTACCGCTTCCAGCAGCAGCTCGACCGCAAAGAGAAGGTGATCGTGGGCGTGAACAAGTACGCCGACGACGACGAGCACGATCTTCCTATCCTCAAGATCGACCAGGCGAGCGAGGACGGCCAGGTGAAGTTCGTGAAGAAGACCAAGGCCAAGCGTGATTCCGACAAAGTGGCCGTAGCTCTGCGCAAGATCGCCGCCGACGCCAAGGCCGATAAAAACCTTCTCCCCTCGATTCTCGAGGCGGTGAAAGCCTATGCTTCCGTAGGCGAGATCTGCGATGTGTTCCGCGACGTGTACGGGATTTATCGCGATCCGGCGAATTTCTGATTAGGATATAGAGATGGCAAAGAAGAAAACCAAGAAGCCCGCGAAAAAATCTACCGCCAAGCCGAAGAAGACGGCCAAGAGAGGCGCCAAAAAACCCGGAAAAAAAAGGGCGCCGAAGAAAACCGCCGGGCAGAAGATCGACCTCCGCGAAATATTCAGCTCCTCGCCGGTAATCCAGCGAGAAGGCGGGAATGTGCGCGTGCTCATCGGCAAAGCGGGCCTCGACGGCCACGATCGCGGTGCCAAAGTAATTGCCCGCGCCTGTCGCGACGCCGGATTCGAGGTGGTTTACACCGGTCTTCACCAAACGCCCGAGATGATCGTGAACACAGCCATCCAGGAAGACGTGGACGTGCTTGGTCTCTCCATTCTTTCCGGCGCCCATAATCACCTTGTGCCCGAAGTGATCAAAGGACTACGCGGCCAAGGCGTGAAGGTAGGCCAGGATATTCTCATCGTGGTGGGCGGGATCATTCCCGAGTCTGATTTTGCCTTCCTCCGCAACGCCGGCGTATCGATGGTGTTTACGCCTGGCACCTCGGTGGATTCGATCATCGAGTACATTCGACGACACGTGCAGCCCAAGGCGTAACGGTTACTTCGAGACCAATTGAGATTAGAACGAAGCCGAGAGCCTGGCTCCGGCAAAAAGAGCGTTCTCGGGCCGGATCCGGGGAGCGTCGTTTCGTTCGGTGGCTTTCTCTGCCAAAAAATAGCGGCGCTCAAAACTATAGCCGCCGTATAAGTCCACAAAAGTGCGAATATAGACCGGCAGATTCACGCCGGTCTGGGCCACGCCTTCCTCGAAAAAAAGTTTTTCGTCCGCATTCGTGCGCTCAGTGAGACGGAAGTTTTGCGTGCCGTATTTTGTGAGTAGATAGGGTTGGAAACCTCGTGGGTTGCCATAAGCTACTTTGATCTCGCCGGTGCGTATCGGTAACACGAAGGCCGAAACCGTCCAAGCGTCTGCCGGCATCCAGTAGGCGAGCAGAAAAGGAACGCCCACCACCATACGCAGGTTTTCCCGGGCCTTGAAAAAATAGGCCACACCGGGTAGAGGAATTTTGTTCAGGAAATTACGCGTGTTGGACCACCCCAGGAAAAAAATCCACGCTGCTTCGTTCGCCCGCGGCAGCTTGTAGGTGAAGTCCACCGCGTAGCCGTAGTCGCGACCATAACGGAAAGGGCGATCGCTCGCGGAGCCCACGCGAACGTTGCCCCCTAGTACTCGTCCTTCGCCGAGCTCGCGGGTATTCGAAATGCCCACCCCGGCATCCCACAAACCGCGCGGCAGCCGGCGGAGATTGGGAAAAACGGAATTCGTATCTAGGGCGTCGTAGTCGCCATGAGCCTGTGCGCGCCAGGTGCTGAGCTCGGTTTGCGCTAAGGGCACGCTGAGATCGAAACGCGTCTGCCGGAGTTCCGTACCGCCTTGGCGCTGGTATTGGCGAAATTCGCCCCGGCCGCGCGTGCCCAGCTTAAAGCCCGGCGCAAAAAGATCGGCGTAAAAATCATTAGCGGCGGCTTGCGCCTCGGCGGCGCATAAAAAAACGAGCAGGCTAAGAATGCGCACTTTTCTTCCCCTTCCAGGCGATGAAGTAACGGGAAGGAAGCGAGAGCTCCAGTTCTTTCTCTAGCATCTCGCTCGCGGCGCAAACCTTCTCGAGGTCTACGCCCGTTTGAAAACTCATTCCGTGGAGCATGTAGAGCAGGTCTTCGGTGGCGAGGTTGCCGGAAGCCCCCTTCGCGTAGGGACAGCCGCCGAGGCCGCCGGCCGAAGAATCGACGGTTTTAATCCCGTGCTCGATGGCGTGGAGCACATTAGCGATCGCGGTGCCGCGAGTATCGTGGAAATGGGCCGCGAGGGGAGCTTTACTGGGCAGGATATCAAGCACTTCGTCCACCTGTTTAGGGGTGGCCACGCCGATGGTATCCCCGAGGGAAACTTCCTCCACGCCGAATTCGAGCAACTTTTCCGTAACCGCTTTTGCTTTTTCGGGCGCCACGCGGCCGGAGTAGGGGCAGCCCCAAACGGTGGAGACGTAGCCGCGAACCTTAAGTCCGGCGCGGTTGGCTTCTTCCACCACGGGGCGGAGGGTGGCGAGGGATTCTTCCACCGACATTTGGATATTCTTGAGATTGAAGGCATCGCTCGTGGCGGTGAAAACGGAGATGTGCCGAGCGCCGCTCTGGAGCGCCAGCTCAAGGCCTTTTTTATTCGGCACGAGCGCCCAGAATTTCTTTGTTTGCCAGAGCGTCGGATGCTCCCGCTGGAGCTTCTTTAGCACTAAGTCCGTGCCGGCCATCGCGGGAATGCGATCGGCGCGCACGAATGCGCCGGCCTCCACGTCTTCCAGGCCGGAATTGGCGAGGCCCACGATGAAGCGCACACGGAGATCCACGAGTTCTTCGGGCGAAAGCTGCTTGATCGTGGGCTCGTTTTGAAGCCCGTCCCTTGGTCCTACTTCCACTACGCGAATGGCTTCCGGCACGTTATTCCTTCCACGCTACGAAGGGCGCTCCGCCCTGCACGATCTCGCCCTCGCGCGTGAGCACTTTGGCGATTACGCCATCTCTTGGGCTGGCGTAGGAGTATTCCATCTTCATGGCCTCGACCACCACCACGGGATCGCCCTTCTTCACGGACTGGCCGTCGCGCACCTGGATCTTGAGCACTTTGCAGGAAAAGGGCGCCACGAGTTCCTGCGCTTCCTCGCCGCGGGCGGCGGCTTGGGCTTTGCGGAGATCGGCGGGCACGGAGTAGAGGCGCCCTCGCCACTGCACCCATAAACGATCGCGGATTTTCTGCGCTCGGGGTTTCATGGGCGCTCCCAGGGGCTCGGTTGGCCCGCCGGCTTGGCGGATCCAATCGCCGGCGCGGCGGCGGAACTCGCCACCAACGCGGGGTGATCCTTCAGCAATTCTTCGGGCACGTTGTCTTTCCAATCGCCAAACTTTCCTTCGAGCATTTTCACGTGCATCTGGCCCGCTTTCACTTCGGGTAGGGACAGGATGTCCTGGAGGTAATTGATATTCGTGGTGGTGCCGAAGATCACGGTGTGCCGGAGACACCAGAAAAGCCGGGAGAGCGCCGCCGGGCGGTGCTCGGCATGCACCGTCATTTTGGCGATCATGGCGTCGTAGTCGAGGCCGATCACCGAGCCGGTGCGCACGCCGGTGTCCACGCGTAACCCCACGGCCTGCGGCCACTCCACCAAGCTAAGTGGCCCGGGGCAGGGAGCAAATCCATTGGCGGCGTCTTCGGCGTACACGCGCGCCTGGATGGCGTGGCCGCGCGGTTTCTGATCGGCGCGGGCGGGGAAAATTTCTTCGAGCGTGAAACCTTGCGCCACCTTGATCTGCGCCTGCACGAGATCGATTCCCCAAACCGCCTCGGTTACCGAGTGCTCTACTTGCAGGCGGGAATTTACCTCGAGAAAATAAAAATTTTCGTTCTTGTCCACGAGGAATTCCACCGTGCCCGCGTTGCCGTAACCTACGCCCTTAGCGAGATTCACGGCGCTCGCGGCGATTGCGTCTTTGGCGGTTTGCGAAAGATTAGGGGCCGGGGCCTCTTCCACCACCTTCTGGTGGCGGCGTTGGAGCGAGCATTCGCGTTCACCGAAATGGATCACGTTGCCGGCGCTATCGCCGAGAATTTGGATCTCGATGTGGCGTGGCTCCTCCACGTATTTCTCGAGGAGAAGTGTGGCGTCGCCGAAGCTCGATTGCGCTTCGCGGGCCGCGCTCTCGGCGGCTTCCCGGAGAGCCTTCGCGTCTTTCACGAGACGCATTCCCTTACCGCCGCCGCCGCTCGCGGCCTTCAGCAGCACGGGGTAGCCGATCTGCGCCGCGAGCTTGGTGAGCCCGTCGCCATCTTTGAGATTCACTTCCCCCCAGGGCGCCGTGGGCACTTGGTACTGATCGAGGAGTTTCTTGGCTTCGAGTTTATCCCCGAGCTTGCGGATACTTTCGGGGCTCGGCCCGATCCAGGTGATACCGGCCTGGGCGAACGCCTCGGCGGCGTGCGCGCGTTCGGAGAGAAATCCGTAACCGGGGTGAACGGCGTCGCAACGCAGCTCCTTGGCCGCCGGAAGAATTTTTTCGAGATGGAGGTAAGTATCTTTCGGGGCGGAACCCGCAAGGTGAATGCTGGCGTCGGCCAGGTCCACGTGGCGCGAGTCTTTGTCTACGTCGCTGTAGATCGCTACGGCCTCCAGGCCGAGCTCTTGGCAGGCCTGGATGAGACGGCAGGCGATTTCGCCGCGGTTGAGGATGAGCACGCGCCGAAATTTCATCATTTTCTCCAGCTCGGGCTGCGCTTCTCAAGGAAAGCCGTTACGCCTTCCTGCGCTTCGGGCAATACCCGGAGTTGCGCCAATTCGGCGGCCGCGAAATCTAGCGACTGCTGGAAGTCCTTTCCCACTAAGTCCCGCGATAGGGTATGCACGAGAAATTTGGCAGCCTCAATGGCGTGGGGCCCGCCTTCTAAAATATTGGCGATCACTTTTTGGGCCCGCTCTTCCATTTCGCTCTCCGCGCAAACTTCGTGCACGAGGTTGATGGCCTTAGCTTTTTCGCCGCGGAATCGCTCTCCCGACACGAAGAGCGAGCGGGCCTGGCTCACGCCGATTTTGGCAATCACGAAGGGACCGATGCAGGCGGGGATCAAACCGAGCTTTACCTCGGAAAGGGAGAAAGTGGTGTCGGCCGCGGCGATCACGTGGTCGCAAACGCTCACGAGGCCTACGCCGCCCCCAATCGCGAATCCGTGCACGAGACCGATCACGGGCACTGGGCATTGGTCCATCGTGTGGAACATCTTCGTGAGGCGGCGGCAGTCCTCGATGTTTTCCTCGTGCGAAAGCGTGAGGCTCCGGCGCATCCAATGGAGATCGCCGCCACCGCAGAAAGCCGGTCCTTCGCCCCGGAGAACTACGGCGCGCACGTTGGTGAGGTCGCGATGCTCGGCCGCGGTGATGGCGGAAAAAACTTCCTGGTAATCGGCGATCAGTTCCTGGTTAAAGGAGTTGCGCACTTCGGGGCGATTGATGCGCACGTGCAGGATTTTTCCGCCGTTATCGTAAGAAAGCTTGAGGTGTTTGGGATTCATTTTTTCTCCGCTTACATCCGGAATACGCCGTACTTGGTTTCCGGGGTGGGGCAATTCTCGAGGCTAGCCGCCAAGGCCAACGCCAAGGTTTTGCGCGTCTTGCGCGGGTCGAGGATACCGTCGTCCCAGAGCTTCGCCGTGGACGCGTAGGCATTCCCGTCGCGCTCGTATTCGGCGATGATCTGCTTTTTGTAGTCCGCCTTTTCTTTATCGTCGGCGCTCTTCACGGTGGCCAGCACGTCGGCGGCTTGCTCACCGCCCATCACGGAGATGCGCGCGTTCGGCCACATCCAGAGAAAACGGGGCGAATAGGCGCGGCCGCACATGCCGTAGTTCCCGGCGCCGAAGCTGCCGCCGATCACGATCGTGAACTTGGGCACGGAGGCATTACTTACGGCCGTAACCATCTTGGCGCCGTCTTTCGCGATGCCGTTTTCTTCGGCTTCTTTACCCACCATGAAACCGGTGATGTTCTGCAGAAACAGAAGCGGCGTGCCGCGCTGGTTGCAGAGCTCGATGAAATGCGCGGCCTTGAGTGCGCTCTCCGAAAAAAGCACGCCGTTATTGGCGATGATGCCTACGGGATAGCCCTCTACGTGGGCGAATCCGCATACCACGGAGGTGCCGTAGAGGGCCTTAAATTCATGGAAACGCGATCCGTCCACCAGGCGGGCGATGATTTCCCGGGAGTCGAACGGAATGCGCAGCTCGGTGGAAAGCACGCCCAAAATTTCCTCCGCGTCTAAGAGGGGCTCCTCGCTCTCCGCGCGCTCGAATTTGGCGGGCGTGCGCGGCCCGAGATTGCGCACGATCTCACGCAGGATCTCGATCGCGTGCTCATCATTCTCGGCGTAGTGATCGCTTACGCCGCTTTTGCGGCAATGTGTATCGGCGCCGCCGAGCTCTTCCGCCGTCACCACTTCGCCCGTGGCGGCCTTCACGAGGGGCGGGCCCGCGAGAAAAATAGTCGCGTTCTTCTTCACCATAATGGTTTCATCGCTCATGGCGGGCACGTAGGCTCCCCCCGCCGTGCAGGATCCCATTACGGCCGCGATTTGCGGGATGCCGAGCGCGCTCATCTGCGCTTGATTGAAAAAAATGCGCCCAAAGTGCTCGCGGTCGGGAAATACCTCGGCCTGGAGAGGCAAGAACGCGCCGCCCGAATCCACCAGGTAAATGCAGGGAAGCCGGTTCTCCTTGGCTATTTCCTGCGCGCGCAAATGCTTCTTCACGGTAAGGGGGAAATACGTGCCACCCTTTACGGTGGCGTCGTTCGCCACGATCATCACTTCGCGGCCGGATACGCGTCCGATGCCCGTAACCACGCCCGCGCCGGGGGCCTGATCTTCGTAGTGTCCGTGGGCGGCTAAAGGAGACAATTCGAGAAACGGGGTGCCGGGATCGAGCAGCTTGGCGATGCGATCGCGCACGAAGAGCTTTCGGCGGTCTTCGTGTTTCTTTCTCGCCTCCGGACCACCGCCCAGGGCGGCTTGCTGGAGTTTTTTCTGCAGCTCCTCCGCGAGCTTCGCGTGCATGGCGAAGTTTTTCTTATAAAGCTCGGAGTTCTTGTCTATGCGGGAGGATAGAACGCTCATTGGTCCTGACTTTAGCAAGAAGCCCCGTGAAAGACAAAAGGCGGAGCGGTGCTCTAGCGCTCCCCGTCACGCCTCACCGCAATCGATATCGTTGTCCCCGGCGTTCGATCCGGCCCGTTAGAATTCCCTCTTCGAGCAAAACGAGCGCTTCGGGCAAGCTACACTGAGCGGATTTCCGAAACTCACTTAAGCTAAAGCTTCGGCGGGAGGTCGCGAGGGGCAGGGGCCCGTGGAAGCCACCGAAGCGGCGAAAAATCGCCTCCACCGCCTCTTCTTCCCGGGCCGCGAAGATGGCGCCGTCCTGTTGCAGGCGGATCGCGCCGCGTCCGAATTCAGTGCGAAAATCCTGCGCGAGCGCGATCACCGTTTTTCCCATCGCCAAAGCTTGGCGGCCCGTGATCGCGGCCCCACTCTTCTCGGCACCTTCCACCACCACCACGCCGGCGGCGAGGGCCGCGATCAGTTCATTGCGATCGGGAAAATTCTGCGGGAGCGGAACTTGATCGAGGGGAAAGGGGGAGAGCAAAATTCCCCCTTGCCGGAGAATATTTTCGGCGAGGCCTTGGTTGTCTTCGGGGTAAACCCGACCAACGCCCGCCCCGAGCACCGCCACGGTTCCGAGGGCGAGACTGTTTTCGTGGGCAATGGTGTCGATGCCGCGGGCGAGGCCACTCACCACGCGAATCCCGACGGCGTCGAGGTAAGTAGCCAGCGAGAGGGTGGCCTCCAAGCCGAGAGCGCTGGGGCGTCTCGTGCCCACGATACCCACGAGGTGTGCCTCGGGGGGAATCTCGGCGCCGCGCTTGTAAAGGAGCACGGGCCTGCGTTCGGGCGGAACGTGCTGGCGAATCGCCTCCGGGTAGCCCGCGCTCGCTTCGCTCAGAACCTGTATGCCGTAAGCCTCCTCCTCGGCCAGAGCTCGCCGATGGATTTTTATCGCTTCCCCGAAACAGCGCGCCTCGCCCCGCTGCAACTGACGGTAGGGAAATATTCTTTGCGTAAAGAGCTGCCGGGCCCAGTCCCAGGTGGGCTCGCGCTCGGCGAGCGCTCTTTCCCAGGCTTTGGTTTCAAAATGAAAAAATCGGTGAACGAAGCGCAGGATTTCCATGCTTAGCCGCGTGCAAGAAAGCACCCAAACGGAAAAGCCGCGATCCCGGATTCTCTTGGGGAAAATTCGCTCCGGTGGAGCGATTGCGTACGATTAGGCGATTCAATTTTGCTGCATCAGCAAATTGAGGTCTTCCTCTTCGTTGCGCATCTTCGCTTTGGACTTTTTGTCCTTCTTAGACTTGGCGGACTTCTTGTCGTTCTGGAAGGAATTTTCCACGGACGGCATGCCGGGATTGCCGGCGGCCTCCTCGTCGGCTTCCGACTGCCGCTCCGCCGCCGCTTTTTCTTGGTCGCTCAGCTTTTCGAGCTTTGCCTTTTCTTTAGCGGAAAGATTCCCGAGCTTGAGGTTCTTCTCCATGCGGTCGAGTTCGGTGAGCGGGGTTTCCTTTACTTTATTTTGCCGTGGCTCGGGGAGGCTTTCGTCCGCGCCGGCCGGAGGAGTATCGAGATTCGGCAGAATCGGAACCGCATCGTCGGGACGGTCATACTTCTCGTTCTCTTTCGTTTCGGCGAATCCGCCGAACGGGGAGGCCGGAAGGGTGCTCACGTCTCCCTGCTTTGCTCTAAGCAGGGAACCGATGCGGATCACGTCGAACTGTTTGCTGATCATCGCCGTCGAGTAAGAATCGGTCGTATGAATCACCACCGCTTCTCCGTGAGAAACTTCGGGGCCCGCCCCGCCTATGGCTCCGTCGAGGCTTATCGATTCAATGGCCTCAAACACTCGGCCCACCCTAATCCCGTCGCGGCTGCCACGGTTGATATAAATCACCGAGCGACGGGTCATCGAAAGGCGGTCGGAGGGGCTTCCGCATACCACCGCGGCCGAAATGGGCGTGCCGCTCGAATGCATTTGCACGCTTTCCAGCAGCGGGAGGGTGACCATCACTTCGTCGCCCACGCTCACGGCGCTACTCATCTGTTCCACAAGTGCGTCCACGATTCCGCCCTGAACGCGGAGGATCTTCAGGCGGGCGTTAGTTTCGTAAAAGTAGCCGGCGAGCCGCCGGTCTTTCGGCAGAGAGCTATGGGCGGCGATACGGGCCACCACTTCGAAGTCCGTCGGGTCGAGGAGGTTCTGCAGCACCACCGCCGGGGAATAGGTGGCGTAGCGTTCGCCCGGCTTGGGCATAGGCGCGCCCACCCACTGCAGGTAAATCGTATCACCCATGCGTAGCATGCTATCGTTCTTCACCGGGCCCACCACGCGTCCCAGCGGCGCCACGGGCGAGGTAGAAATGAATCCCGGCACGCGCACGCGATTGTTGAATTTGCTGTAGAGATTACGCGCGCCCAGGATCACGTCGGTTTGGTCCATGCCCTTCGCTTCCGACTGCGCCACGCTTTTAGAAAGGCTCGAGTAGGTTTTGTTCTCGTTCGTTTGCTTACGATCTTCCGTATAGTTCACCCCGGGCGCAGATTCGAGCGCATGGGCAGTGCCGCTGAGCAGGCAGAGCAGGAGGGTAAAGCTGGTCATTGCGTCTCCGCGTTCGAGTTCGTCTCGGCGCCATTATCGTCTTCGAATACCGGCACGGGCTCCTCCCCGGCGGCATCATTCTCGCTCGAACGATGGATTCCCGTAGCCGCGGCGGTGGCGGCGGCGGCCGGTTCGGCGCGCAAGGCGATGGGAGATTTGGGAAAGGAGCGGAGGAGAAGATTGCGGTACTGCTTGCCTTTCGTCGCGTCGCCTTGGGTCTCGTAAGCCTTAGCCAAGCCGGCGAGAGCTTCCGGTAGATAAGCGGAACGGGGGTAACGTTTCTCGAGTTCACTCCAGTTTTCCACCGCGAGATCCCATTGCTGCCCGCGGGCGCTGGCTTCCCCGGCCCAGTAGAGCGCGTGGCCGGCCAGAAGATGGTTCGGGTATTTCTTCGCCACCAGGGCGAAGCGCGAAGCCGATTCCAGATTTTGCCCGTTCTGGAACAGTTGCATGCTCGCGCGAAATTCTTTTTCCGCGCCGTTGGCCGGAGCCGGCGAATCGGTGCCCACGTAAGCCGGCGAAGCGGGTTTGGCGGGCGCGGCGCTGATTTGCGCGGGGTGGGCCGTTTCCTCGATTTCTTCGGCCTCGTCCACGGGCGCGGCCAGGGTGGGTTGGGGACGAGTATCCGCCTCGATCACCGGCTGGGCTTTTTGCGTCTGCATGCGTTCCATGCTCGCGGTGAGCACGTCGAGTTTAGTTTCGAGGGCCGCAATTTTCGTATTGAGGCGGGCTACTTCGCCTTCGCCGCCGCCGATCTCTTTGCCATTAGCGTCGAATAGAGGAGCTTCCTGGCCGGGTTCAAGGTCGCGCACTCCGGCTTCCTCGTTTTCTTCGCCGCCGTCGTGTCTTTGCAATAGAGAACAAGAAAACAGGCAGGCGCTCAAACCGCAGATAAGAAGAACTTTTTTCATGCAAACCCCTCGTTACTCTTATGATAGGAAGTGGCTCCGAGACGGTCAAGGCGAGAGCGTGTAGCCATGGTGATTCGAGTAAGAAAAGAAGATTCGGCTTATCTTTATCAGATTCTTGAGTCCTACGAGGGGCTGGCGAACTATTCCACTCTGACTGTGGAAAAGGCTCTTCCTCACCGAGACATTCTCCTGCATTTGGCGCCGGATCTCGTGCCGGAAGTGGAACGTCTCCTGGAGCGTTTGGCCCGCGAGATCCCCATCGAGCAGCGCTGAGCTAGTGTCGAGGCGGCTTTCGAGTGTCGAAATCTTATCCAAAACCGAACGAATTTTTTGGAAAAATATATGTAATATCAAGGCCTTAAGGTGGTACGGGGCTTGCGATTCTAGCTCCCATGAACACTTACCGCCGTTTGGTACCGCTGGTGGCTTTTCTTTCTCTCGGATTTCTGGGGCAGTCCCCCCCGACCACTCCCTCGGTACGCCGGATCGCCTCCGCGGCCTGCGCTGACCCTCTGGCGAAGCCCGAACCGAAGGCTTCCTCCACCGGTTTTGCTGGCCAGCTCTTTCCTTTTTTGGGCGTAAGCTCCCCGAGCCCCTACGAAATTTACACCCAATTCATGCAGCAACTACGCGTGCAAGTGGCGATTCGCGATTTAAGCACTCCGGGAATGATGGGGATTTTCGATCCCGTTTTCCCGAACTACCGAATCCCGCAAATCTCCGATCACCAAGTTGATCTTCGGCGCCCCGACGCTTCCAAGCAGATCTTCGGCGGTTTGATGAGTGATCCCCAGCTCAAATACCTGAGCTATCCGGGCACGATCAGTTCGGCGAATGCCGAGTTGGGTTCCGCCTCGCCGATGAAAGTTTCGCTACTGAACCAGCCCGCGCCCTCGGCGCTCACGCCCGCCACTAAAGTGCCCCAAAATGCCGATGCCGGCGACGTTTCTCTCAACGTAAGCACCGGCATCAACGCGAGTCCATTTTAGTAAACTGGATGGAGCCTCCCTGCTCCAAAGACGAATCAAAAATCGTGGCTAACGGGATCTGCCTCGGGGAGTTTCTCGCCGAGGAGCGATTGGAATTTCTCGTTATCGGCCAAGCCGTAACCGGGAGAAGCGCTCGCCGCTTGCTTCTTCCATTTTTCGCTGAAGTAGCGGGCTTCGCCGTACTTCCCGTCCTTGAACAGGGAGAAGGCTTTCTTGGCGTAAACTTCGGCGGCTCTCTCGCTCGGAACCTGGCCGTTGGTCAACCAAGCCGATTCTTCGCCGGAGAGCGAACCGATCTTCAAACTGTCCTCGGCTTTCGCCTGCTCCGAAGCGGGGCCGCGTTCTTGCTCGGCGCCCACTTCGAAGGAAGCGGCTTTGGTGCGGAATCCCTGCGCGAACTCGGCGAAGCTCTTCTTTAGGTCCGCTTGCTCGGCGTCGTTGAGCGTGCTGGGCACCGCCGCCGTTTCCATGGTTTCGGCGAACTCCACGTAGGCCGATTTTAAAATATTCTTCGCGGTGAGGATTTGCTTCGGCGTACCGATCTTAATCACGGCGGCCGCCTTGGCTTCTAAATCTTCCATCGCCTTGGTTTTTTTGCCGATGTTCGCTTCGGGGCGCTCGTTCGTGCGCGAGAAGCGTTGTTCCTTGAAACTTTTCAAGTCGGCCTCGAGCATCTTCAGCTTGGCCATTGCCACGTAGGCGCGCTCGGCTTCGGGCGTAGCCTTCAGGCTGCGGCCGGCGATTTTCTTCCAGTTCTGCTCCGCCTGGAGATTATCGGCCATTTGGTCGAGGGCCCAGGCGGCGCGAGCCTGCCACTGCAGGGGCTGCTCGCTCACGATCGCGAGCTCGCGCGCGCAATCGTGGATCTGGCGGAGAACTTTCTTGTCGCGGTTTTGGTAGCTCGCGAGCAGCATATTATTGCAGCCGGCCTCGAAGGCCGCGGCGGCTTCCTTCGCTTCTTTGCCCGAGGCGCGCAGCACGGAGGCTAGCTTGAAGAAGGCGGTAGCGGAGGCTTCGCGCTCGCCGAGGTTCTCGAGGATCACGGCGCTATTGGTGAGCGCCTGATTTTCGAGCTTGCCTTTGCCGGTATCCGCGAACTCCTGGTAGCGTTTCGCGGCCTCGCGGGGCTCGCTCACCTTTTCGAATAAACGGGCCAGCTCGAGCGCGGCCTGCCGGGCTTCCTTCGAGGCCGGATATTTTTCGCGCAAGCCTTCGTAGTACCTGATGGCGTCGCGGCTGCGACTCAGCTTTTGCTCGGAGAGAGTAGCCAGGCGCACGTAAGCGTAGATGCCCAAGGTTTCGGAAGGCTTGTCGCCGAGGATCTTCTCGTATTGGGCGCGGGCCTCTTCGAGCTTACCGCTCTGCTCTAGTTCCTCGGTAAGTTTAATGTTCGCGAGCTCGCCCGCTTCGGCGATGCGCTTCTTGAGGCCGTCGTCTTTAGCGAGGAGATTTTCCTGGATTTCGCTCTTAGACGAGAACGCCTTCGACTGCTGCCCCAGCGCTTCCCATTTCTGGGCTTTCACGAGCACGGCGATGGCTTCACCTACGGCCGCCTTCGCCAACTGGTGTTGGGGATTGGCTTCCGCCATAGATTGGTAGCGAGCCGCGGTTTGTTCGGGGGTTTCTAGGCTCTTCGAGATATTGGCCGCTTTATAGGCGGCCTCGATGCCCAGCTCTTCCTTCGGGAAAGCCTTGGCGTAGGCGTCGTAGGAACCGAGCACTTCGACTTCCGGAATTTGCTTGCGCTCGTCTTTGGTGGCGAGCTCGATCGATTGCAGGCGCAAGCGAAGGGCTTCCTTGAAGCGCGGGTGCTTGTCGTCGATCTTGGCGATGGTTTCGCTCACGAACTTATACGCGTTCAGGGCTTCCTTGCGATTCATGAGCAGCACGGCGAAGCGGAATTTCACTTCCGGAGTTTCGGCTTCGTCCGGGAAAGTTTTTAGGTAAATTTCGTACGATTTGCGCGCCTGGCTCCAAACTTCCTTTTCCTTGAGGGTTTCGGCCTCGTAGTGGAGTTTCTGGGAATAGTGGCGCATGTACTCTTCGGTTTCGATGCGGCTTGAATCGTCTTTGGCGAGCTTTTCTTCGTTGATCCAGGAAGAGAGCTTCTGCGCGGTATTGAGGCCTTCGTTGCGGTCCTTCGTGCGCTCGGCCACGCTGATCATGATCAGGTAAAGCTTATTCACGAATTCCTTCTGCGGGTGCTCGTCGAGCAATTGTTTGGCGGTCACCTTCGCCATTAAGTGCTTGCCGTCGTCGAAGAGTTTGCGCGCCAAATTATAGCGCAGTTCGTTGGCTTTCGGACGGTCCACCAGGCGTTCGAAGTGCTCCTTGGCTTCGGTCGGATTGCCATTCTCCGCGTAGAAGAGCACCAAGTCGCTGAGGGCTTCTTCCTCCACGCCGAGCTTTTTGGGAGAGTTTTCCGAAATCTTGCGACTCTCGAGAATCGCGCGCTCCAGGCCCGCCACCGCGGAAGGAATATCGTTTTCGTTAAAGAAGCACCACGCCACTTTGTAGTGAGCGTAGGGGTGCAGATTAACCTGTTCCGTCTCGAGAATGCGCTTGTAGAAATTGCGGGCCACCTCGAAGAGCTGGCGTTCGAAGTAAAGGTTACCGAGGGAGAGAAGGGAATCGGCCATCACGGGGCTTTTGGGGAATCTCTGGATCACTTCCCGGTAATACTTTTCCGCGATCTTGTCTTCGCCGAGTTTCATGTGGTTTTCGGCGAGGTTGAAAGTAACGGCGTCGGGCGACCAAGTGGGGAAGTCGCGGCGCAGGCTTTCCAGGTGACGATTCGATCCCCGCAGGGCCGTATTCATCAGCACCGTTTTATCCTTCACGTCGCTGCGGCGGCTGATCACCGCGGCTTGCTGCTCGTACATCTGCGATAGACGGTGCAGGATCTCGCGGCGAATTTTTTGGTCTTTTGTTTTTAGCAAGTGAGCTTCGAGTTTGTTGATCCCGCGCTGGCGGATGCTGTGGTTCAGTGATTCGTTCTTGCGCGAGCGCATCTCGTCTTCCGGGGTGCCCGTATTCTCGAGGTAAAGGCCCTTCGCGTACCCCATTCCGGTTTCGTCGTAGATGTTTTCCCGCTCGCTATTGGAGAGTGGGGCGGGGGTTGGGGCCGGATCCGCGGCCTGGGCGAGGAGGGGAATCAGTAGGTACAGGCTGGATAGGGCCATACTGTTATTTTTCCTAGTTGTACTTCGCACCCACGAAGCGGATGTCCTTATAGCCGTGGCTCTTGGCCGCTTTCAGAACTTCTTGCAGCGCGGGGAAAGGCGTATTCTTGTCTGCCTGTAATAGTAACTTGCCATCGAAGGTCTTGTCAGCTTGCTCTTGTTTCACGGTCGCGGCGATCGCGGTGTGCAGGGCCTGCCAACCGTCTTGGCCGTTTACCGGTTTCTTTACGTCAAACTCTTGCATTTCCAGGTAACGCTGGCCGTTCCAGGTAACGGCCTCCGCCGAAATATCGAGTCGGCTCCCTTTACCGGTCGTCAGCCCGTTATTCACCATCGGGATCTTCATGTTCTTGCCTTGTTCCACCTCTAACGTGTCGGTGGCGATGCTCTTCAGCAAGAAGATGAGGATGATCACGAGCGTGTCGATTAGGGCCGTGATCTGCAGCTCAAAGTTCGATTCTAAAGGCCGGCTCTTTTTGAAAGTGCTCTGCATGGTTGTTTCCTAGTCCATTCCTACGAGGGCCACGTCGGGAAAGAGAAGCTTTTGGTCGGCATTAGCGGACACTTGGTTGCCGAGTAGGCTTTTGGCCAACCTATCGATTTCATCGGGCACAATCTTCTCCGCCTCGGTGCTATTCAGGTCGAGGTTCTTCACCTTTTTCTGGGCTACGCGGAGCACGCCGTATTCTTCGTCGCTCAGGTGGCGTACGGCGTCGATGGCGTTCATTATCTTTTCGTAGTTCACGGTTTGCTGCTGCTTCACCTTGAATTCAATGTCGGCGGAGTAGCGATCCGGATGTTCCGATTTCAGGGCAATCAACTGCGCGTGGAGCGCCTTGAAGTCGTAAGCGCCGCCGGCCATGGGAATTTGCACGTTGAGTTTCTTGGACGCACTTCCCGTGGTGGTGAGACGCAGGCCTTGTTCTTCGAAGGTAATTACGAGGCGGAACTGGTCGAGCTCCGAACGACTCTTCTGGGCCGCGGCCGCGGTATTACTCGTCATCTTTGCTTCGAGGAACACCAGTTGCGTAAAAGCCGCCGTGAAGAGGAGAAAGCAAATGAGCATCACGAAGCAGTCGATGATCGGAACGATGTTCAGGTCGGTATCTAAGTGCTCTTCTTTATGCGTGAACTTCATTTGCGTTCTCCACCCTACGATTCTCTTCGCCCCGGACTAAGCAACTTTTGTTTGTTTGCCGTCGGCGTTCATTACGGGAACGTTCGGGCGATCTTTGGTGTTGCCGTTCTCGTCCCACTCGTCGCGGTACATACGGGTGCCGAGGAGGTCCATGGTCACCATCGCGGCCGCTTCCACGTCTTCCGTGAGGCGGTTGGCTTTAGATTGCAGCACGCTGAAGGCCACCATCGTCGGGATCGCCACCGCGAGACCCGAGGCCGTCGCGTTCATGGACACCGAAATACCGTCGGCGAGCATTACACTCTTCGTGGCGGCGTCTACGTTGGCCACGGCGCCGAAGGCCTTGATGAGCCCCATGATCGTACCGAGCAATCCGAAGAGGGTAGCGATGTTGGCGAACATGGCGAGGTAAGCGATGCGCTTACGTACCGAGCTGATCGCGTCGTGAGCCTGGATTTCGATCGCGGCCTGGATCTGGCGGTTGTCGCGCGAGGCGCGGAGCAGGCCGGATTTCACCACTTTGGCCGGAAGGGCTTGGCCTTGGTTCGAACAATGCTGGATGGCGCCGGCGATATCGTTCGAGAGGATCTTTTGCTTCACTTCGTTAATGAAGCCGTGGTTATCGATGGGAAATTTCCAGTAAAGCGCCATCGCTCGTTCCACGATGATGGCTAAACTGAATGCCCCAACTACGATGATGGGTAATAAGTGCGATAGCATGGCCTGTTTCTCCTCTACCTGATGATGTCGTTCGGGGTGTAGTAGATCCCGATACTCGTGTTGTCCTGTGGAATGTAGTTACCGTGGAATACGATCTTGTTTCCCGTGGGGCTGTACGTGAACCCGTTCGTGGCGTCGTTGGGTACGTTAGCGCCGTTGAAGGTGATGCGCAGGGTGCTCGAGTCGGGCGTGCGGGCGAGGGCGATCTCCGTGATGGCTTCCGCGATTTTCTGCGAGATCGAGCTCAGGCCATCCGAGAAATCGGCTTTGCAAATCGAAGCGAAGCTACCGCTGGTCGCATTTACGAGGGTCTTGAATTTATCGCCCACTTCGTAAAGCTGGATATCGGGAATTCCGTCCGCGGGCGCCACGTCCGGAAAGTCTTGAACGCCGTCGTGGTCTAGGTCGAAGCAATCCGAATCGTTCATGCTGTTCACGGCCACGGCGGATACGGTGAAGTTCTTCTTGTACGTGCGTGAAACTACGTCGAATTTATCGGGCTTCAGCGTTTGCAGAGTGGAGAGAACGCTGGTCGTGGTGCCCGGGTTGGAATCGTTGTCGTCGGCGTCACTCAATACGATCACCGCGAGGTGGGCATCGCTGCGAATGAATCCGGTATTCACGCCGTTCAGGTGGTTGGTGCTCAAGGCCATTTCGATGGCGTCGAGTTCCTTGGCGGCGGAATCGCCCCCTTGGCCCACGAGGATATTATTTTGGAAAACCGTGGCGAAGTTCAGGGTCGTACCCGAGATCACCGAGGGTGCACCCTGAAACTCCCCATTCTGGCCCGTGCCGCTCATGTCCGAGGTAATGATGGCCATATTGAAGTCGAATCCCTTGTTCACGAACACGCTAGAGAAGGAGTTGAATCCATTCGCCAAGTTCTGCTGCTTTGTGAGCATGGAGCCGGAGTTATCTACCACCCAAAGTATGTCCACTTTGTTGTTGGCGGTATTGCCTTGAAAGGTAGTTTGGCTGGTGGGCATGATCGAAAGATTAGCGGCCTTGGGGCCGCACGCGGCGAGACCTAAAGCGCACGCAGTCCAAAGCGCTGTTTTTGCTAATCTTTTTCTTTTAACTTCAGGAAAATTCATAATGTTAAGTAATATTCTAAATTGATTGACGCTTTAAGTCAAACTAAGAAATGGACGATTAAACAATACAAGTAATTAGGGGTACTTGGGTTATGACGCACGTGCTAATATGGAGGAAGAGGAGGCGGTTTGAGCCTAATTCTCGGAAACCTAGCTAGATATAGGATGTATCTAAGCGGCCTGGCTCTAGGATTCGCCTTAATGGCTTGCGGCCAGCAAAAGTCGGGCACCGCAACCACCACCACCGGTAACCCCCCCACGGTCGGCACCTGCATCAACGGACCAACATCTCTGTCCGTTCGGATCTTCGCCGAGAACCCCTTCGTCAGCTCCGGAAATAACGGACTCGCCTTTAACGCCAACCTAAATTCCGCCATGACCGTGCCCGCCACGCTTTCGGGCCTCTCCGGTAACTGTAACCTATATAGTAGTCGCTACTCTGTGCTCAGTGACGGCTTGTTTGCTAACAACGTGTTGCAGCCCACGAGCTCGAGCCAAATCTTTGCGCCCACCGATCCCGAGTTTCAGCAAATCAATAGTTTTTACTACGCCACTCTTCTGCGTGATTTGCTGGTAAGTACCCTCGGCGCTGCACTGCCCGGCCAGATCTCGATCGACGCCCATTGCAATCAGCAAGATAATGCTTATTTTAATCCTAACTCCAAGCGCCTCTGCTTCGGCTGGCACGATGCGGGCGGCGGTAAAAAAGTTTGGGCCGCCGACGACGCCGACGTGGTGATCCACGAGGCTGGCCACACGGTTAACCATTCGCTCGCTTCCACCTCCATTATGAACTCCACCATGGAGGCGGGCGCCATCGACGAATCGATCGCCGATTATTGGGCCCTTACCTTGCTCGACGATTCCCAGCTCAGCGAATGGTTTCTCGGATCGATCGGCCCCTCCTATATAAGAGACGCTTCCGCCAACTTCGCTTATCCGTCCAGCCAAAACTACGAAATCCACGATGATAGTCGCGTGCTCACGCAGGTTCTCTGGGACCTTCGCTCTTCTGGCAACCTGGGGCGCGCCAATACCGATAAGTTGGTGAAGCGGGCCCTTCAGCTTCTTCCCGCCACCGCTCGCTTCACCGAATTTTATCAAGCCTTCTACGATGCTTCCGGTCCCGCCTTCGTGAACCTTTCGGCGGCCCAGCGCGCGCTGATCGTAAACAAGTTCACCGCGAAGGGGATTCACCGGGTTGATTCCGCCGCGGGCCTCCAGCTCTCCTCCGGCACCCAAGTCTACGTGATCGACGACCATTCCTATAGTTTCCAGTCGGGCGGCAACTGCAACGGCGTGCTCGACGTCGGCGAAACGGCTCTCGTGCTCGTGAATCTGCAGAATCCCCATAGCCAAATGGGCACCGGCGTGGCCACCCTGGGCGCGGCCCCCGCCGGCATCACGGTTCCGAGCGGCGGCGAAATTGGCGAATTCTTTCGCCTCCATGCGGCCAGTGATTTCGTAAGCTCCCTGCCCATCGGTGGTTCCAATCGCGACGACGCCGTGATGATGGCTTCTTTCGTGATTCGGGCCAGCACCACCGGCGCCAAAAATTTCTCGCTTTCCTTCCGGCCCATGTATGCTGATCCCACGGGCGCCGTGGCGCAAAATCCCGATGCTACCGTGAGCTTTACGGTGAATGTAGGCAGCACCGCCACCAGCACTAGTTGCGCTAACGGCGGCCTCTGGCCTTAGGATAAAATTCATGATGTCGGCGCGGCTATTCAAATGGAGCTTAGCGATCGCGGCCTTAGGCCTCTGTCTATATATTTACATCGCGCCCGCCGATTCTTCGCTAGCCTCACGCGAATCGGAGAGAATTGCATCCGAAGTAAGCCCGGCGCCCGCGCACCCGCTGGCGAAAAAAAATGCGGGAATCGGGTCGCCCGCCCGCGTCCCGTCTGCCGTGGCGCAAGGCACCCTCGAGGAATTTGAGCGTGAATCTAGTGGGCGCTGGGATTTCCAAAAGTCGAGCGGTGGATTCATTACGCGCTTGTCGGGGGAGGCATTCGCCCTCGGCGCGGGCAATCCCTTGCCCAGGTTGCACGCCTTTCTCGAGCGTTACGGTCCCGCGCTCTTTGGTTTCGAGCCCGGAAGCTACGTGCCCGACGTTACGCGCGAGGCGGATTCAACCCAGTTGGTG
>JACCDG011477940.1_pt1 | contig 25579 bp, 41 predicted proteins | sample 7442471 | NCBI WGS metagenome assembly JACCDG01 (sample SAMN15323444, study PRJNA562643) | freshwater metagenome | isolation source: river surface water | place: USA:Blue River Watershed | collected 2017-08-17 | reverse complement strand
GCAATGCTGCGTATGAGACCTCAATGAAAACTTCTATCAAGAAATTTTTCGTTGCTGTTGATAAGGGTGCTGCTGCAGATGCTGCCGAATTGTTACAGCAAGCTCAATCTCGTATTGATCTTGCGTGCAAGAAAGGTGTTGTCAAAGGAAATGCTGCGGCTCGTCGAGTAAGCCGTCTTGCTCGTCGGTTGGCTGCCGCTGCTAAGGCGACTGCGTAAAAAACAGAAACACCGGGGGCGATTTTGCGCGGGCCGCGCGGACATGATTGTTTGGAGGGGGAACAAATGTTCAAGGTAGGCAAGACGCTTCTGGTGGTTGAATCCGTCGAGAAAGCCGTAAAATTTTACACGGAACGTCTTGGGTTTTCGCTTTCTGATATTACACTTCAGCGTGATGGTGAATGTTACCTATCTTCTGCTGATGTAAAAAAAGGTAATGTGATATTGACGCTCAGATCTCCGGCCATTGAAGAGTTGGCTGAGTTCGGGATGGTCAAACGATGCTCCGGTCGAAGTGCCGGGGTTTTTGTTGAGCTTAATCGTGGTATCGAGAAGTATTTTGCGCGTTGCAAGAAAAAGGGTGTTCCAGTTATTACGGAGCTCACTAAGAATGCAAGAGGCCAGCTTACCTTCTCGGCGCGCGATCCCTTTGGATTAAAACTGGTTTTTGTTGAAAAGCCTATTGGTTCTAAGGCCGTTGATCTTTCGATCTTTGCTTCTGCAAATCTTCTTTTCTCTCCAGAAAAAATTCAAGCGCTTAACAGCAAAGATCGTCATGCAATTGATCCAATGGTTGATGTTCTCAAAGACCTTGGGTTGTTGCGCCGGGTTTCTCAAAAATTTGTGCGAAGCTGGTTAAAGCAGGCTCGTGTTGCATATAAAAAATAGTTTTTTCTAAAAAAACTATGAAAAAAGGGAGTGCGAAAAACACTCCCTTTTTTTGTGAAGCTTGATAAGCGGTTTAGCTGTTTTGTTCTTGGTGTTCGTTGTGAGCTTCTTCAGCAATGGATGTTACGTGGTGAATAGCTGGCTGCCCTTCTGCTTGAGCGGTTTCAACTTCTTCAACAGCAACTACGGTTGCTTGCGCAACTTCAGCTACTTCTTCATGAGTTGATTCTGCTTTCACGGACATTGATACACAGCATAACATTGCCGCTAATAATACTTTGACTTTCATGAGACCTCCTTTTGATTGGGCTTCATAAGACCTTCACACATCAGACTACACGTCCCTTAGTATAAAAATAAACAACTATAATGATGCCGAGATGTCTAGCTGCTTAAATGTAGCGCTTTTTTTAAAAAATGCGCGATTATGTCATCGCAGTTAGTCAGGTTTTCTAAATTTACGGCATCTTCGAGGTAAAGGTTTCCAATTGCAGACCGTTTGAGGGCATGAACAGTGGCTACAGTTTTGCCTTGGCGGGCAATATCAAGGGCTAGGCTCCTGATGTAGGTCCCTTTGGAAACGGTCGCAGAAAAAGAAACAAAAGGGAACTCCCCGCCAAGTATGCGAAAGTCAAAGATTGAGCAGGTTTTTTTGCGGGATTCGGTGACTTTTTCAAGTTCTTCCTGCGACAAGGATTCGGTACGGGCAAGTCTGTGAAGAGATGTTCCGTTGAGTTTTATGCTCGAAAAAATAGGTGGGGTTTGTTCGTAGGAGGGCATAAGCGTCTGGGCGCAACCGTAAAAATCAAAGCCCTCAGGGATTGGTTGGTGTTCAATAATTGAGCCTGTAAGGTCCAGTGTGTCGGTTAGTTCGCCAAGTTTTACTGTTACAACATATGTTTTTATAGCACCCAGAAGATCGTTGAGTTGTTTTGTGCCTTTGCCAATACCAATTACCAAGAGTCCTTCGGCAAAAGGGTCAAGGGTACCTCCATGGCCAATTTTGGTTTTTTTGGGCAGGATTCGTTTAAGGTGCCTGATGCAATCGTATGATGTTATTCCGGCAGGCTTGTAAAGACAAAGAAGTCCGTTCATTAAAAAGAAGTACCGTGAAAAAAGAGATGTGGTGATTAGGGTAGTTTGCCACGCATGCATTTTCGTGCAACTGCGCAGGATTGTTCTGGTGGTCAAATGACGAGTGCTGTGCTACGTTATGGTAGTTTTTAAGACCACTATTTGATGAGTGAGGGTGTGGGTATGAGTCGTAGTTTTTTGCGTGAGGTTATTGATTCCATTTTTTCGTTGCGAACCATAGCAACGGTCTTGATGATCATGGCATTTCAGCAGTTTTTTGTTTCAAAGGCCAAGAAGCAAGATGGGCCTGTTGTTCTTAAGCGTGAAGTGCATTTTGCTGCGCATAAGCAAAATACAGAAATTGAACACGTTTTTGTAGAAACCAGACGTGCTGAGTATGAATTTTCTCCCGAAGGGGCCGTGCTCGTTGGTGCTGCGTTCAAGGGTATTCCTGGTAAGGATGGTAATTTGCTGAAAACTATTCATGAAAGAGGGCTTTTTGAGCGAGATCAAAGTGCTTTTTTGCTTGCGTTGGACGAGCAAACTCCCTTGAATTACACCTTGGATGCTGAGCGTGAAACGCCAACTGGTGTACAGGTCGAGTTTTCTGCACATACGATCAACAAGGACTGGAAAATTGTAAAAACGTTTACGCTTTTTCATGAAACATATCGTGTTGACCTTGATCTTGAATTTATTCCGTTAAAACCGTCAGTTACTGAGCTGCTTCCTCGTTTGCTTGTACCTGCTCCTTTTGTTTCAGAAGTTGAAAAAGAAAAGGTTGAAGGTGGTGTGATGCTTGGAGGATCAACAACTATTGAGCGTTCTTCTGCTGGTGATGAGGAGTATTGGACTGCCCCTGGGCTTGTTTTCTTGGAAGATAAATACTTTTTGAATGCACTTGTTGCCTATGAACCTGGTTTTTTAAAACAGGCTTTTTTTAAAAAAACGCTTTCATCGGGCGCGCAGCGTAACGAAGGGGTGAAGTCTCCCGGATCGGTTGAGGGGCTGACGGCTATTTGTGAGTGTTCGCCTGTTGTTGACCATGTAAAAACCACGATGTCCTGGTACTGCGGTCCAAAAAAATTGAATGAGCTAGATGTCGTTGATGTTCGTCTTTCTTCATTGATGTCGTTTGGTTGGTTTTCTGTGATTGGTCGTGCATTGTTGCAATCGCTTGAATGGTTGTTTGTTTATTTGGGCAACTATGGATGGGCGATTGTGTGTTTGACAGCATTGCTTCGCTTGCTCTTTATGCCGTTTGCTCTATTTGGTAAACGCAAAGCTGCGCAGTCTGAGCAATTTGCGCGTAAATATTCATCGGAGATAGCAGCAATAAATGCTCGATATCGTGATGATGCAGCAACACGCCAAAATGAGCTTGTTAAGTTTTATGACAGCCATGGAGTTTCGTTTTTTGGTGTTTTTTATGCGGCGCTTTCTGGCCTTGTGTCCTTTCCTGCCTTTATCGCCTTGTATGGCCTTTTGAACAACTCATTATCTTTGTACAATGCGCCGTTTATTGGCTGGATTACCAATCTGAGTGCTCCTGATAGTTATTATATTTTGCCGGTTGCGCTTGCTGTGATTGGTTTTCTCTATCAACATGCAAAATCAAAAGCTTCTGGTAAGGGTTTTCAGTTAGTTGGACTGCTTGTTCCTGTCTTTTTGTTTGCTATCGCAGTTATTTCACCAGCGGGAATTGTGATCTACCTTGGGGCAAACTTGCTTATGATAGCGCTTGAAGATGTCTTGTTAGCCAAGTTTTTTGGAGTCTAGGCGCCTATGTCGCAACCGATGTTGCCTTCGTTTAAGCGGCTTATAGCCCAGCTTCAGAAGGTTCCTTCTTTAGCATCAAAGCATGTGTATAAAGTTGCGGCTTACGTTGTGAAAAGTAAGCCGCAACTTGTTGAAGAGTTGTGCAATGCCATGCTTGATGCGCGTGCGAATATCCTTAATTGCAAGAATTGCTCTAACTGGACCGAGGGTTCAGATACGTGCAATGTGTGTGTAGACACAACGCGCGATCGTTCGGTTATTTGTGTTGTTGAGCAATGGTACGATCTTTTGGCGATTGAACGTGTAGGGATTTATCGCGGTGTTTATCATGTCCTTGGGGGAGCCTTGTGCCCACTTGATGGGATTGGTCCATCCGCCTTATCTATTGGACAGCTTTTAGCGCGTCTTAACGAGAATGTTTCTGAGATCATTTTTGCTACGAACCCAACGCCAGAGGGTGAAGCGACAGCTGGGTATATCGCATCGCTTATTTCTGACAGGTCTATCAAGATTTCTAAGTTTGCCAGTGGCCTTCCAACGGGGTCATTGCTTGAATTTATGGATAAAGTTACTATTCACCAGGCATTTATTGGGCGAAGGCCTTTTTAACCTGCATGTTTTTCTTCCTCGTTGTTTTGACGGCTTGGTGCGGGGTATGCTGGGTTTGAGCTTTCATTTTTTGTGGTGGGTGAATAGATGAAGTCATTGAGCGAGTGGGCTGCTGGAAATAGAGAGCGTGTTATTCAAACAGTTTCCAAGACGTTGGCAACTGAAGGTGAGCGTTGGGCCTTGGTGCTCATTAATGATTTTGAGTCCCACAAAGACCGGTTCAGATCTGAAAGTACATTTTTTTATCTTACGGGCTTGTCTGAGCCCGCAGTTATGGTCTGTGTGTTTTCAGATGGGCGCACGATTTTGTATCGTCCAGCGTATTCGATTGATCGAGAATCTTGGACGGGGGTTAAGTTTTCTCCGCAGGCTGCGGGGTTTGAAACCGAAAAGTTTTTGGGAGAAAAGGTTGCCGGGTATTCAATGCACCCAGCCTTTGAGCCAGATCACTATGCTGAGGTGGGTAAAGATTTGGCTGAATGGCTGAATGACCAGGGGACGCTGTTTGTGGTTCATGATGCTGATGGGCATAGGTATCGCACGCAGTCAGAGCTTATGAGTGGCTTGGTAGATTCTTTTGGTATTTCTTATCAAGAAGTTCGAGATATTTCGCCCATTGTGCATAATTTGCGTCGAGAAAAAAGCGTTCTTGAGATTGAGGCGATGTACCATGCCGCCCAGATAACGGTTAATGCACAGCGATTTACGATGAAAGCTATTAAGGCTGGAATCTTTGAGTATGAGCTCAGGGGTGCGCTTGAGTCTGTCTTTACCATGTTTGGATGTGAGCGCCCAGCGTTTCCAACGATTGTTGGTAGTGGGGTGAATTCAACAAAACTTCACTACACCCAAGGTGCCGGTCAACTTACGAGTGGTGACCTGGTACTCATCGATTGTGGTGCTGAGTACGAAATGTATTGTGCCGATGTGAGCCGAACCTATCCAGTTTCTGGCATGTTTACGCCTCGTCAGCGTGATGTGTACGAGCTTGTGTTGCAGGTGCAAAAGACCATTGAGCGTCTTGTGCGTCCTGGGATGTTTTTGCGTAATGCACAGGCGCCAGATGTTTCGCTCCATCACATTGCGGTTAAAATGTTTAAAGAAGCCGGTGTGGAAAGTTATTTCAAGCATTCGTTGGGGCATTTTCTTGGCTTGGATGTGCATGATGTCGGAGATTATTCAATTCCTCTGGCGCCAGGTGATGCTTTCACGCTTGAACCAGGCTTGTATTTTGTTGACGAGCGGCTTGGTGTTAGGATTGAAGATGATTATATTCTGACTGATGATGGGCTGATTTGTCTGACAGAAGCACTTCCTCGAGAAGTTGAGGATATTGAAAATATCTTAATTCATGGCGAAGAAGTTGCGGCTTGATTTGACCGATGGGCGGGTTTGGTTTACCATAGTCGCTATACTGATTTAAAAAGAAGCCGTTTTTCAGTACGGTTTCGGGTTGTTCACTGTATCTGTGCCCATTTTTTACACAGATTCTCAAAGTTTTTTGAGGGAAATACTTCATGGATATGAATAGAGCGTTTTTTTTGCGCAAAGAAGATCGAGCGCCTCAATGGCATGTGTTGAGTGCCAAAGGTATGGTTCTTGGCCGTCTGGCAACACAGGTTGCTGATTTGCTTCGTGGTAAGGGAAAGGCTTCTTTCACTGCCCATACAGATTCCGGTGACTATGTTGTTGTGACCGATTGTTCCGGCATTGAATTGACCGGTGACAAATGGGATGGCAAGACCTATGTTCGCTACTCTGGTTACAAGAGTGGTTTGAAGACACAAACAGCTCGTCAGCTTTTTGATAAAGATCCATCCGAGCTTGTGTACCGCGCTGTTAAGGGAATGTTGCCAAAAAATAAATTGAGCGACCAGATCCTTAAAAAACTTCGTGTGTATGCTGATGCAGCACATCCTCACTTTGCACAAGTTCATACACAAGAGCAACGCAACGCTGCTTAAGTAATTTGTAAGAAGATACAAAAAAGGGCCGAATAAATCGGCCCTTTTTTATTATTAGCTTGGTTACCAGGCTTTTGGTTTGGCAAGTTCTTCGGCGTTATTGGCCCTGATTTTTGCTTTTGTGACAGTTCTGCCATCTGGTCGATACATTTCGCGTTCCCATGCGTTTGCTTTGGCGAGAGCTTTGTGTCGCACAGCCAGTGCTTCTGCAGTTCTTTCTTCTTCTGGAGACTTGTATGCAGCGCGTGAGCGGGCATGCCATTTTATATAATGTTCTCTGGCGTCTGATTCAGAAACTACGGTGTTGTCTGGTATTTTTGTTTTAGGTTTTGGAGAGAGGCTTCTGCTTGAAGAGGGGCTTTTGCTCCGTGAGCTTCTTTTGAAGGACCACATAGCTTCGGTTTGTTGGACGCTAAAAATGAACAAGAATAGGGCAGTTGCCTTGAAGAAGGATTCTGGTTTCATGAGTAAGTCTTTGTAAGAGAGGTAATTCTTAGTCTCGCTTACTATCTCTGATCGAGGCTGAAGCTGTAAATATTTTAGGGCGAGTTGGGGGCGATGAGCATCGCCCCATGGTAGAATGTTGTTATTTTCCGAAGAGCGACAGCGTGTCGCGCAAGATGAGATAAGCAAACAAGAGTCCAAAGAGCCCGAGCGAAATGATGTTTACCCAGATTTTAAAGGAATCGCTTAATTTTCTACGGGTGATGGCTTCGATGGTTGCAAAGAGCATTTGTCCGCCGTCAAGCGCACCCAGGGGAAGAAGATTCATGGTTGCAAGGCCAATGTTGATAAAAGAAACAAGAACCAAGAAGAGTTTGAAGCTGATTTCAGCGGTTTTAAAAAGTTCTGACGCAATGAAGATGGGGCCAGCAACGCCATTGAGTGATTTTTCCTTGAAGAGATATTTGATGCTTTCGAGCGATCCTGCAACCTGTTCGCGAATGAGCTCCCAGCCCTTTTTTATGGCGTTGATAATGGTTACGCCTGGAGTGTTTTCGTATCCGAGCTTTGTTGAGAGCCCTGCTTTGATTTTTGCGGGCGCAAGGCGATCATTTGGGTCTTCTGATGCGGGAGTTATGCTGATATCGTGTGTTTTTTCGCCTCGCTTAATCGAAAAGTGAAGAGGGACTCCGTTTGATTCTTTTATTTTCATGCTGAAATCGGAGGAAGAGATGTGGTTGCCTTCCTTGGCGTTGAAGTCTTTTCCGTCCATGCCGATGATGATATCGCCTTCTTTAAGGCCAGCTTGGGCGGCTGGACCATCGGGCACGACTGAGGTGATTTTTATTTCTTCGATTTTATTTTTTGGCATGCCAAAGGTGAAAAGGCTTGTGTAGATAAGGAAAGCGAAAAGGAGGTTGAACATGATGCCACCGCTCAGAATGAGCATTTTCTGCCAGTATGGCTTAACGGCGAATGACTGTTCCCCTTGGTCGTCTGCGAATTCTTGGTCGCCTTGCCCGGGCTCGCCAAGGCCTCCGATTTCGACAAAGCCACCTAAAGGCAGCAGTGAGAGGCAGAATTCTGTGTCCCAAAAAGTCTTTTTCCAGAGGACAGGGCCCACGCCGATCGAAAATGTTGGGGTTCGCACGTTGAAAATTTTACAAAAAATAAAATGTCCAAATTCATGCACCGTTACAATTGATAAATATGCGAGGATAGATCCTGCCAGTGGTAGTAATTTGCTAAGAAGGCCAACAAGAAGAACTTTTTCCGACATTAGAAATCCTTTAATTGCGGGGTAAATTCAGGTGTTTTCTGGACTTTGGTAGTGTATCGTTGCTTGAAAAAAATATCGATCAAGCTACACTTAAAAGTGTTTTTCCAGGACTGCAAAGAATATACCATGTTATGCGTACTGTTTGCATACTATGCGTAAAGTAACGTGATGTGAAGTTTCTTGCGGCTGGGGGTGTTTTATATATTTCGTTGGGTGTTAGTTGTTATGCCAACAATAAGTCAATTGGTTCGTAAAGAACGTGTTTCTGTCAAAGCGCTTACTAAGTCTCCAGCACTTACTGAGTGTCCACAACGTCGTGGCGTGTGTACTCGTGTGTACACCGTGACTCCTAAAAAGCCTAACTCAGCATTGCGTAAAGTTGCTCGTGTTAAGTTGACAACGGGGCGTGAAATTACCGCGTATATCGGTGGTGAAGGTCATAACCTGCAAGAGCACTCGGTGGTTCTTGTGCGTGGCGGTCGTGTAAAAGACTTGCCTGGTGTGAAGTACCACGTGGTTCGCGGAACCTTGGATACGGCTGGTGTGAAGAACCGTAAACAAGGTCGTTCATTGTATGGCGCAAAAAGGCCTAAAGCAGGAGCAAAGTAGATGGCTAGACGTAAATCAGTCGATTTTATCAGGGTGATTGAGCCCGATCTTCGTTTTAATTCCGTGTTGGTTGCTAAGCTTATTAACGTTGTTATGGAGCGTGGCAAAAAAGACGTGGCGCGTCGTATCGTGTATGAAGCGATCGAGTGTTTGATGCCAAAGGGTGGTTCTGAGGAAGGTGCCCTTGAATTGTTTGAAAAAGCAATCGTAAGCTTGCGTCCGACCGTTGAGGTAAAAGCTCGTCGTGTTGGTGGAAGCGTGTACCAGGTGCCTGATGAGGTGCGTGATACCCGTGCGCGTGCACTGGCTTTCCGTTGGTTGATTGAAGCTGCTGCAAAAAGATCTGACAAGTCCATGGGTGCTCGTTTGGGTGCGGAATTGTTGGATGCTTTGGAAAACCGCGGTGGAGCGGCTAAGAAAAAAGCTGACGTGCACCGTATGGCAGAGGCAAATCGCGCATATTCTCATTACGCTTGGTAGTTTAGGTTATGAAAAATTCTGATCTCAAAAAATATCGCAATATAGGGATTTGTGCTCATATTGACGCGGGTAAAACCACGGTGACTGAGCGTATTCTCTTTTATACAGGGGTTTCCCACAAGATTGGTGAGGTTCACGAAGGCGCTGCAACCATGGATTTCATGGAACAAGAGCGTGAGCGTGGTATTACCATTCAATCTGCGGCAACAACCTGTTTCTGGGGCGATCATAAAGTTAATATTATTGATACCCCGGGACACGTGGACTTTACCATTGAGGTGGGTCGTTCTTTGCGTGTTCTTGATGGTGCGGTAGCTGTTTTCTGTGGTGTTGGGCGTGTTCAGCCGCAATCGGAAACTGTTTGGAATCAGGCAACGCACTATCGTGTTCCTCGTATTGCATTCGTTAATAAGATGGACCGTGTCGGTGCTAACTATTACAAGGTTATCGATGAAATTGCATTAAAGCTTCGCGGCAACCCTATTGCAATGCAAATTCCCATTGGTGAATCTGAGAATTTCGAAGGTGTCATTGATGTCTTAACGCGTCGCATGGCGCTTTTCCCGCCAACAGACAATGGTTCTGTGGTGGAGTGGAAAGATGTTCCTGCTGAGTTTAAAGATCAGTTAGATGCTTCTTACGACGCAATCGTCGAAAAGGCATGTGATTTTGATGATGCTCTTGCTGAAGCGTATCTTTCGGGTGAAGAGGTTTCTGTTGATGCAATTAAGGCGGCTCTGCGTAAGGGCGTCTTGCTGCAAAAGGTTACGCCGGTCTTCATGGGGACAGCGTTTAAGAACAAGGGTGTTCAGCTTTTGCTTGATGCTGTTGTTGACTATCTTCCATCTCCATTAGACAAGCCGCCAGTAAAAGGTACCTTGCCTGATTCAGAGGTAGAAGTTGAGCGTCCAACAGATGTTGACGGGGTTTTTTCTGCCCTTGCATTCAAAATTACTATTGACCCGTTCATCGGTTCTTTGACGTTTGCTCGCATTTATTCTGGTCGCATCGAGGCTGGTTCTTACGTTTATAACTCCACAAGAGGTAAGCGCGAGCGCGTAAGTCGCTTGGTGCGTCTGCATGCGAATAAGCGTGAAGAAATTAAAGAAGCATTTGCTGGTGATATTGTCGGTATTGTTGGTCTTAAAGACGTAACAACCGGTGATACGCTGTGTGATGAAAAAGATCAAGTCTTGCTTGAGTCCATTGTGGTTCCAGTGGCAGTTGTGACTGCGGCGGTTGAGCCTAAGTCTAAGGCTGACTATGAAAAAATGACCTTGTGCTTGAAAAAACTTGCTCAGGAAGACCCTTCTTTCAAATTTAGTTTTGATCCAGAAACAAACCAAACCATTATTGCAGGGATGGGTGAGCTTCACCTTGAAATCAAGGTTGATATTCTCCGCCGTGACCATAAGGTTGAAGTTGTTCAGGGCAAGCCTCAGGTTGCGTATAAAGAAACTATTCGTAAGGCCACCAAGGCTGAAGGAAAGTTTATTCGCCAATCTGGTGGTAAAGGTCAGTATGGGCACGTGTTGCTTGAGCTTGAGCCGCTTGAACGTGGTAAGGGCTTTGAATTTGAGAGCAAGGTTGTGGGTGGTACAATTCCTAGAGAATTTATTCCAGCTATTGAAAAAGGTCTTCGTGAGGCGTTGGGTGCGGGTGTTCTTGCAGGATATCCAGTCGACGATATCAAAGCAGTCGTGTATGATGGATCGTATCACGATGTTGACTCCTCTGAACTTGCGTTCAAAATTGCAGCATCTATGGCATTTAAAGACGGTATGACCAAGGGAAGCCCGGTTATTCTTGAGCCTATTATGAAGGTTGAGGTGACAACGCCTGAAAACTTCATGGGTGACGTGATGGGTGACTTAAGTTCTCGTCGAGGCCGTGTGATGGGGTCGGAAGATCGCTTTGGAGCACAAGTTGTTTTGGCTGAGGTTCCTTTGGCTGAAATGTTTGGGTATACAACGTCTCTTCGCTCTATGACTCAAGGTCGTGCAAGTGCAAGCATGGAATTTGCTGAGTACCGCGAGGTTCCTCAATCGGTTCAAGATGCGATTGTAAGTAAAAAAGTTTAATTTAAAAGTGTAAAAGGTTTCTTTTACGAAAGGATACTAATGGCAAAGGGAGTTTTTAATAGAACGAAGCCCCACCTTAACGTGGGAACGATTGGTCACGTTGACCATGGTAAAACTTCGTTGACCGCAGCTATCACCACGGTTTTGGCTGCTAAGGGTCTTGCTGAGAAGCGTGCGTTTGATTCCATTGACAATGCTCCTGAAGAGCGTGAACGTGGTATTACGATTGCTGCTTCGCACGTTGAGTATGAATCTGCAAACAGACACTACGCTCACGTTGACTGCCCAGGGCACGCTGACTATGTTAAGAACATGATTACCGGTGCGGCTCAGATGGACGGTGCAATTCTTGTTGTTTCCGCTGCAGATGGACCGATGCCTCAAACCCGTGAACACATTTTGCTTGCTCGTCAAGTTGGTGTTCCTGCGATTGTTGTTTTCCTTAACAAGGTTGACATGGTTGAAGATGAAGGTTTGATCGAGCTTGTTGAAGAAGAAGTTCGTGATCTTCTTAACAAGTATGGTTTCCCTGGAAATGAAATTCCTTTCATCAAAGGTTCAGCAACTAAAGCTCTTGCTGGCGATCAAAGTGAAATTGGCGTTAAGGCAATTGAGCGTCTTGTTGAAGCTCTTGATACCTATATTCCAATTCCAGCTCGTCCAACAGACAAGCCTTTCTTGATGCCTGTTGAAGACGTGTTCTCTATCCCTGGTCGTGGTACCGTGGTAACAGGACGTGTTGAATGCGGTATTCTTAAGCTTGGTGCCGAAGTTGAAATTGTTGGTTTCATCGACACAAGAAAAACTACCGTTACTGGTATCGAAATGTTTAACAAGGAAATGACAGAGTCTATTCCTGGTGACAACATTGGTGCGCTTCTTCGTGGTATTAAAAAAGACGAAGTTGAGCGTGGGCAAGTTCTTGCGGCTCCTGGTTCTATTAAGGGACATAAGAAATTTGAAGCTCAAATTTTTGTTCTTTCAAAAGATGAAGGTGGTCGTCATAGCCCATTCTTCACTGGTTACCGTCCTCAGTTCTATTTCAGAACAACAGACGTGACGGGTATCATTACATTGCCTGCTGGCCGTGAAATGGTGATGCCGGGTGATAACCTTACGGTAACTGTTGAGCTTGTAAGTGCAGTTGCGATGGATGCCGAATTGAAGTTTGCTATCCGTGAAGGTGGCAGAACAATCGGTGCTGGTGTTGTTGGTAAAATTATTGCATAAATGCAGGGCGAGTAGAGCTATATGAAAAAACAAATAATTCGGCTCACCCTTAAGTCATATGATCATCAATTGCTTGATGGTGCTGTAAAGCAAATCGTTATGACAGTGAAACGAACGGGTTCCAAGGTTTTGGGCCCCGTTCCTCTTCCAAAGAAGCGACAAGTTTTCACGGTGTTGCGTTCGCCGCATGTTGATAAGAAGTCGCGAGAACAGTTCGAGTTAACTACTCATAAGCGTATCGTTGATATTGTTTCCCCAGTGGAACAAACAATGGATGCTCTTATGAAACTCAACCTCTCTGCTGGTGTAGACGTTGAAATTAAATAAGGTTGGTTCCGCATCATGCTAAAAGCAGTGTTAGGCACAAAAGTTGGGATGACGCAATTGTTTGATCAAAACAAGGCGGTCGTCCCTGTTACTGCGATCTCCACGGGACAGTGGTTTGTCCTTCAGGTTAAAAGCTCTTCTAAAGATGGCTACAGTGCTGTCCAAGTTGGTTTTCCTCGTGAGCGTTTTCGCAAACAAGAGTTTTCTCTTGAATGGTTAAAAAACAAAAAACAATATTTCTTGTTTGTTCGGGAAGTTCGTATTTCATCGGAGCAGGAGTCTGCGTTTGCTGTTGGTCGCGCAATTACCTTGGCAGATTTTGCTGTAACCGAAGGTGATAGTGTTGATGTGACAGGTGTAAGTAGGGGACACGGTTTTGCCGGTGCTGTTAAGCGCCATGGTTTCCAAGGAGGTCCTGCTTCTCACGGTTCTGGTTTTCATAGAAGACCAGGTGCTGCCGGTCATAGACGAACACACGGTGAAGTGGATAAAGGTAAGCGATTCCCAGGACATATGGGTGCAGAGCAAGTAACGGTGCGAAATCTTCGTATTGTGAAAGTAGATGCAGCGCAGGGAGTGATCTTCGTTTGTGGAGCCGTCCCTGGTAAAAGTGGCTTCTTGGTAACGGTTTCAAAGCGAGGATAAGCAATGAGTATGATACGAGTTTTCGGGGGCCGCGGTGAGGCTCTTGAGGGAATTAGTTTTGCTTCTTCTTTGCGTGAAGTTGCTCCGAATGAGGCTCTGTTTTCACAGGCAATTCGTGTTTTAAGGCAAAACTGGCGTCAAGGAACAGTTGGTTGTAAAACCCGTGGTGAACTTGCGTTTTCTAACAAAAAGCCATGGCGCCAAAAAGGAACTGGCCGTGCGCGTGTTTCGTCTATCAGATCTCCGTTATGGAGAAAAGGTGGGGTCATTTTTGGGCCTCAATTACGAACGCGTACATTGACCTTAGACAAAGAGCAAAAACGTATTGTTTTGCGTGATCTTTTTGCAAAAGCACTTGCTGAAGGGCGTGTTGTTTGTTTAGATTTTGCTCCTGAAGCGGGTAAGCCTTCTACCAAGGCAGCATCGAGCGTGTTGCGTTCTGCTGGTTTGCATGATGGCCGCGTTGTTCTGTTTGCCTCTGTGTGCGACTTTGATACGCATGCTTCTTTTGGAAACATTCAAAATGTGTCTATTGCATCATTTGATGCTGCAAATGCTTTTGTTTTTGCTTATGCAAAGCAATGGGTGTTCCTCAAGAAAGATATCGAATTATTTAAGCAGATGGTGGGACAATGGAACTAAATCGTTTTGGTGTTATTAAGCGAATCGTAATGACAGGAAAAACCTTTCATGCGTTCCAAGCACAAAATAAGTTGACGTTCGAGGTTGCTCGAGATGTTAACAAGACTGTTATCAAAGATGCTGTAGAGCAAATTTGGAAAGTTAAAGTTGAAAAAGTAAATATTATCAATACACCGGACCATTCGGGTGTATTTGCTCGTCGCAGATATATGCGTCCCGGCATCAAGCGTGCTATTATCACGCTGAAGCCAGGATATCGTATCGATATGCCTGGAGAAGCTATGACTTCTGGATCAGTTAGTGACCGAGACGTTACTTCTTCTGAGAACGAAGGTTAGGGTGCTTCATGGCTATTATTTCAAGAAAACCAAGAACGCCGTCATCGAGAACGATGACGTTTGTAAAAGTTGCAGATTTAACGAAAAAAGCGCCTGAAAAAAGCCTTCTTTCGCCGTTACCTTATTCTGGTGGCCGCAACTCTTACGGAAGAATTACGGTAAGATGGCGTGGAGGTGGTGTTCAGAGAAAATATCGTACAATCGATTTTGCTCGTACACATAAAGACATTCCAGGAAAAGTTGTTGCTATTGAATACGATCCAAATCGCAATCTTCCTATTGCGTTGATTTCTTATGCAAATGGCGCGAAAACATACCAAATTAGACCAGAAGGTTTGACGGTAGGTGCGACAGTTATTGCTTCCGCGAGTGCAGATGCAAACGTGGGAAACAGCTTGCCGCTTGCTATTGTACCAACGGGTTTCTTTGTGCATAACGTTGAGGTTGTTCCGGAGCAGGGCGGTAAATTTGCTCGTAGCGCAGGGACATCGGTTCAGGTTGTTGCCAAAGAAAATGGTCGAGCTGTTCTTAAAATGCCGTCAGGTGAGTTAAGAACCGTTGATTTGAGATGTTGGGCTACGATTGGCTCATTGTCGAATGCTGAGTACAGAAACATGGTTTGGGGTAAGGCGGGACGTGTGCGTCACCTTGGCTTTAGGCCGTCTGTTCGTGGTATGGCGATGAACCCGGTTGATCACCCACATGGTGGTGGTGAAGGACGTTCTAAGTCTGGTTCTCACCCAACAACGCCATGGGGTAAAAACTGTAAGGGTGCGCGTACTCGTACTCGTAAGAGCACGGCAATTATTCGACGCCGTCGCCCATAATGTGTGTGGATTTGATAAGAAATTAAGGTATTTGAGGACAAGATATGTCGAGGTCAGTGCGTAAAGGTCCATTTGTTGCGGATCACCTTCTTAAAAAGGTTGATGCTGCCCGTGGATCAGCATCGCGAGCACCAATCAAAACCTGGAGTCGCGCAAGCGTCATTATTCCAGATTTTGTTGGCCAAACGTTCGCTGTGCATGATGGTAGAAAGTTTGTTTCAGTCTTTGTGTCTGAAAATATGGTAGGCCATCGCTTGGGTGAATTTGTATTGACTCGAACATTTAGAATGCATAGCGGACAGCGTCAAGCTGCTGCTGCTAAAAAGTAGGAGTAGTGTCAAATGAGTTCAAATATTGCTGTGGTTTCTACTGCGCGTAGTAAGGACGTAAAAATGTCCCCCTACAAATTACGTTTGTTTGCAGACGTAATTCGTGGAAAATCTATTGAGCAGGCTCTTGCTTGGTTAAAAACAGTTGGCTGTAACCGTTCGGTTCCGTTGGTCAAAATTCTTGTTTCGGCGTATGCAAATGCAAAGAACAAGGGTACCGTGCCTGATGGGGCGTCCAAGAATGTTATCGTGCACAGAATTTGTGTTAACGAAGCAGGTTTTTTTCGCTATGTTAAACCAGGGGCTCGAGGACGAGGTTGTCCGCAACGGAAGCGTTCATGTCACATCGATGTTGTGCTTGGAATGAAGCAAACAGCTGTAAAAACAGATGCGGCAAGCTAAGTTGGTTAATTAAGGAAGAGGTGTTACGGTGGGTCAGAAGGTTCATCCACTAGGTTTTAGACTTGGTATTTACAAGGACTGGAACGCTAAGTGGTTCGCAAAGCGTTCGTACTGGACAGAGCTTTGGGAAGATTTACAAATTCGTAAATATTTAGACGAAAACTTGAATAGCGTTGATTTGGCAAAAGTAGAAATCGAAAAAGCCGGTCAGGGTGTTCGTGTTGTTTTACATTCGTCGCGTCCTGGTCAATTGATTGGTAAACGTGGGCAGGGAATTGAGCAGCTTCGCGAGTCTCTCTTGAAGCGTTTTGGCAGAAACGTAGATGTTTCCGTTCAAGAAGTTAAAGACCCTGAAATGAATGCGATGTTGATTGCAAAAAGTATAGCAGATCAAATCGAGCGTCGTGTGAGTTACAAGCGCCTTATGAAAAAGGCTGGCTTTGCTGCAATGCGTGCTGGTGCAAAAGGTATCAAAATCCGATGCGCTGGTAAGCTTGGTGGAGCTGAAATCGCTCGTGATGAGTGGTTGCGCTTGGGATCTATTCCTCTTCATACCTTGAGAGCAGATATCGACTACGCCCTTGCTGAGGCAAAAACAACCTCGGGAATTATTGGTGTTAAGGTATGGCTTTGCAAGGGTGAGTTGTAATTTAGGGGGGGATTTCATCAATGTTAATGCCTAAAAAAGTAAAATACAGAAAAGTTCACCGTGGCAACATGGGTGGCTGGTCAAAGGGAGCGCGTGAGATTGCTTTTGGTGATTTTGGCTTAGTGGCTGTTGAGCCAGGCTGGGTTACTGCAAGGCAAATCGAAGCTGTTCGTATTACCATCAGCAGAAAACTTAAAAAAGTTGGGGATTATTTCTTCAGAGTCTTCCCAGATAAACCTGTCTCTAAAAAACCAGCAGAAACTCGAATGGGTGGCGGGAAACCGGGACCGGAGTTTTGGGTTTCCGTTGTGAGACGGGGCCGTGTTGTTATTGAGCTTTCTGGTATTGATAAAGCTCTTGCAAAAGAGCTTTTGAAGCAGGTTGCTTACAAATTGCCTATTGCGACACGTTTTGTTGAAAAAGGCAATGAAGCTTCAGTGCAGTATCCAGGATAGGTGAAATATGTTTAGAGACATCAAAGAATTGCGCGGGTTGAGCGCGCAGGAGCTTCAGGGTGAGTTGGTGGTATTGCGTAAAGCTAGCCTCGACTTGCGTTTGAGTGCTTCTGTAAATCAGCTGAGAGATGTGTCGATGTTTAAGAAGACGCGTGCGCAAATAGCTCGAGTGTTAGCGTTTTTGAGAGAACGTGAAAAAGGTAATTGAGCTGGAGGTTTAGCATGAGTTCTCAAGAAAAGACACGTACCGAAGTTGTTCGTCGCGTGTTTGAAGGCGTCGTTATTTCTGATAAGATGCAAAAGACAATTGTTGTGAAAGTTGATCGTGCGTTTCAGCATGCTCGTGTCGGCAAAATTATTCGCCGTTCAAAGAAGTATAAAGCACACGATGAGCAAGGCATGGCAAAAGTTGGAGATGTAGTCGAAATTATCGAAACTGCTCCGTTGTCCAAGACCAAGCATATGAAGCTTGTTCGTGTTGTATCTGCAGCAAGAGGGTAGGTCGCTACTATGGTACGTAAAGAGACGAAACTAATAATTGCTGACAATTCTGGTGCTAAAGAAGCGAAGATTATTCACGTTGTGGGTAGTACCGGTAAAACCATCGCTCGTGTTGGTGATTTGGTTAAAATAGCTGTTAAAAAGGCTATTCCGGGTGGAACTGTTAAGAAGGGTACCGTTCAAACAGCGGTTATCGTGAGAACATGCAAAGAGGTTCGTCGTGAGGATGCTAGTTACATCCGTTTCGACGATAACGCTGCTGTCATTGTTGATAAGGATAATCAGCCTGTTGGTTCCCGTGTTTTTGGTCCAATTGCTCGTGAACTTCGTGTTCGTGGCTTTAGCAAGATTATTTCCCTTGCGCCAGAAGTGTTATAGGGGGTGTCATGTTAGCAAGACTTAAGAAGAACGACGTTGTCGTTATTATTTCTGGTGATGATAAGGGTAAGCAAGGTGCAATCATTGCGATCGACAAAAAGAGCGATCGTGTGAAGGTGCGGGGCATTGCTCTTGTTACAAAACACCAAAAGCCAAAGTCTGGAAAAGACGTTGGTAAAAGAGTGCAAGAAGAAGCATACATTGCGGCATGTAAGGTCATGCCAATGTGTTCTGAAACGAAGAAAGGCTGCCGTGTGCAAGTCAAACTTAACGGTCAGGGCGACAAGGTTCGTATGAGCCATCGCGCACAAGTTGAATTGTAAGTGCGGGTAATCGAAGAATGAAAACAGCGCGACTTGAACAAGTCTATAAAACAGAAGTTAAAGACAAGCTTCAAAAGGAATTAGGTCTTGCGAATGTTATGCAAGTGCCTAAAATTTCAAAAATTGTCCTTAACATTGGTGTTAAAGATGCCGTTAAGGATGGAAAATTGCTGCAAAGTGTTAGAGATGTTCTAACCCTGATTGCAGGGCAAACTGCTGTGCGAACCATAGCTCATAAATCTATTGCGGGCTTTAAGCTTCGCGAAGGTGTTGCTATCGGTGTTCGTGTAACATTGCGAAACCGCAGAATGTACGATTTTCTTGATAAGTTGATCAACGTTGCTCTCCCAGGGGTGCGTGATTTCCAGGGTGTGAACGCAGGGTTTGATGGCTCTGGTAACTTTAACCTTGGTATTACCGACTGGTTAGTATTTCCTGAAGTTGATTATGATAAGGTTGATCAGTCTCGTGGTATGAACGTAACTGTTTGTACATCAGCAAAGACAGACCGTGAAGCGTATGCGCTCCTTAAGGCATTCAACATGCCGTTTAAAGAAGGCCGCGCCGGACAGGTGAAGGGATAAGCAATGGCGCGTAAAGCACTTATTGAGAAATCAAAATTAACTCCTAAATTTTCAACTCGCAAAAGAAACAGATGTCTGCTTTCAGGCCGGCCTCGTGGTTTCATGAGAAAATTTGGATTGTGTCGGTTGTTCTTCAGAAAGCTCGCGCTTGAAGGCATGTTACCGGGTGTTAAAAAGGCGAGTTGGTAGGTTTTAAACTACAAGGAGTGAACAACCGTGGATGCAGTTGGCGATTTTTTAACTGTCCTGCGTAATGCAGTGATGGTATACAAACGAACCATTTCCGTTCCGTACTCTAACTTTAAATGCGAGGTTGCTCGTGTGTTAAAGGAAGAGGGATTCGTTAAAGATTATAGAAAAGAAGTTGTTGATGGCGTTAAGGATCGTCTCGTTGTCTCGTTGAGATATGTAGACGGTGAGAGCGCTATTCACGAAATTAAGCGCATGAGTACGCCTGGCTGTCGAAGCTATAAGCGTATTTCTGAGATTCAGCCATTACTTGGTGGTCTTGGTCTTGCGATCTTATCTACAAACCGTGGTGTTATTTCTGATCGTGCCGCACGTCAACAAAACGTTGGCGGCGAAGTGATTTGTCACGTTTGGTAGGGGTAGACATATGTCAAAGATCGGAAGAAAGCCAATCGCGTTTACATCTGCAAAGATTGAAATTGCAAACAATACTGTTCGCATCGAAGGTCCAAAAGCAAAAATAGTCCATGAGCTTCCAGAAGAACTTTCTGCAAGTGTTGAGGGCAAATCTTTGCTTATTAAGCTTGTTTCGGGTGAGCGCAAGGTAAAGGCTCTTTGGGGCTTGCATCGTGCATTGTTGGCAAACAAGATCAAGGGTGCTGAAGCTGGTTTTGAGCAAAAGATTAAGATTGTTGGTTTGGGTTTCAAAGCTCAAGCAGCTGGTCAAAACATGACATTCTCTCTTGGGTATAGTCACAAGACAGAATATGAATTACCTAAAAACATTAGTGTAGAAATTGATAAGACTGGACAGTTGTTGACCTTTAAGGGTACTGACCGAGAGCTTCTTGGTAGCGTGTGTGATACTGTTCGATCATTTCGAAAGCCAGAACCTTATAAGGGAACTGGAATCATGCTTGAGGGTGAGGTAATCATCCGTAAGGCTGGTAAAACAAAGTCATAAGATAGCAATTTAGCTTAGGTAAGGAATTTTTAATGGGCATTCAAAAAAGAATAGCAATGCGTAGATTGCGAAGAACGTTTCGTGTTCGCAATGCGCTTGTTGGATCTGCGCCGAGGGTTTGTGTGTTTAAAAGCAATCGACACATTGGTGCGCAAGTAATTGATGATCAAAAGGGTGAAACACTTGTTTCTTTTTCTTCCATTGCGTTGAAATCGACATGTGCAAACAAAGACATCGCTCACAAGGTTGGTGTTGAGCTCGGTAAATTGGCTGTTAATGCTTCTATTACACGCGTTCGGTTTGATCGTGGCAGAAACTTGTATCACGGACGTGTCCAAGCTCTTGCAGATGGTCTGCGAGAAAGCGGATTGATTTTGTAATAACACCAATTTAATGGGACAGAAAAACTGTGGAAAATAGAAAAGAAGAAAGAAATCAAGAACAAGGTTCTTCTCGTGCTGCTCGTGGTGTGACAACCACAGAGCACATTGAATCTGTTATTGAGGTTCGTCGTGTTGCTAAAGTTGTTAAGGGCGGACGCCGTTTAGCATTTTCAGCACTTGTTGTTGTTGGTGATGGTCAAGGCAAAGTTGGTATTGCTTCAAGCAAAAGCCGTGAGTTTGCTGGCGCTGTTTCAAAAGCTTCAAAGAGAGCTAAAAAGGAAATGTTTGAAGTTCCTTTTTATCACACAACGATTCCTTTTGAAGTTAAAGCTAAGCATGGTGCAACCACTGTGTTGTTGAAGTCTGCTTCAAAAGGTACCGGTCTTATTGCTGGTGGTGCTGTGCGTTCATTGTTGCAGGCTGCCGGTGTTAAAGATGTTTTGGCAAAGATTTTCGGTGCATCAAACAAGCACAATGTTGCTAAGGCAACCATCGTTGCTTTGCAAAAGCTCCGTACAGCTCAGCATATTGCGCGTCTTCGTGGCAAAACATTAAGTGAATTGATGGAGAAAAAAGATGTCATTGGCGCTTAATAATCTCAAACAACTTGTAAAAAAGCGTAAACGCGTTGGTCGCGGTGGTAAGCGCGGTGGTGTTTCTGGCCGCGGAAGTGAAGGACAATTGTCCAGAACTGGTTCTCGCTCAGAAATCAGACCTTCTTTTGAAGGTGGACAAATGCCGTTGCTTCGTCGTACACCAAAAAGAGGCTTTAAGAATCGCTTCAAGACTGACTTTACAGTTCTTGGTCTTGCAATCCTTGAAAGTCATTTTGGAGCTGGAGACACTGCTGATCTTGAACAGCTTCAAATGAAAGGACTTGTAAAGAGACGTGGTTCTTTGGTTAAAATTCTGGGAAATGGTGAATTAACTAAAAAGCTTGTAGTTCGTGTCCACGCTATTTCTGAAGCAGCTCGAGAAGCAATTCAGAAGGTTGGTGGAGAGGTAACCTTGCTCGGGGAGTAGTTACGTGTTGGCCTTGTTGAGCAACTTTAAGAACGTATTTTTACAAAGTGACCTTCGTCGTAAACTGCTGTTTACGTTGAGTGTTTTGGCTGTGTATCGGCTTGGGGTGCATATTCCGCTCCCCGGCATTGATACAACAATGTTGGCGGGTTTTATGAACTCGGCATCATTTGGTTCAGGCTTTTTTAAATACTTTGATCTTTTGTCTGGTGGCGCGCTTAAGCGCGTCGCGATTTTTGCTCTTGGTGTTGGTCCATATATTCAAGCGTCCATTTTTATGCAGGTGCTTGGGCTTATTGTTCCTTCCCTTGAGGCCCTTTCAAAAGAAGGAGAGAGTGGTAGGCGTATTCTGAATGGATATACTCGCTATCTTTCCGTTGGGGTAGCTCTTCTTCAGAGCTTTTTCTATGTTGCGTATCTTGAATACACCGCTCAAGGGCTTGTAATTAACCCTGGATGGGGATTTCGTATAATCGGGACGCTTATTCTCACGGCATCGTCTGTGTTTGTAATGTGGCTTGGTGAGCAGATCTTGCAGCGAGGTATTGGGCAAGGAACGTCGATGATCATTTTTGCAAGTATTGTTGCAGGTCTTCCTGACGGTATTTTCAAAATGTATTCATCGATTTCATCAGGAAATCTTGATTGGGGCGTAGCTCTTCTCATCGTAGCGTTTATGCTTGCGCTTGTGTGTGCCATTGTTTTTATTGAACGTGGTGAACGGCGTGTGAATGTTCAATATGCAAAGCGTGTTATTGGGCAAAAAATCTATGGTGGTATTAGTAGACATATTCCTTTCAAAATCAACCCAGCCGGGGTTGTTCCGGTGATTTTCACCAGTGCAATTCTTGGCATGCCAGTGTTCTTGCTTAAAAAGCTTTTTACATTGCCTTGGTTTACGTCTTTGGCTTTTATTGGTGATTGGCTTGATTACGGTTCGCCGGTGTATACCGTGCTGACTGTTCTTTTCATCGTGTTTTTCTCGTTCGTGTATACGTCCATTATTATGGATCCAAACGAACTTGCTGAAAACTTGAGAAAGTCTGGTGGTTTTGTGGCTGCATTGCGTCCGGGAAGAAAAACAGCAGAGTTTTTCGAAGCTTTATTGTTGAGAATTGGTCTTCCTGGTGCTCTTTATTTGGCGACGCTTGCAGTGTTTCCTGATATTGCGTTGAAGCTATTATCTTCTCCAATTTATTTCTCTGGCACATCATTATTGATTGCTGTGGGTGTTGGACTAGATACTTCAACACAGCTCGACACGGCGTTGCTTGATCAACGCTATGAAAGTTTCCTTTCATCTGGAAAGGCGCGAAAACGCTATGACTGATACTGCATCTCGAATTTCATCATTAAAGAAAGTCTATTCATTCTTTGGGCCACCAGGATCCGGTAAGGGTACGGTGGCCCGAGAAGCTGTTAGGCGTTTGGGTTACCAAATGCTTTCTACGGGTGACTTGCTAAGGGCCGAAGTTGCCCGTGAGAGCGATCTTGGTAAAGAAATCCGTGATATCATCGCGCGCGGTGCACTTGTTTCAGATCAGATTGTCACAACGCTTGTTTTTGATGCGTTGCGTAAAGCAGCTGTTGAGGTTCTTATCCTCGATGGATATCCAAGAACAAGGACACAAGCAGAGATTTTCTTGAATAAATTTCCAAAAGAGTTTCCTGGAGTTGAGTTTAAAGTCGTCCACTTTGATCTTGCTGATGAAGAAATTCATAAACGAATTGCTTCGCGGTTTATTTGTGAGCATAAGGCGTGTCAAGCGACGTATGCCCTTAAGGATGGATTTGGCAATAAGACTTGCGATGCATGTGGTGGAAGACTTATAAGGCGTCAGGATGATTCTGCTTCTGTGGTATCAGGACGGCTTGAAGAATATGCGTTTCACGCAGCCTCAACGCTCTCTGAATATGAAAAAACAGGTGTCAAGGTAGTAAGATTGGATCTTTTAGGCAAGCCTGAGGATGTAGTCTTTAAAGCATTTGTTTCTCAATGTACAACGTGATGTTGTGGCTATTCTTACGTTAAAAAACAAACGGGCTCTTGGCAAAATGCGTTCTGCTGGTCAATTGCTTGCAAAGATCTTTGAAGAAATTCCACAAATTTTATGCGAGGGTATGTCATCTGCTGCTCTTGATGCTCATGTAGAGCGACGGATGCGTGAGTCAGGGCTTGTTCCTTCTTGTAAGGGATATGGCGGTTATCGACATGCGACCTGTATATCGGTAAATGATGGTGTTATTCATGGAGTTCCTTCGGCTTCTGTCTTTTTTAAGCAGGGTGACTGTGTCAAGCTTGACGTGGTTGGCTCTTTTGAAGGGTATTGTGCTGACATGGCTCGGACGTATGTGGTAGGTGAGGAGAATTCTCTTGCGCTGCGCTTGCGTGATGTCGCTCAGTTGGCTCTTGATGAGGGAATTAAAAAAATTCGACCTGGTGTACGGCTTGGAGATGTTTGTGCAACGATTCAATCGGTGGTTGAATCTGCTGGTTTTGGCGTGGTACGGGCATATGCTGGTCATGGCATTGGGAAAAACATTCACGAGGAACCAGAAGTTCCTAACTTTGGTAGGGCGGGAACAGGGATTGTTCTTATTCCGGGGATGGCTTTGGCCATCGAACCAATGATCACGCAGGGATCATATGAGGTCCGCGTGGATGCTGATAAATGGACGGTGAGGACACGTGACGGGGGGTTAGCAGCTCATGTTGAAGACACCGTTGTTGTCACCGAGGATGGGGTTGAGATTTTAACGCGACTATCTGCAAGATAGTTTCTGGGTGAATATGAAAACAAAAAAAGATGCCATTGTTATAGATGGAGTGGTCGACAAGGTCTTACCGAATACCGTTTTTAGTGTTATCCTCGAAGGAGGCCATACGGTAACAGCGCATATTTCGGGCAAAATGAAGATAAATTATGTTCGTTTATTGCCTGGAGACAGAGTTGCGGTTGAGTTGTCACCGTACGATCTGACAAAAGGTAGGATTATCGTCCGATACCGCGTTTAGATTGGTTTTTAAGAAAATTTGCCTATAAAAGGCGAGGTGGGAGAGTTATGAAAGTTCGTACATCTGTGGGAAAAATATGCTCTGGTTGTAAAGTGATCAAAAGAGCTGGTGTGGTAAGGGTCTTGTGCAGCAAGAGTCCTCGTCACAAACAACGACAAGGTTAAGATCATTCAAGAGCAGTTGAGAGGAATAAAAAATGGCACGTATTGAAGGTGTGTATCTTCCAGCCGAAAAGCGGATTGAGTATGGCCTAACATACATTTTTGGTATTGGGTTAGTTAGTTCGCGCAAAATCTTGGCTGCTATCAACTTAAATCCTGACGTTCGCGTTAAGGATTTGACATCCGAAAATATTGCGGCAATTCAAAAAGAGATTAACCAAAACTTCAAGGTTGAGGGTGATCTTCGCAAAGAACTTTCTTTAAACATTAAACGTTTACAAGAAATTCAATCATACCGCGGAATTCGTCACAAAAAAGGCTTGCCTGTTCGTGGTCAACGAACAAAGACAAATGCTCGTACACGTAAGGGACCTCGTCGTTCTGGTAACGTTGTTGCGAACAAAAAAATAGCTAAAAAATAGTAAGCGGTAAGATTTAGTAAGGATTTTTCATGGCATACAAAAAAAGCAAGAAGCGTGTTGCAAGGAATGTTGAATCGGTGATTGCTCACGTTCAAGCTTCATTCAACAATACCTTGGTTTCGATTACCACCATGACTGGTGATGTAATCTCACGTGGAAGTGCTGGTCAACTTGGTTTTAAGGGTGCGCGCAAAGGAACTCCTTTTGCAGCAACGCAAGTGGGAACAAACTTGGCTCGCGATCTTGTGGCTCAAGGTGTTCGTTCTATTGAGGTTAATTTGCAAGGTCCTGGAAGTGGTAGAGACTCTGTTGTAAGAGCTTTCCAGTCTTCTGGCTTGAACGTTGCGGTTCTTCGCGATGTGACTCCGCTGCCTTTTAACGGTTGCAGAGCTCCAAAAAAGAGACGTGTATAGAGTTTTTGATTCATTAAGTTTGAGATAGGGGTGCTATTTATATGGCAACAGGAAACACAGGAGCTGGTGTAAAGCGTGGAAACACGCGTGGTGTACCAGAAAAAAAAGTTTCTCGCGGTGGTGAAGAGACAACAGGTCGTGAAACCCGCGATGCTTCTGCGAAGGGCAAGCG
>JACCDG011441504.1_pt1 | contig 25592 bp, 9 predicted proteins | sample 7442471 | NCBI WGS metagenome assembly JACCDG01 (sample SAMN15323444, study PRJNA562643) | freshwater metagenome | isolation source: river surface water | place: USA:Blue River Watershed | collected 2017-08-17 | reverse complement strand
AAATTTGTTGATTTGGAATGCACTATTGCCCCTGAGTAAACAGAGCCAAACAAAATTGCATCATAACTTTTCCAAAGGTTATGATTAGTGGCACATATCGTTGTAGCTGTACGTCTCTCCTTTTCATTGAGATAATTGTATGTTCACTCATACAATTAGGTATTGCCTCTTTTTATTACTCTGAATCTTCGGCTTCGGTAATCTGAACTCCAGTGGCATTTGTTTCAGTAGTTTGGTCGTCGGGAGCTTGGTCGTCGGGAGCTTGAACATCAGAAATGTCTGACTCAACCAGTATAGTTTTACGGCGCACTACTGGTATGTAGTTGTTACATTCAAATGAGCACCATACAATTCTGTCATTTGCATTATGTCTATAACTGCCGACTAATTCGTCAGACCAATCATTTACACCACACAAATGAAACTTATCTGATGGCATGTTAAAGTCTCCACCAATACAACCTATCTTTGTTGTTAAAGAAGGAAGAGACATTATAAAGCTCTCCAACAAAGAACTGTACACTTCAAGACCAATGTACGTGGTTGGACTCTCGGAAATTGCAAAAGTTCTCTTTTCGGAAAAGTCGTGTTCAAACACATCCAATAAATCTACTATATCGCTTGGATTATTATTACTAATTGCATTTAGTAGACATTCAGATGAACGTAATTTGGTGTGACCGTGATAGTTAATAACTCCATAGTCTTCTATTAAAATTCCACGACAACTGACAAAAAACGAGCCTAACATAACACCATTATGTAGGAGACCGCTGGTAGCCCCGCATATTTGAGTATGCAACATGACGGGTCTTGACCTAACGAATTTTGCCTGGTTGCTGGCACACCTGTTAGCACTCACTGCTAAACTAGCAAAGTCTTCTTCAGATTTGGGTTGAATCGAAGGTTCAAACCAAATATTGACACAGTCTTCATCTGGTTGGTGAACCAAACTTAAGAACGACCCATTAACTGAAAACCTTCCTTGGTGTTTAGCAGGGTTGTACTTGGACGGAATTTGTTTATCCAAGTCGGAAATGTACCTTTCAATGCCAGAAATGTCATTTGGTTTGCTACCTACCAGCCCAAGGTTTTCCAATTGGTCTCTGTCATAGTCCAAAAGAACTTCGACAACATGTTGAGGAACCAACTTGGTCATTTTGCATCTAAGACCTTTAAGATTACGACCCAACCAAACAAACAGCGAAGGGGAAACTTCCTGAAGATTGATGACAATTATTCTATCAGAATATTTAGACACAACTTCAGAAATGACTTCTTGAATTTTTCTATTCTTGAAGGCAAAAATCTTTTCGACAAAGATATTGATTCTTTCCTGAGGTAAGACCATGTTTTTGGGGTCGCCGCCACAATTAGAATTTACGGAATGTACAAACCGCATAATTCTATGTAAAGCATGTGCGTTATGTTCCACATTGAAGGACACACAAACTGAACTCTCTGGTCTTGCTGGTTTTGTTAGAACCAACGCGTGGTCCGAACAATATTTGTTGTACAGAGAAATTAGTCTACGGGAACAACACTTAGGGTCAATATTGTTAATATCATCACAATACCCAAGTAACACGCACGATAAATTACTTAATGGTGGTTTATAGGTTGCATCTTCGGCCATGTTTTTGAAATACAGACTTTCAATGTCAACCTCTGGGTCATTAATTAGCTCTCGTAAAGCATCATTAACTAGTTTATCCATTGGTGACTGATAGATTGAAGCTGGTACATCAGATGCTGATGAATCACCGTTTTCATCAAGCTTGCCAGGATGAGTAAACTTGCAGGTGTCAATTAAACGACACCATTTGCCAAATTTACAAGGCTTGTTGGGCATGGATATGCTTGATTCATTATTTTCAGTCGAAGAAGATGATTCTAAACATGTTGATGTAGTATTTTCAGAAACAGCTGCACCACCACCAATTGGTAGTACGCTATGACCAAATTTACAAGTTGTGTACATGTAACGACACTTAGTATCGAACTTGCACAGTTTTTGCTTCTTTAAAGCAGGAGCACTAGTCTCAGAGATATCAGCCTCAAAGGCAGACTTGGTCTTTCGCATAGGAGCAGGAAGATTGTTGGAGGGGGGTGATTGCACTTGTCTGGCGGCCTCTGGAAGGGCAGTGCAATCGGTAATACCAGAATTATTAATTACATAAGAATTAAGAGCCATTAATAGATCAAAATCTAAGGAACCACCTTGAACTAAAAATTTCAATTTTTTTAGAATTATGTTTAAAACTAAAAACCATTGAGTATTATACTTATAAATAAACTGTATCTGTTGTTATATTTTTAATTTTTTCTCTTAATGTTACAAGTTTAAGAATTTTATCTTTTGATGCTTTTAACATTTCAACATAAAAATCAGGAAACTTTACAATTTGATTTAATTTATCAATTGAATCTATGACAATGCAAAATCTGTCAATACGATTTTGTTTTTTATAATCAGATAATTCTTGTATTGGTGTTACTTCATTTATTTTTTCTAATTTTGACATAAAATGCACATATAAACTTTCATATCGATAATAATATCCAAGTGACTTGTTTTTTTCCATAAATATTATTTCATTTGGATCCAGTTCATAATTTTTATCAAGAACTAAACCAAAATCAGTTAAATACAATTTACCGGTTTCGTCAACTAAATAATTTCCCCAGTGAGTGTCTAAATGTAATACTCCGTTAGATTCTAAAAAGTCCAAGATTTTTTTTGATTCTGGAAAAAATGTTTTAACATAATCTTTATTGTTTTCAATTATCTTGTATAACATATGAGGTATATATTCTAAGAACATAACAACTTTATAATTTGCGTTAGCTCTTTCTTCCAAGTATTTATGATATTCTGGATAATTAAATCTTGCTTTTAAATCTTCACTTAGTCCAGTTTCAAAATTTTTTTTTGAATCAAAAACTATTCTGTAATGATATAAAAGTGGAAAGTTTTCTATTTGTTTTGTTAAAACCCAATTTGATGTTTTTATATGAGTTATTAGTTCTCTCCATGGATTTACACCTGCTGTTCCAAATCCATAGTTACAATTTACAGGAATTTTGTACAAGTTTGATGTATTAAACTGATTTGATGCAAACATATCAGATAAAGGTATTTTTTTATAAAACACATTTATTCCATCGATTTTTATTGTACCGTATACACCCCATTTTATTTTTTCTGATTCAGCATTTGGATTTGTTATTTTGTCAATTTCATCATCTGGTAACACAATAAGCTTCCCGCTTATTTTATTATATGTTTCAAATCTATCCATTAATTATTAATTATTAAATATTACTATATATTAATTTTTCTAAGCAAAATTAAGAATGTATAAATTTAATAATTTACCAAAATCAACTCAAAGGAAAATTTTAGAAGAAACAGATTATGAATTAAGTTTTCTTAGAATTAATCAAAAAAGCTCTCTTCAAGCAAGTCAAAAAATATTAGATAAATCAACTAACATATCAACATCTGGTTCAACATTTGGTTCAGTATCTGAAGTTTTAAACGCTAAGGTTGAAGCAATTATGAACAAACCAGCTATTAGGACCCAATATGTTTATATATTAAATGATGAACCAAAAAATAATACATGGAGAACAAGGTCAAATAAAATTAACATTGATGGAATGCTTATTTTGCCAAACAAAGACCAATATGTTTTAGTTAACAAAGACGCACTATATGAAGAAAAGCTAAAAGCCGATAATATTAGTTTTATTAAAAAAGAGTCAATTATAGTTTCAGTTATTCAACCTGTACCTGGTGGTTTAAACCAGTTATTTGGTAAGATTACAGAACCAATTGATGTTTTATTTTGTAATGAACTTGGAGATACTTGCTTTATTTTACAAAACCCATTACATAATCAGGCTGTTATTCAACAGATTAAAAATATTATTTAATTTTCTTTACTATTTTTAATGGTAACTGTTGAAAAACTATCAAAAAATTCACGTGACAAAATATTAAAATCAGATATTGTTGCTGATGAATCAGGCGTTGGACTAAAAGTAACTGAACAAGAAGTTCAAAAAACACTCGATATTTCAACCTCTAATATTATTGTTGAGTTACATAACGTATATGCAGATAAAATAAAAATTGCACAATCAAAACCACCACTTTCAATTCAATCAGTTTATGTTTATCAAGATAATTTTGTTAAAGCAACAACAAGAACTCGTGACTACAAAATTAATGTTGATGGATATGCTATTGTTCCAGGTGGATATTTATATTTTATGGTTAGTAATAATAGCTTGTTTGAAGAAATCTTAAATAAAGAACAAATTCAATTTAGAAAATTACGAGCAATTAGTGTTGGTGTTGTTTATCCAATTCCTGGTGGATTTAATAAAATATTAAATGTTATTACCCAAAATATCGAACATGTTTTCCAGTCAGAAATTGGAAATTTAATTATTGTACCTACATCAGATGCTGATGTTGAACCTAGTTTAGAAGCAATAAGAAAACTTATGGGATTATAATTATAATTTTATTTGTAAAACATTATAATAATGTTTAAGTTTACAGATTTACCTAAAAAATCTCAACAAAAAATATTAACAGAAACAGACTATGAGTTAAGCTTTATTAAAATTAACCAAAAGAGTTCATTACAACAAAACCAAAAAATTCTTGACAAGTCAACTATTCCAACAATAGTTGATGGTAATTTTGGTACAGTTTCTAACGTGTTAAATATGCGACTTAATATTATAAGGGCAAATCCAGTAATTAGAACACAAACTGTTTTTGTTTTTAAAGAAAGCTTAAAAAAAAATACAACAAGAACAAAAAATAATAAAATTCTTCTTGATGGGGGTATTGCGGTTGGTGAAAATTTATTTATCATGGTTAACAAAGAAACCCTATACGAAGAAAAATTAAAAGAAGATAAAGTATCCTATACAAAAACTCGGGCAATAATCATATCAGCAATCCAACCAGTTCCAGGAGGATTAAGTGAATTTTTCGGAAAAATATCAACAACAATAACAGAACCAATAGTTATTATTTTTTGCAATGCACTTGGAGATACTTGTCTTATTTTGCAAAACCAACAAAAAAATAACGAAGTTATGCAACAAATTAAAAACTTATTAAATTAATTTCTCAATTAAATTTAATGGTTAAACTTGACGAGTTAAGTAAAAAAACACGTGATAATATATTAAAAACTGATGTTGTCACGGATGAAGTTAATGTTGGTCAAAAGCTAACTGAACAAGAAGCACAAAAAACATTAGATATATCAACATCAGATGTAACGTTTATACAAAATGATATTTATTTACAAAAAATATTATTTGCACAAACCAAACCTCCACTTATCATACAGTCAGCATACGCGATTAAGAATAAATTTATTACTGTTGTTTCTAAATCAAAAGACTATAAAATTAATTTTGATGCATATGCTGTTGTTCCTGGAGGTACTGTATGGTTTCTTGTAGATAATGAAAAATTATTCGATGAGGCATTACAAAAAAATAATTTTGTTTACACAAAAAAAAGGTCAATTAATATTGGTATAATTTATCCTATTCCTGGAGGTTTAGATAAAATTCTTAGTATTATTACACCAAATATTGATTTTCTTTTTCAATCATTAATCGGTAATGTTATTATTGTTCCTACTGTGGATGCAGATGTTGAACCAAGTTTAGAAGCCATAAGAAAACTAATGGGTTTATAATTTTATTAAAGTTATCAAATTTTAATAAAATAACTAATTTCGTATCATAACACATGATGCTACTGGAGCTACTTGGTTAGAATTTGCTTTAACTGTTGTAACTGTTGTATAAACTGTTCCACAACCATTACACTGTTCTTGTGTATTTGAAATTTTAACAAACCGACCTAACATATTTGGTACACGTCCAGTACTGCGACAAACTCCACACTCATAATTTGTTTTTATTCTTCGGCTACTATAAAACATATTATTAGATGAGCCAAATGAGAAAAATTGTTTTATATAGTTACCGATTGATTCCATTAAATAGGTTAATTTTAATTATTAAAAAATTAATTATTCAATATTTTCTTGTTTAAAATGTGCTGATTTATAAAAAAAATTCTCGCGCGCGCGACCCAACTCCTCAGTTATATATTTTAACTCATTAAATAAAATACTTAAGGATATAATTTTGTTATATATTATATATAATTAATAAACTTTATGGAATATAAATGTAATATATGTATAAAAGAGTATTCGTCGTATCAGAGTCTATGGATACACAACAAAAAGTTTCATAGTAAAAATATTTTAAAATCCTCAATTATAAAGAGGCCATCCTCACCAACCCAGAGTAACGAAACTATAGTTTCCCCTAGTAAAAAGTCAGGTTGTGTTTGCGAACACTGTTATGGAGAATTTTCTCGTATTGATAATCTTAAACGCCATTATAAAACATGCAAAAAAAATCAAGAACAAAAACAAAAAATAGATAATACTGTTTTATACCAAGAAATAGAAAAACTAAAGGAAGAAATAGAAAAACTTAAAAAGAAACCCAATAAAAAAATAATAAATATTGGTTCTATAAACACCCTAAATAATCACAATAACAAAATAATTAATTTATGTGGGCTAGGCGATGAAGATATAAATTTATTGTTACCCGCGGAAAAACAACATATAATGGATCAAGGATTAAACTCAATTATATCGCTTGCTGAGCACTTAAACTTTAATGAGAAAATTCCTCAACACCATATATTTTACACAAGTGCAATTAACGACAAATATGTAAATGTTTATGACAAAAAAACAAATACAATTGTAAAAAAAAGTAAAAAAGAAATATATGATGCAGCACTTATAAACTATTTAACAAAATTAGAACAAATTCATAAAGATTCAAAAGTAAAACCCAAACAATTTGGGGAAAAACTAAGCACATTAAAATCTTTTATTTTCCAAAAAAAAGGAAAAAACGAATTTCACAACCAATTAAATATGATATCTTATAATAACAAAAACATAATATCCAGCACATGGAATCAATTATTAACAGATGATAATATAACAATTGATAAAGTATCTGAAAAATATAAGTCAGATATAGAAAAAATTGGTGAGATTGATGAAGTGGAATTTTCAGAAGAATCAGAGAGTGATTCTGAATCTTCTGATTCAGATATTGATAACTTTAAATTAGTCTCCACTAAAGTAAAAGAAAAACACTTTGATATATAATTCTATTAAAATTATAACCCAAATATTTTATCCGAGAGTATATGGTGAGGATGGGATATATAATTTTTGAGGAGATTATATTTTATATATAATATAATTTATTTATGGAATTTACATTATATAATTTCAATTATATTTTTAATAACTAAAACTCCATTAAAATCACATATAATTTTTTGTTAAATTATATTTGTTTTGCTTATTTAATATTATCAAAGTTATATAATTGAGAAAAAATGACACGCGCGAATTTTTTTTTAAATTATCAAGTTTGATTAAATAAATATTCCAATTAAAATCTTTGGTTTAAAATAGATAAAATTGGTACCTTGTTTTGTTAACTGCATAAATGGCATAAAAAAATAAGTTAGCAAAAAATAAATATTTTATAACATAATTATATACATGTCTATAATTTTATTTATTGATCCAAACATTCCAGATTACCAAATATTGAAAGATTCTGTTAAAATTAATACAATAGATTTTAATTTAAAAAACTTTGATTATTTGGCAAGTAGAATTGGCTTCATTTGGGCAAATTCCAATACAAGAATGCCATTCGGTTCAACAGACTACTATTTTGATGAACTTGATAGAGATAACAATAAAATAAAGTCAATTTATTTTACTGGAGAAATAGTTGAGCTTATTGAATCATACGGTCAAACTCCATTAACAATAGATTTAATAACCTGTAATTTTAACAACAGTTTTTTTGAAATTGAATTAGGTTATTTGAATACAAAGTTTCCAAATTTAACTGTTAACTATTCAACTAATCTTACTGGAAATCCAAATAACGGGGATTGGATAATGGAAAGTTCAAATGAAAATATTGCTGATATTTATTTTAATGAACATATTGTAAATTATAAGGAAACTCTTGACATTATCACACCCATAAGCATACCGTCTGGTAATAGATTTTCAGACACTAATACTGTTTGGACAACTTTAACCGAAACATTTACTGATATTGAATCATTAGGTTTAGGAATACCAATTCAAATTCTCAGTGCTGGTGTTGATGATAAAGTATCAACAGTTTATCCAATTGGTTTTAAGATTGTATTTTTCAACACAATTTATGAATATTTTTCAGTGTCTCCAAATGGTTTAGTTCAACTTTTAAAATCAAATTCAACAAATCCAATTACAACCAGTTATCAAAGTGCAAACATAAACAATATTTCAACACCATCAATTGCGATTGGATGGAGTGATTTATATTTGATTGGTGATGGTATTAGATATGTTTCAAATTTAACATCAAAATCTTTAGTAATTGAATGGAACGCTAAAAAATACGACGACACATTAAACAACATGATTAAAATGCAAGTTAAAATTGAATCAAATGGTAATATTAGTTTTAACATTCATCAACCCAATACAATTCAATCAACTCAACCTTTTGTCATTGGTATTTTTAATTCACTTACAGAATATTATACATATGACACAGTTAATGTTTACAAAAACCAATATATGTACTACACACAATCTGGAACAATTAGTTTTCCCCAAATGACAAATAAAAAAATTAAAATGCAGCCAACCTTAACTCCTGGTTTGGGATATAAATTTGTTGAAGGATACTATAATGGAATTTCATCATATTTTACTTATGCTATACCTTACATTACAGGCAATAAAATTACTGAAATAGCCACAATAGCAGGGGGAGTTAATAATGAAGTTGGTACTGCAAGAGATTATTTTTCTGTTGAGTGGACAGGTTATTTTAGACCTAATCGCACAGGAAATTGGAAATTTAAAACAATATCAGATGATGCATCGCATTTATGGGTTGGTGCAAATGCTGGTAGTACTGAGTTAATTGCAAGTAATAGTGATGGTTCAATTTATATGAAAGCTAATACAGATTATTTTATAAGAATTAATTATGGTGAATATGGGGGCGGAGAAATTATGGAAGTTTATTTTAAGTTTCAAGATGATTCGCAATACATGACAAATGGATATGGTTATTTTTGGCAAGAAAATCCGGACTTAAAACCAACTTTATTTTGGAAAAAAAATTCAAACAAGGAACCGATTTTAGATAATTTTAATAAGCTAATTATAAATTCAAATACACAACCATTTACTATCAATCCACCTACATCAAATAGTCTTGGTGCATTTGTATATACATCAAGTGATACTTCAGTTATAGATATCAACCAAACAACAGGTTATGTTCAAGTAAAAGGCGTTGGTACAGCTATAATTACAGCAACTCAACAAGCCTATGATATTTATTCATCCGGTTCAACTTACACAAAGATATTTGTTCAACAAGCCCCAACTTTTACAAATTTTTATACAGATCCAATAACACACGTTAATAAAGTAACTTTATTGTTGAAATTAAATGATTATTATCCCATTACTAAACCTGTTTCAAATAGTTTGGGTGCATTTACATATACATCAAGTAATCCATCAGTTGCACAAGTTATCAATGATAGTATATATATAAAAAGTAAAGGTGTAACAACAATAACAGCAACGCAAGCAGCAACTGACGAATATGTTGAAAGTTCAATTAGTGCTGAATTTACAATTAATATTAAACCAACATTTGATTACTTTTACACAAGTAAACAGATTGGTACACGTCCGCAAATATTTACAAGTAATTCTTTGGATGCTCCATTGGTTTTAACTGTTAAAAATGATATTTATGCAAGTTGTGTATCTATAGTAAAAGTTGGTGAAAAACAAGTTGTTTCATATGTTAAACCAACACCTCCCGGTCAATATGTAACTATAAATATTTCTCAAGCAGCAAGTGGACAATTTGAAACATATAATGAAGATATTCAATTCCAAATTACAGTAGGTAATACAAGTAAAATCTATTCATTGAAATCATTACAAAATATGGAATATATTGATAATAACGAATGTAGAATGAATAAAAATGATTTACTTACAAGAATTGGTAATGGTAAATGGTTGTCAAAAAACTTATTTACTGTAAAGGATACAGATTTATTAAAATGGCTTGTAATGAATTTTATTAAAACATCTGACTATAATTACAAGGTATATTCTTTTTATTATGATAGTGAACCAATGGAAACTATCGATATAAACTTTGATCAAACTACATGGACTGATCAAGGTGATTGGTTTGGTGTTTTAAACACTGTAACAATAACAGTATCACCAGATTCAAGAACATTAACATATGGTAAAAGTTTATCCCTTGGTGTTATTTCTGATGAAAATAAAACTGGAAATTACACTGTGACTAATAGTCCTAATTTATTTTTCGGAAAAGATAAAGTAACATCAGTAAGATTATCATATGAAACAATAGTAAACAGTCAGTTAAACTCTATGAATATAACACCAACAAACTTAAATGCAGGATATTATTCAAATGTAATAAAATCTTCTGAAATTTCAGGTTTGGGAACAAACATAAACGATTACATAATAGTTTATAATTCTAACCACCTAACTGTTGAAAGAGAAACTCCAACTTTTAATTCATACCACGACCATTTAGTTCCATTAGGCCAGTCTGAATTTGCTTTATCAGAAATTACTAGCACTAATACTGATTCACTCAAACCAGCAATAACTTATGCTTTATCAAATGAATCTGTTGCAACAATAAACGGAAGACTAATAACTACTAAAGCATTAGGAACAACATCTATCATTATCACTCAACCTGCAAGTACTAATTTTAATTCTGTTACAATATCAAATTATACATTAACTGTAACAAAAGCTGATACAAATTTAGGAACATTTTCAATTAGTAATAAAGTATATGGGGCTTCTGATTTTCTTGTTCCAAAACCATCTACTAATAATTCTACAGGAGTTTTTACTTTTTATTCCAACAAGCCAGAAATAGCATCTATTGGTGAATTTACTGGAATCATTACAATACATAAAGTTAATGATATTATTGGAGTATCTTCTAATACTGTTGAAATTGAAATTAGACAAGGAGCATCAAATACTCATAATGCGTCTAATCCCGTATATGCTTCCTTTACAATTACTAAAGCAACACCAATTTTGACAACTTTTACGATCGGTTCTAAAACATATGGTGATGAGCCATTTCCTGTCCCTCATCAAACTAGCGCAAGTGATGGGGCATTAATTTTTGAATCATCTGACCCTTCGATTGCATCAATTGATTCAAATGGTTTAATAACAATTCATGATGGTGGTAGTGTAGATATTATAATAAAACAATTAGAAACAAACAAATATCTTGATTCAGCTTTTGTAAGTGCAGAATTAACCATAAACCCGGCTGTAGCTTTACTTGAAACATTTGAAATTTCCGATAAAACATATGGTGATGAACCATTTAGTTTTACTTTACCAAAAACTAATTCTAATGGTACTTTAACATATAGTTCAAGTTTATCTGGTGTTGCATCAATTGGATCAGATGGTTTAATAACAATTAATGGAGCAAATCAAGAAAATCAAACCGTAACAATAACAGTTGGGCAAAACCCAACATCTAAATATTCTGCTCCTACTCCCAAAACTGCAACATTTAAAGTAAATAAAGCAACCTTAAGCACAACAGCGACATCAAGCAAATTAAAAATTACTCAATTGGATTTTTCTACTGCGACTAAAAAAGTTGGATACTCATCATTAATTAGTGCTCCTACTTCTGCAAGTACTGGTGCATTTACTTATTATTCATCTAACCCCGAATTTGTTAGTGTGCTAGTGTTAGAATCAGTACCAACTTTAGTATTTAAAAAGGCAGGAACATCATTAATTACATTTAAACAAGCAGCAACATCTAATTATAACGAATACATATCCGAACCAGTAGAATTGATTGTTAGTGAAGCAAAACCAGTTTTATCTGATTTTACTATAAATGACTTAGAACCTGTTGTATTTACTCAAGGTAAAATAAACTTTACCAAACCAGTTTGCACAAGTAATGGTAATATTGTAACAAGCCATCAAACGTATACTTCATCTGATACAACCGTTGCTACAATTGATACAAATGGTGAAATTACTATTTTAAAAGTTGGTACAACAATAATCACAGTTAGCCAAGATGCAATTACTGATTACTATGAAGCACCTAACCCAGTATCAACAGATTTAACTATTACTCAGGCTCCAGCTACTTTCACATTTAAATACGAAGGTTCCGCAACAATAACAAAAACTTATTTGGATGAACCATTTGATATTTACTATCCAGTAACAGGGGATTTGGGTGATTTTGTTTATGATTTTACTTCTAGTTCAAATTTGGTTAAATTAACTGACAAACCAACTGAAGGAAAACTAACAGTTGAAATTTTAGGTGCATCAACAACCCCAATAACAATTACCGCCAAAAGATATGAAACAACAAATTATTTAGAAGGGGAACAAAGCATAACCTTAACTGTGAACAAATATACCCAGACATTAACTGGATTTGGTATTGTTAAGGTTGTTAATGACAGCGCATTTGCTTTATCTAAAGACGACTTAATCGGTAATACTGATTCAGACAGTACTGGTGAATTTACATATGCAATTAAATCGGGCAATTCAAATGTTCCAGTAGTTTCAATTAATTCCGGTTCAATCTCATGGGAAAAGTCAGGTTCAGTAACATTAATTGCAACACAACAAGCAGATTTGAATTATACTGAAACATCTGTTGAATTTGATTTAACAATTGGCAAAATTACCCCAACATTACCAGAAATAACTCTAAGTAAAACACCATTAGAGTACAACGATAAAACATTTACAGTTGTTATTCCAGAAGAAACAGATACCTTTGGTGGAGAAACATTTACTTATACATATGAAGTATTACCAACAGTTGATGACAAGTTAATTGCCGAATATAATTTTGACCAAAACAAATTTAACATTTTAAATACAGGAACAACAAAAATCCGCGTAACACGAATTGAATCTGAATACTACAACTTAGGAACCAAAGAAATTGTTTTAGTTATTGACCAGTCAAGTCCATCATTTCAACTTGACCCAATTAGTTTAACATACGGACAATCACCAGTTAGTCCAGGTGTACCAACATCATCAGATGATTTTGCTGTAGGAACAGATTTTATTTACTCTTATGATATTGAAACTGATTATCAATCATACTTAACTATTGGAACTGATGGTAAATTTGAAATTCATCAAGCAACTGGGGTAGTACCAGCTGTAATGGTAGTATCAAGAGAAGCAACAGATTTTTATACAGCTGGTACAATTTCAGTTGAGATAACTATTAACCAAGCTCAAGCAGCTTTCGCGTTTGAATATAATGGTTCCAATACAATAACAAAAACTTATTTAGACAAACCATTTGACATTCCCTACCCAGTAACAGGAGATTTAGGTGATTTTGAATATATGTTTACTGCCGATTCAAATTTAGTTGAGTTAACTGACAAACCAACTGAAGGAAAATTAACAGTTGAAATATTAGGGGCAACAACAAGTGAAACCCCAATAATAATCACTGCTAAAAGAACTGAAACAACCAATTATTTAGAAGGGGAACAAAACATAATTTTGAATGTAAACAAATATACCCAGCACTTAACTGAGTTTAGTATTGTTAAGGTTGTTAATGACAGCGCATTTGCTTTATCTAAAGACGACTTAATCGGTAATACTGATTCAGACAGTACTGGTGAATTTACATATGCAATTAAATCTGGTGATTCAAATGTACCATCAGTTTCAATTGATGAATCAGGTTTAATCTCATGGACAAAGTCAGGTTTAGTAACATTAGTTGCAACACAACAAGCAGATTTGAATTATACTGAAACATCTGTTGAATTTGATTTAACAATTGGCAAAATTACCCCAACATTACCAACAATAACCCTAAGTAAAACCCAATTAGAATACAACGATAAAACATTCACAGTTGTTATTCCAGAAGAAACAGACACATTTGGTGGAGAAACATTTACTTATACATATGAAGTATTACCAACAGTTGATGACAAGTTAATTGCCGAATATAATTCTGACCAAAACAAATTTAACATTTTAAATACAGGAACAACAAAAATCCGCGTAACACGAATTGAATCTGAATACTACAACTTAGGAACCAAAGAAATTGATTTGGTTATTGACCAGTCAATTCCATTATTTACTCTTGACTCAATTAGTTTAACATACGGTCAAACTCCACTTGCTCCTGGTGTACCAACATCATCAGATGATTTGGCTGTAGGAACAGATTTTATTTACTCTTATGATATTGAAACTGATTCTCAATCATACTTAACTATTGGAACTGATGGTAAATTTGAAATTCATCAAGCAACTGGGGTAGTACCAGCTGTAATGGTAGTATCAAGAGAAGCAACAGATTTTTATACAGCTGGTAAAATTCCAGTTAATATAACTATTAACCAGGCTCCAGCTGATTTTACATTTGAATACGAAGGTTCCACCACAATAACAAAAACTTATTTAGATGTCCCATTTGATATTCTCTACCCAGTAACAGGGGATTTAGGTGATTTTGAATATGTGTTTACTACCGATTCAAATTTAGTTGAATTAACTGACAAACCAACTGAAAGAAAATTAACAGTTGAAATATTAGGGGCAACAACAAGTGAAACCCCAATAACAATTATAGCAAAGAGAACTGAAACAACCAATTATTTAGAAGGGGAACAAAGCATAAGATTAAATATTGCACGTGCTCAAACCGAACTCACTGATATTGTGGTTACAGGTAAAACCATGGGAAATAAAGTTTTTACAATTAACAAGCCCACAAGTAATAATTCAGCAGGTGGTTTTTCTTATGCCATTTCTAGCGACAGTGTTGGAACAGCAACAATAGAAAAAGATTTAGATGAAAATGCAGTAGTGACAATGATTAGCGGAGGTCTTATAATTATTAATGTAACTCAAGCAGGTACTGATAACTTTTTATCTGGTTCATCAACTATCACAATTGATGTAGCAAAAATCAGTGCAGATTTTTCAAACCTACATTTTGCTGGTCCAGTTGTATTTGCACCTAACACATATATTGTAATTGATTTTGAAGATTACGATAATGAAACTGGGTCACCTATTAAATTTGAATCATCAGAAAGTTCAGTAGCAGTAATTGATGAATCTGTAGATCCAGAAACTCAAGTAAAATCTATTATTATTAGAATTGTTGGTGCTGGTAGTTCTACTATTAGTGCAACACAAGAATCAGATGGAACATTCTTAGAAAAAACAATTACATATGATTTAGAAGTTAGTAAAGCCGATGGTAATTTTACATTTAACACTGACATAACAAAAACTTATTTGGATAAAGAATTTAGAATTTCTTACCCAACAACTGAGGATATTGATGATTTTACATATGTATTTGAAACAACTAATGAACTAATTGCTACTATTGAAAAAGTACTTGATGAGCCTTATTTAGCCGTTAAAATATTAGGAGCATCAGAAACCCCAGTTAAAATCACAGCAAGAAGACTTGCAACAACTAATTATAAATTGGTTGAAAAATCATTTAATTTAACCATTAATAAATCAACCCAAACACTAACTCCTATCATTATTAACAAAGTTATTTCGCTCGGTAATTTTATAATTGAAAAAGACTTTTTACTTACTGAATCTGAAAGTTCGAGTACAGGTGATTTTACTTTATCTATGGACCAATCTGAAATTGCATCTATCAGTACTGAAAATAATAACAAAATTGAATTAAACTCAATTGGACAAGTTCAAATAACAGCAACTCAATTCTCTGATAGTAATTTTACTGAACAATCTGTTATGATAACTTTAAATGTCAATAAAATACCTCTTCCTATTGGCGGGTTTAAATCATCACAACTAACATATCAATTTACAGATGGTGAATTTACTTTGGAACAAATAGATGAACTAGATATTTTTAGAAACGATCAATTTAATTATACTTTTGGTGTTTTAGAAGAAGTTAAACATATTCAATATGTTTCTGGAACCAAATTTGCAATTTTAGGAGCTGGAACAAACAAAATTATAATAACTAGAACTTCTGAATATTATGAAGAAACCACTATGGAAATTGATATAATAATAAATCCATCGGTTCCCACATTTACTGGCAATTTTAACCAAATAAACGCACATACAATGGATGGTAATATTGACGTTAAAGCCATTTGTAATCCTGTATCAAATTCAACAAACCCAGTTAAATTTTCATCTGGGAATTCAAGTATTGCAACCGTGAATGAAACTTCTGGTTTAGTAACCTTGACTAAAAAAGCAGGTACTGTAATAATATCAGCTTATGTTGATGCAACTGATAATTTTACTTATGGTAATACTGAAATTACACTAAAAGTGGATAAATCCATAGGTAATTTTTCTTTTAGTATTGACCAACAACTAAATTATGAATCTGTTAGTTTTGATATTCCTCAACCAGCTTCATTGGATATTATGGATAAAGATATTAATAACCAACCAATACCATTTGTTTATAGTTATGAAATATTACCAGGAGATAATCAAGAAAAGGTACTTAAGATTGTAAATGATAAATTTGCAATTGATGATGTTGGTTCAAGTACAATTCGTGTTACCAGAGCAGCCACAGGTATTTATCAAGAATCTTTTATTGATGTTCCTGTTCAAGTACTACCAGCAGATGCAACATTTAGTTCAGAAACAAAATTAACTTATAACTTTGAATATATTGATAACACATTTGAATTAGAATTACCAAAAACAACCGATACAAGTGGTGACAATAGTGAATTTACATATAAATTTGTTTCTACAGAAACTTCAATTACAGTTAATGAAGATACTGGTTTTGTATCAATTAATAAAGCGGGTAACTCATTAATAGTTCAAGTGACAAGATTAGCAACAAAATATTACAATGCAGGAATAATAAATTACACGATAAATATTGCAAAATCAACGCCTGTAATTTTAGATACATTAAATGAGACTGTTTTCCCATTATTAACTAAAACAATTATTGACCCTAGTTTTACAATTACTGATATTTATGGTTTGGAATCAAATAGTTCTTCAGGCTTTACATATTCATTAACTCCAAATAATCAAGTTGCAAGTATGGAAGATAATGTAATTACAATTAATTCATTGGGCTCATGTGAAATAATTGCATCATTGGCTTCTGATGATAATTTTGTTGCACGTGAAATAAAAACAACTTTCACTGTTATTAAAGCAAACTCAACATTTACCTTTACAATATCAAACACAAAGAAATACTCTGATGAAAACTTTTCAGCTGACACATTAGGAACAATTGACACATCTGATATAACTGATGGAGAAATACCTTTCATTTATAGTTATTCTATTGTTCAACTAGACGATAAGCCTTTGGTTGCAACTGTTAATGAATTTGGTATTGTAAATATTTGTGATGTTGGAGAAAGTAAAGTAATTGTAACCAGACAGGAAACTTCCAAATACTATTCTGGTACAGCAGATGCAACCTTATCTGTTCTTCCAGGAAATCCAACATTTGTTACTGAATCATTCCCTTTGGTTCAAAAAGAATATATTGACAAATCACATCAATTGGTTAAACCACAAACTACTGATGTTAATAAAGACTCAAGTTTATTCACTTACACATATACATCATCCGATTTTAAGATTGCACCAGTTAATGTAAATACTGGTTTAGTTACATTTAATAAGGCCGGAAATGTTACCATAACTGCTCATAGAGCTGGAACAAAATATTATGAACCAGGAACAATTAAATGTGATATTGAAATTTCTAAATCAAATCCAACTCTTCAAGTTGATGAAAGCATTAATACAACTTTTGAAGAACTTGATCCGGTAATTGCGGTATCAAATACTAATTCTGGAAATAAAGTTCCCATTGGAAAAATTACATTTAAATCGGATAATCATGATGTTGTACGTATGCAAGGAAATAAAATGTTAATTTATGGTAGTGGTGATGCTCAAATTTTAGTTAAACAAGAAGCAGATGCAAATTACAACCAAGTAACCAAACCCATTAGTGTAACCATAAATAAAAAAGAACCAACAATAACTTACACTAATGTAATTTCTAAGAAACTCAATGATTTACCATTTAATATACCAAATCCTAAATCAGACAGCTTGGGTAAGTTTACTTTTGCATGTGCAGAAGTAGATTCCCCGGTAATAACAATTACAGAATCTGGATTAGTTAATATAATTGGTTTAGGTACAGCGAACATAATAGTAACTCAAGAATTCAACCAATGGTTTGAATCTAAACAAGTATCAATTCAAATCGTTGTAAAAGAAAGACCACAATTATCGTGGGTAACAACAATTATGAAACAAATTGGGTCTGCATCATTTGAACTAGTACATCCCACAACTAACAGTAGTGGATTGTTTACATTTAGTTCATCGGATAGTTCTGTTGCTTCAGTTAACGGTTCAATAGTAACAATTGTAGGTTCTGGAAGAGCATTTATTAAAGCCCATCAAGCAGAATCAACAAATTATTGTTCTGATGAAATATTAACTACCCTTGTAGTTTATGCAGAAGGAAATAACTTGTCAGATTTAGATTTATCCGGTGCCAATTTATCCTATATGAATTTATCTGGTTTTAACATAAGTAATTCTGACTTGTCACGTGTTGACTTTTCAGGCTCAAATTTATCCGGAGCTAATTTATCTAAATCAGATTTAACAGGAGCTAAATTACACCTTGCTAACTTAATTAATGCACAATTAGGTGAAACGGATTTATCGGAAACTGATATGCACTTAACTAATATTATTGGCAATTCATACAAAGTTACTAATGTACCAGAAGTTTTACCATTTGGATGGTATTATAATGGAATAATACAAAATATTGTTAAATCATCAAGAAAATTAATAAGTTCCAATATGCTTGATGAAAATATTAATGAAAAACTTGTTAACATGGATTTTGTAAATAACACACTAGCTAACGAACAAGTAATAACATTCGGTAAAACATTAAAATTAGAAACAATAGTAATACCAGCGAATGAAAAACAAATGTATGATTATAATTGTTTAATAAAAGAAAACTTATTACCAGAACAAACATGGTCACCATCGTTTATTTTACCAAATTTAAATATTGAAGTAAGTATAGAAGTTCCTGCAAATAGTCAAATTAAAAAGATTGCAGTTGGAATTAAATCATTAAATGAATTTAAAAATGGAAATAAGAAATTTAACGGAAGAGATATATTATCTTCTTTATTAATTTTACCAATTGATTCTGCAAATCAAGTTGTAAGAAACTTAAACTCAAGTATAAATGTTACTGTTACAAACTTACTAACATCACTAGATTTTACTCTTTTATGTTTGTCTAATAATCCATTAACATATTTTAAGAGTCAGTTTAGAGTTGGTAATTCATACAAATTTGTAGTAAATGAACTTGGTGAATTTCTTTTAACAAATTATTTTGTTTTTAGTCAAGTTTGGTAAATGGGTAAATTTTTAAACTTCAAATAAATTATAAAATTAAATTATGTACTATATTTAATTTTATTTTTTGCGATATATTTTTTTTAAAAATAATGTATGAAAATTTTTATTGGTTTGTTATTCGGTTTTTTAAAACAATATAAAATTATTTTATATATGTTAATATAATATAATATGTCTATAAAAAGTAAAAATAATTTTATTAATACTGGTTATTTTGATGGTAACACAACAAATGCAGAAAAAATGTCATTTAATGTATTTACAGATTCAAATACAACTTTTAGTGCTACAACAGATATCCCCCTTGATGTTTTAAATTACAACCAAGATATTTGTGTTTCAACAGTTATAAACACAAGTACATCATTAATTCAAAAGCCGCCCACAAATAGTGTAAGCTTTAAAAATGAAGAAGGTGATGACATTTTTGTAGATACTGGTTTTTGGGGATCTGGAAATGCATTAATAAAAACTAATATAACAGACATTTCATTTACTGCATATGCGATTTCAAATAAATCTTCAGATGGATTTATTGAATCATTTATTCACATAAAAAAATCACGTTATATTGGTACTAGTGATAGTGGTGACGATATATTTACTCCTATTACTGATTCATTAGGCAGACAAGGTGTTTTTGTTAATAAACTGCTTTATTCAGGACAAACTCATAATTCACCTGCTTTAGGAACTTCTTTACCATTTAAATCTTTTATTTCACTTGTTTCCACACCATACATTTCAACTGCTGGTAAAAAATTTGGAGGTGCAAATGATAATAATAAAGATACTGCAACATCATTAATTGTTACAAACAAATTATCAATAGCAAAAACATTATCATTTAAAGTATATTTGTGTTCAACAAATGACCAAACAAATGATGATTCATATGATTCAATTACTAATCCTTATTCAGTAGGCTTATATTTGAATGATAGTACAAGTTTAGTTAAAATTACAAAAGGAACTTTTACGTCAGAAGATGGTATAACACTAATTGGTAACGGTTCATCTGAATATACATGTAATGTTACAATTAATCCTGGTTCAACATGTGAAATAGTTTTATTTAAGTCTCTTGAATACGCAACTGATACTCAAAAAGAAACACCCGATACCTCTGCTCTTTTTATTGATTTACAAGGACTTTTATTTGTGCCACCTTCTTTACAATTAGTTTCTTCAAAAAGTCAATATTACTATGCGAGCGAAAACGAAATGTCTTATACATGTGAATTTACACCTTCAAATATTAATGGTGATAGTATTGTTGGTCAATATGTTAAACTAAATTTTAGAAATTCATCAGGAGATATCATTACTTTTTCAGATCCAAGTCAAATTATAGAAGTACATGATGGTTCTGTTACTAAATATATTGCAACTTTTTCTAATTTTGATTCAAGATACATTGCCAGTGGTGATTATACAGTATATGTTAGTTATGACCCAAATGATACAAAAAATAAATTAATTACCGATAATGCTTTATTGTATCCTGATGGAGTTTCTCATTACTCTATGGGAAATAGTAATGTGATAAACATTAAAATTAATAAACAACCAATGGCAATTAAATATAATGGTCCTGAGCTTAAATATTCATTTATTAATGAAATTGCATTTAGTGATTTTACAATTTATGACAACTACAATGGTTCTACTATATCAATACCAGAAAAAAATAATACAACTCAAAAAATTAGACTTAATATTTCAATTTATGAAGAAGGAGGTACATATATTGGTTTAATTGGAGGAAGAACTTCATTTTCCAATATAAAATTTAATCCTTCAAAACCATCTGATGTACAGTTAAATAGTAACAATACATTTAAAACTGAACAAAAATATTTTTTTAATGTTACCGCATATGCTTTTTTTATAAACGGTGGTTTTGATCCTAATGTTGAATCTATTACATCTCCAAACTATAAATTTAGTACTGATAGTTTGATAGTAAACTATAAGGGTGCCGATAATTTATCCCATTCATTTTTAAATGAAGTTGTACTTAATAATTTTGAAATTAAGTCAACAATAGGAACCGTTTTAGAAACAATGCCATTAACAAGCACTGATTTAACCAATATTCCATTTTACGTAACTTTAAACGTGTGTCCATTAAATTCTCAAATCCCGATTTACTCAATAACCAGAACTAGAACCTTAAATAACCTTAAATTTACACCCTCTTTAATTTACACAGAACTTGACAACATTAGAACATATACTTTTGATGTTAATACAGAATACGTATTTAATGTTGAAGTTGAGTCTACTTCTAGTTCTGTTTATAAAGCAAAATCACCAAACTACACATTTAAAACATTACCAGTTCAAATCTTAAAGTCCATTAGTGAAACTTATCCTGGATACGATGAAGAAGTAACTTTAAAATTAAAAGTTTATGATAGTTCAAATCAATCTGTATTTTACCAACAAAAAACTTTACCAGGAACTTGTACTTTTACAATCGATACACCGGAACCAACTGTTTTAACTGGCCAATTCGTAAATGGGCAATCAGATGAATATACTGCCGTGTTTTCTCCTAAATTCTTAAATTTCTTATACAATAACCAAACCACATTCAATGTAAATTATAAATTTGTTCGTGCTAATGGATATGTTGTTGAAGATTCTTTACCTTTTACATTTTTGGGTGTTGGATTAGAATCTAAATTATCTAAAAGCTCTGTACATACTTATGAAAATGTAACATTAACATCTTATCTTGTTGATAAAAACTTATTACATAGAGGGTTATTAAATTGGAAAATATTATCTACTACTTTATCTGGTTTGGTTGAATACAAAATTCCATCTGATTCTTTAAATCCATCAAATATATTTGATATTGAACAAAATCAAACTAGTTATGAATATAATAAAACCTTTATGCCCTTTGACTTGAGCTTTAACTATGCTAATTCCCCATTAGCTATTTCTGCCATTTTTAAACCAGAAGACACAGACATTACCACAATTAATTCTAATAGCTTAGCCTTAACAATTAATTTAATAAAACCAGAGTTAATAGTTAAACCTAGTTCAGAAATAAATCAATTATATTATGAAGAATCATTTAGTGCAAAAATTAATGGAATACCAGGATATGCTGATTTGGGTAGTTTAACACTTTATGGTCAAGATATTGAAGGTAATGTTAATAATGCCATAAAAACTATAACAAACGTACCACTAAACCAATCAACATTTACATTTATTGATAATGTAAGTATTATTGAGATGTTACCAAGAGAAAAAGTTAATGGTTTAACTGGTGTAGAATATATTAATGGAAAAGTAACATGGGTACCAAATTCTGCATATGTGAATGTTTATGAGTCAGTTGAAACCGGTTTTACCATTCAATTAGAAAAAACTCCAGTTACTGTTGATTCTATTGTAATTGGTAATAATTCATGCCCATTTACTGAAAAAATTAATGTGTCTGGCAAAGTTAGTACACCTTATACTTTATTAAGTGATGAAATTGTTGAAGGTACCATTGAAATATATGAAAAGGATACTTCAATTAAACTAGGAGAATCTGCGTTAAGTACAAATTCATTTTCTATTGACATAAGTTCAAATGTTGTTAAAGAATACCAATTAGACATAAAATTTGTTCCTAAATATGATAAGTTATACTTACCTGGTTTAAACAATTCTAAATCCATAAATTTTATAAAGTTAAATTTATACCCAATTGTTAATTTATATAATAATAATTCTAATGAAATAAATAAAGAATCTAATGTATATAATATTAGTTATATTGATACATTTTCAGGAAAGATTTCTGGAGTTTCACATATTGCGGGAACTAATGTTACTTTAAAAATTACCAATGGACCAAATACAGTATATGAGAGCCAACCTATTACAATTGATTCATTAGGAAATGCAATTATTCAATCAATAAATGCCATGTCTGCAAATAGCACAAACAAATACAATGTAAGTAGTTTAACAAGTAATATTGAATTAATTTTTTCCAATTATAATACAAGTTTATACATAATTAATGTTCCTGTTACCAGAGTTAACTTTTCAACCAATTCAACAAAACCCGCATTTACACAAACTCAAATATATTTAAGTGAAAGTATTTTGCCAGTGTCGAATGGCTTTTATCAATTAGATTATATTTCTAATTATACAATTAAAAGTAAATTTAATGAAATCAATTATAACAGTTCACCGTTAAACACTACTGGTACAATAAAAATGGTTAGCACTAATTTAACTTCATTAATTATATCAACACAAACAATAGCAAGTAATGTAACTATTTTCAATAGTACAACTGAACAATTAATTTGTACAATAAATCCAAAATCCTTAGGTTTATCTGCAGGCACTTATAAAATTAAATTTATATTTGAACCTGTAGATAAAAATCTTAGAACATTTGAATCTGAAGAACTAATCATTCAATCAAATGTTGCATCATTAGCTTCATTAGCCTTAAGTTTATCAACATTATCAATTGGTTCTCAAACAACTACAAAAACAACATATAGACCAACAAGATACGGTGAACAATTTAAAGCGGACATTACTTTTGTTAATCCTGGTCTTGATGGCGATTTTGTTATTAAATGCCAAGATCCATCAAACACAGCTCCTTTTGAAAAAGATTTAATATTAGGAACAACTAGTATATCTAGTAGTTCTGGTTCTTTGTATAAAGAAGTAAATACTACAGTAACATTAACAGTAATTTGTTCACCTATTTCATATAATACAGATGAATTAACTCCATTTAAAATTTACGTTGATTTCGTTTCATCAAGTTTAAATTTTAGCAGTAAACAATTTACACATCCATCATGGACATATATAGTAAATAAAAATGTAGTTTTATGCTCAAATCTAAAAGTTGACGAAACCTCTATTTATGGTACATCATCAATAACAAGATTTACAAATGATACTATGAAGATAACCGGTACAATAAAACCAAATATTCAAACTTTAAATGATGAAATAACAATTTTAAAAGTAGTAAAAAATGGATACGTTTTTATTAAGAACAACAATACCGCACTAGTTCCTGATAATGGTATGGCGATTCCCGGCGATTCAAATAAATATTATTGTCAAGTTGATAGTTCTGGCAATTTTGAATTAATATTTTCATTAAAAACCAACTCTATTTTATATAGTGCAACTATTAGATTACTTAATATTAACTTTATAAGTAGTTATAACTATTGGATTTCCAAAACATCAACAACTTTTGGGGCAATTCCCAACAATAATGGTGCATTAACCGGATTTAATGGTATTACGCTTTCTATTTCAAACAAAGATGCAAAAACTTCATTAATTTTAGAAAAATCACCAATTACTAATAACACTAAATATTTTTATCACGAAGATATTATAAGATGTTCAGTTGTTATTGACCAAAATTTTGATAATCTTACCGATCCTGAAATTATTTTAACTGTTAGAACAAAGCTTAAAAATGAACTTGTTAAAACTTTTAGTGGACTTATTTTGTCAAAAGATCAAAATGGAAAATGTACAACAAGTTTTTTCTTTAACCCTAAAACAGAAGGAATTACTTACAATACTCAAAATTATAATTTAATTGCTACATTTACTTGTACCGGATATAATCTTTCAGTTTCAACAGCAAGTTTTGATGTATTAAAAACTATTCCAAAAGTTACTTTATCCCTTACTAATGACAATGGAAATCCAATTACTTCAATTGATTATGAAGGTTCAGTTAACGTTAACGTAAAAGTAGAAACAATCCATCCTATTCAACCTGATGTTAATCAAACAAGAGATATTCCTTGTGAAGTTGATTTACGTAATTTT
>JACCDG010650460.1_pt1 | contig 25623 bp, 27 predicted proteins | sample 7442471 | NCBI WGS metagenome assembly JACCDG01 (sample SAMN15323444, study PRJNA562643) | freshwater metagenome | isolation source: river surface water | place: USA:Blue River Watershed | collected 2017-08-17 | reverse complement strand
GCCTCACGGCGGACGCGATTAATCTGGTATGCCTCAACCTCGGGAGCCTTGCCCTCGTCATAGCGCAATGCGAGCGCCGCCATAGCAAAGGCCTCCTGCTCGCCCTGCGATAGTTCAACGCTGCGCATTTCCTCGATTGCCTGCGTTACCTTCTCACCCTCGTTGAGGATGCTATAGGCTCCCTCAATAACCTTGCCCACAACATCGCCCGTATGCGCAACGCGCTGCTCTAGGCCATCCTGTGCGGCAATCAGGCCATTGCTACACACAATGCGAAAAATACCGCTCATGAGCTTATAGCTGCTTGTGCCATCGTGCGAGTTGAGTAGCACTAGCTCGCGCACATTCTCCGCGCGGTCGGTGCCGAATTGTTCAATATCGCGAGCATGGCGGAGGCGCAACAAGTGCTTTGTAAAGCCGCGCTTAGCGTCATCACGTGAGCCGCCTTGCCGCACTTCATAGGGCATGAACCCTTCAGCGCGTAAACCCTTCAGCACGTCACTTGTGGGGATATGGCTATAGCGTGCGCTGCGTGAGTCGTGCGCCGCTTCAGCGAAGACGGAAGGAGCGGCGGCGCGGATTGCATCGTCATCAAGCGCCGATTGCGAGCGTAGAATGGTTGCGCCTGCACCGAAACGAGCGATACGGCCAGATGAGAAGGAAGTGAAAGACATAAAATACTCCATTGTGTGATGGTGACGGAATTGTCAGCACATCGTCGGGGAGCCGGGTTAGCAGCTCCCCTGCGATAGGCTAAGCGGCAGGGGTGGCGCGTTGTGTGACGTGCGTGTCGCCGGTGGCCTCGAATAGGTCAGCCACATAGCGCACGAGATAGCCACGCGTGCCTTGCATGGCGCGAAACACTTCCTTGCCAGTAGACAGGCGGGCAATGTATCCGCCGGGGGTTTTGTTGACGGCAAGGCCTGCAACAGTGAGAGCGCGGAGCGCGGCTTGCGTTTGTGGTTTAGTCCAAATTCTTACAGTCATAAAATCCTCGTTTGTTCGCGGTGGCGTCATTGCCAACTCACACCCTCATTATGCACATCGTGAATACTAAGTAAACTAAAATCATTGCAAAAACGAAAGAAAAATACAAGTCATTGAATAGTCGTCACGATTAGACGCTTTTCGTTGTGGATAGTCGCGGCGATTAGGGGATACTTTGACAAGCGGGTTGTCAAAGTCTCGTCCTTTTATATTTGCTTATATATTAGCCGATACTTTGACAAGCGGGTTGTCACAGTTTGAAAAGCGCAGTGGCGCTGGGTTTTAGCGTGTCGTGCATCGCCGCGACTAGGTATTGCGTGGATACTTTGACAAGTGTTTTGTCATAGTTTATTTATCTTTGTTTTTCAACGTGTTAAATTGTGACAAAATCCCTATAGCTAAAGCTATAAGCGCGGACTGCATCCGCCGCTTGCCTGACGGCGCGGCTAGCAGTGCGGCTTAATGCGGTTTAGCGTGGCATAGTCGCGGCGATGGGTCGCGATGAATGGCGAAAGCGGGCGAAATGGCGGTGCGGGGTTTTTGCTTGATGGTGGTGCGGGGATGTGGGATTGTGTGAAGGGGAAGTGACAACCATGCAACTGACAAGAATCAATAAAAACAAGATGTTAGACAACTTTTTCCTTGCCGTTGCGGCGGGGAGGGGTTTTGTTGAAGCGGGTAAAAAGGCGGGTTTTTCCCACGTCGAAAGAGACTTAGCCCGGGAATTGCATAACCCTGATTTTCTGCCCGCAATGGCCAATGCGATTCGCCACAGGCTAGGCGGACGCCTCGCAATGAAAGCAATGAGCGTTGCAGAAGACATTTTGAACGATAAGCAGGCAAGCGCACGGATTCGCTGGGATGTGGCTAAGACAATCCTTGCAGCGGGCGCGGGATTTGTGCCCCCGAAAGCAAAGGAAATGGAAGCGCCGCCTAAGGAGATTAGCCAAATGAGCGGAAACGACATAGTAGCGCTGCGTGACTCGTTGCAGCGTGAAATGGCGCAACGCATGGAAGGGGCGAAACTGATTGAGCACGCTCCCCTGGTACGTGATAACGATTCGCAACAAGCGGAAAGCCTTGCGTTTCTTGATTAGTTACTGCCTATACAAGGCAGTGATTGCGCCGGGGGCACATGCAACCTATTGAAAAACATGAAACAAAGCAGCGGGGGTGCGGGGAGGGAGCACTGCCACCCCCGGGGCGGGGGGCGCGCGCTTATGGGAGTAGGCGAGGCCCCTCGCTCCGACCAATCCGCCGTACACCCAAAAGCACCTAGTCGCCGAGACTAGCTGATTTTCCTTGACACCCCCGACGATCCGGCGTAACGTCCCCCTCATGCAAACATTTCTCATCATTTTCGCCATCGTGTTCGTCGTCGGAGTTTACCTCGACATCCGCATGGCCTTGTCGGAAAGAGCCGAAGCCCGGACAAACCCCACGGACCCCACGAAACAGGCGAAGGACTAACCCATGGCCAAAACCCCCGCATTCTACCGGAAAAAGCCCGTCACTGTCGCCGCTCTCAAGCACGACGCAACCGACGAAGCAGCGTGGGCAATTGTCGATTGGGTCATCACCCATGGCCAGAGCGCGAGCGTCATTCCCGGCGATAGCCCGAAAAGCGTCAGCATCGAGACCCTCGAAGGCACCATGACCGCTTCACCCGGCGATTACGTCATCCGCGGCGTTGCAGGTGAGTTCTATCCGTGCAAACCGGATATTTTCGAAAAGACGTACGAAGCCGCGTAGAATCTTTTCCATAAAATTTTTCGCCAAATTTTCAAAAGTACCCTGGGAAAATTCGGGCTTTACAGATGCGCCATGTTTCGCTATAGTCTCTGAATAATCCACGACTGGCCGCACCCGCTTTCGCCGAGCATCCAACGTCTGACATAACGCAGGACGCAATGGCGCAACCAGTACCCTTCGAACCTTCCTTTTCGTTTGCCGATTGGGCTACCACCCACCCCAGCGACCCGCTGCCGGGTGACGAAGTAGACATCCAGCTCAATTCGATCAAGACGTTCTCGCAAGCGGTGTGCAATTCGCTCGCGCAGATTCAGCGCGACGATGGCGCCCTGGCCAACAACATCGTAAAACCCGAATCGTTATCCACCGATCTTGCGGCGCTCATCGGCCTTGGCGGATACACGGTTAAAGGCGCGTGGGTCACATCCACTGCATACGCCGTCGGGAACGTGGTATCCGAAACCACCGGCACCTATGTCTGCGTTACCGCCCACACCGCCGGGGTATTCGCTACCGATTACGCAGCAGGCAAATGGCTGTTGCTGGCTGCGTATGGCTCGTCCACCGCGGATGCTTTTATCGTCACCGGGGCATCAATACCCGCCAACGGGATGTATTTGCCTGCCGCGGATAACGTCGGTTTCGCCGCAGGCTCGTTTGACGTGCTTCGTTTGGCCTCCGTCGCTTCGGCTGCAAACTATTTCAGGATGCTGGCATCCGCCGGCACCGACCCGCTGCAGCTCATTGCCACCGGTAGCGGCGCAAACGTCGATATCGCGCTCGTTCCTAAAGGCTCCGGCAAGGTCACAGCGCCCGAATTGGCGCTTACTACGGCGCTGTCGATCGCAAATGGCGGAACCGGTGCTACCAACGCGGCCGCTGCGCGTACGGCGCTCGGCGTGGCGATTGTCCCTTACACTGACGCGTCCGCCACAGGTTCGGCGTACCTCGATTTCGCAGAAGACACCGATAACGGCGTAAACAAAACCACGCTCCGCGCGCAAGCCTCGCTCGCGGCGGACAACGAAGTGCTGCTTCCTGCTACGGCGGGGACGTTGGCGCTGGCAGGCGCGAACAATGACATCACCGCGCTCAGCGCTATGACGGATTTTAGCAACTTCCCGTTCGCAAAGATTCAGCCTATCAGCGCCTCCGTCGCGGCAAGCGCGCTCACCATCTCTGCCTCTGCGTTAGCACTTGATTTCCGCTCGACAACGCTCGGTAGTGGTACTGTGACGACGGTTAAAGGAACTCCTGCAAATCTCGTGATTTCCTCTGGTTCTACGCTTGGCACGACCAGTGGCAATAAATCGCGGCTTACGGTACTTGCGCTGAACAATGCCGGAACGATTGAGTTGGCTGTAGTCAACGCTGTTGGCGGCAACGACCTTTCTGAAACTGGTTTAATCAGCACTACGGCAGAGGGCGGCGCAGGCGGTGCGGATAGCATTAGCACGATTTACTCAACAACCGCGCGCACAAACGTCGCCTATCGCGTGCTGGGCTACATAGAATCGACTCAGGCCACCGCAGGGACATGGGCTACTGCACCGAGTTTGATACAGGGTGCTGGGGGTAGTGCTATTATCCCTCAGGGGATAACGATGATGCCGGTGCGCACCCCGGGCGCGGTAACAACTGATACGCAGACGGGGATTCCTGCTGGCGTTAAACGTGTGACTGTAAACATGAGCAATCTTGCCAAGGCATCTGGCTCTTCGGACTGGGGATTGCGTATAGGCCCCGTTGGTGGGGTGGAAGTCACGGGCTACACCTGTTTTGGCTATCGCAATGGCGGTACAGGGGCATCCACGACAGACCTGTTCAACGCCAATATATCGTGGACTAACGGTGCCTGCCACGGAAGAATCGAACTGAATCTTATGGACGCCACAAATAACATATGGACTGTCTCTGGTCAGTTCAACTCAGGTGGTCTCATGTGTTGGACGTCTGGGCGCATAGCCTTATCCGGCCCACTTGAGCGCGTGATGCTAGAGAACTCAGGCGGCACACCCGGAAACTTCTCGGCTGGGTCATGGCAGGTGTCGTATGAATAGCGCGCTTTACATCCTCCTTGGTGGCCTTCTCGTGCGGCTAGACGGATGGGGAACCGACAACCCGCGCCTGAAGCGCCTTGCTAATTTCTTCAACGCAGCAACGTGCGCTGGCATCTTCGCTGTTGCCTCCACCCTCTACGCGGATGATATTATCGCGGGTTTCTGCGCTGGTCTGGCCTTCTACGTCTGGCGCGCGCCGGGGTTCAATCAATGGGAGAACTGGCGCACGATGTACTGGCGCGGTCTTTGGCCTTCGGCTATCGGCTTCTACTTTATGTCGGTGATGCTTTACGGGCATGGCACTGGCGCTCTGCTTTCTATCCCGATGGGCGCTGCTCAAGCGTTATGTTATAGCGGAGGGTATAAATTCCTACCGGGGCGCATTGCTCAGGTATTTGTTCATCCAGTGATCGAGGTAGCCTCTGGGCTTTTCTTCGTCGCGCATGTAATTATTCTTATGGCGGGGCTACGATGAGTGATGTGCTGGACAATGCGATTAAAATTGCCGTAGTGGAAGAGCAAGTGAAAGGTGTGCGAGAGCAGCAAGCCGCGCACGCCAAGGATACGCGCGAGCGATTCGATTTTACAAATAACAAGATCGACTCCTTAGACGCCAAGATAGACGAGCTACTCGCCTCCCTCAACAAAGGGCGGGGGGCTTACGCTATGCTCGTTATAATGTCTGGCCTCGTCGGCGCTCTGGTGATTAAAGTGGCCGGAGTTTTCGTGCAATGGATGAAACCGTAAGGGGTAGCGTATGTCGCGGCGCATAAATGCAGAAGGGCTGGAGAAGCTGAAGAAATGGGAGGGCTTCGTCCCGTACACTTACGACGACGCGGACCCGAGCACCCCTAAGCGTCGCGGCCTGAAAAAAGAGCAGTTCAGAGGCACGCCCACGATTGGCTACGGGCACACCGGTCCCGACGTTGTTCCAGGCATGATAATCGACGAGAAACACGCCTGCGTGCTACTGCAGGGCGATCTCGCGCGTTTCGAAGCCCGGGTCGAGAAGCTGGTGAAAGTGCCGCTCACAGATAACCAATTTGCGGCGTTGGTGAGCTTTGATTTTAATACCGGCGCGCTCGACCAATCGACGCTGCTCAAGGAGCTGAATAAGGGCAATTACCACAACGTGCCCTTTGAGCTGGCGAAGTGGAATAAAACCACAATCGCGGGAAAGAAAGTAGTGTCGGAGGGGCTCGCAAATCGCCGCGCTGTTGAGGCGGCGTTATGGGCGAAGGGCAGTTTTGTTTCCGGCCAAAATGTACCGGTGGCTGTTCCGTCGAAACCCGTTGTCACCCTGCAGTCAGCATCGCTAGCCGTACCGGTGATCGCAGGAGTGGGTTCCGCAATTGGCGATGCTGGCCCATTATTCTCCGGCGCGGGGCCGGTGCAGTGGGCGCTTGCCGCGCTCGTCGTAATCGGCGCCCTTGTGGGCGCAGTAATTTTTGTCAATAAACACCTGAAGAGAGGATAATACCGTGAAGAAAACACCCGCTAAAAACCAGTACGTCAAGGACGCCATGGCTGGAAAATACCAGTTCAACACTGGCGGCGCCGATAAAAAGGGCAAGCGCCCCGGCTTCAGCAAGAAGGGCAGCGTTACCGCAAAACAAGAGGGGCTCATGAAAGATAAAACCCCCACCCATGGCTCCGATGGAGCTTGCTAATGTGGCTCGCGGTGAGGACGTTTTTCTCGAACAACGCCGCTGCGCTATTGGCGAAGCTGGCCGTGGCGGCTAGTTTGCTCGGGGCAGTTGCCGCGGTGTATCGCGCCGGGGCAAGAGCTCAGGAGAACAAAAACATGAGGGAGGAACTAGGCCATGCAAAAGAGGCTCTTAGGCAGGACGGCATTGTTGCTGGCAACAGTGATGTTGACGGCATGCGCGATCGGCTCAGCGAAGCTCTGCGACACAAGCGCGATTCCTGATCCGCTCGACCCGAAAATAAACTGCAAAACGGACGCATGCGTGAAGCAGCAGTGCTTGCTGTTCTGCCGTAAATGGCCGAGTGATTGCAAGAAGGTGTGCGGTGGATCTCAGTAGTTTAACAGACGCAGAACTGCAGGCGCTAGCCAAACGGGCTGGGCATCTCGATCAGGTGCTCAAGGCGCGGGACAGCATGCTTCCGTTTATGCGGATTATGCGCCCAGACCCCGAGGACCAAGACGACCCGGATAAAAGCGCTTTTGAGATTACGCCTCTCGCGCGCATGCTGTGCGAGATCATCGAGAAGGTGGACCGCGGCGAGCTGAAGCGCGTTTGTGTTTCTGTAGGGCCACAGCTCGGGAAATCTGAGGTGCTCAGCCGCGGCGCGCCCGCATGGCTGTTCGGCCGGCGCCCGCGCAGGAAAATGATGCTCGGTGCGTATAACGGCGATTTTGCAAAAGAATTCGGGGACGACGTTCGCTCCATCCTCACCGATCCAACCTTCAAAGAAATTTTCCCGAGTTTTGAGCTCAAGGAAGGTTCCGAAGCGAAAGACAATCTCGGGACTACCAGAAAAGGGAAGATGGCGTTTGTTGGGGTGGGCGGTTCTGGTACGGGTAAAACCGCTGATATCTTCTTCATTGATGACCCGATCAAAAACGACGAAGAGGCACAGTCTGAGACGTACCGAGAGCGTGTGTGGAAGTGGTTCCAATCCGTTGCGATGACGCGCTGCCACAAAGATTCTGCCATAATAATCGTCCACACCCGTTGGCACGAGGACGATCTCATCGGGCGTTTATGCGACCCCGATCACCCTGAGCGCCACAAAAAATATAAAGGGATTGCCGACCGGTGGACGTATTTTAATTTGCCGGCCATCGTGCAAGACCCCGCTCTCGCGAGGGCGCTCGGTCTCGAGCTTAAGAAACCCACCGACCCATTCGTTATCGAGCAATTCGGTGACAAGCCTATGGTCTCGTTGTGGGAGGAGCGGAAAGGCCTCGAGTTTTTGGCGGAGGCGAAGCAAGGCGATCCTCGCACGTTCGGCGCGCTGTACATGGGCAAGCCTTCGCCCGACGACGGAACGTATTTTACCAAAGAGAGCCTTGTCGAGTACGGTCCAGGCGATTTGCCTAAAAATCTTCGCAAATACGGGGCGTCCGACCACGCTGTGAGCGAAAAACAAAAAGCGGATTTCACTGTGGCTGGATGCTTTGGTGTCGATGAAGACGACCATATATGGATCATGCCAGATATCACTTGGGAACGCATGGAGACGGACAGAACGGTGGAAGAGATTCTCCACCACATGAAGGCGCATAAACCCCTCTGGTGGCTGCTCGAGAGCGAGCTTATATCGAAGTCGTTCGGGCCTTTCTTGAAACGCGAGATGCTCGCTCAGAAAATTTACACCACGTTGCGGCCGGAAAAACCCACTGTGGACAAACGCACCCGCGCGCGGTCCATACAGGGGCGGATGATGATGGGGATGGTGCATTTCCCTCGCCATGCTCCTTGGTGGGAAGAGGCAAAAGCGCAATTATTGAAATTTCCGTACGGCACACATGACGACTTTGTTGATTTTATGTCGTGGATCGGTATAGGATTGATGTCCGAGCTGGGGGCTTCCAAACCCCGCTCTAAAAAAGACGAACCGAAAGTCGGGACATTGGCATGGGTTAAGCAGTCGGCCGCATCCCGCGACCGGCAATTACGTCTAGTGAAAAACGCTAAAGGGTGGTGAACATGGCCGACACAATGACAGAAGGAATGGCGGAGCCGCAACCCGGCATCATGACCGCCATGAGCGAGGCCATAAACAATCCCCCCGCGGAAAAAGTGCTGCGCGAACCCCCGAAAGTGGACGAATCCCGCCGCAAATTAGTCCTAAATTGGCAACAGGAGATTCGCAAGGATAAAGAGTTTTTCAAGGATGACTGGAAGCGCATGCGCGAAGACATGCAGTACGCGCTTTACGGCGCCGCAAAAGAGTGGGTGCAGGCTGATAATTACACTGTTCCTATCATCAACCGGCACATCAACCTTACCGTGGCGGCGCTGTACGCGAAGAACCCAAAAGCGCAAGCAAAGCGGAAGAAAAAGATGCGTTTCTCTGCGTGGGACGGCACCAAAGAATCCGCCACCGCTGCGTTTCAGAATTACCAAATGGCGCAGGCGCAGGGTCTACCGCCTGATCCTACGAGCGTGGCCATACTCACTGAGATTCAGGAGGCCAAGCAGCACGACCAGATGATAGACCGCCTGGGTAAGACTCTCGAGATACTCTTCGAGTATTACACGGGCGAGAGCAACCCTAACTTCAAACAGGAGATGAAGCAATGCGTGCGCCGCGCTAAAACATGCGGGGTCGCGTACATAGAGGTTGGTTATCAGCGGGTGCTCGAGGAGAGCCCCGAAGTTGTCCGGCAGATCGACGACATGACGCAGCAGATATCGCTTATCGAGACGAAGCTGCAGGATCGCATAGACAAAGTAATTGGCGAGGGCGACCCCGAGCTCGATGAGCTCAAGTCCATGATGGAGGACCTGCAGAACGCGAAAATTATAATCGCGAGAGAAGGGCTCACCTTCAGTTTTCCTAAATCCCTGAACATCATCCCCCACAGGGCGTGTAAGCAGTTGCGGGGCTTTGTTGGGGCGGAATACATTACGCATGAGTACGACCTCACCCCTGAGCAAATTGAGCAGGTCTACAAAGTGGACGTGCGCACGAGCTATAAAGCCTACCGTAACGGGGTGCCCGTGACAGCGGGAGTGGAGAACAACGGCGCTGACGCAGCGGTGGAAGAGGAAAGAGGCTCGACGGACAGCAGCCGTGCTAACACGAAGAAAGGCACAGCGCGCGTATGGCGTGTGCAGTGCCGCCGCACAGGGCAGTTTTTCACGCTGGTTGAGGGGTGGCCTGATTTCGTTGAGGAGCCAAAAGCGCCAGAGTTGCAGGTGAATGGCTTTTACACGATATTCCCGCTCACCTTCAACGACGTAGAGGACGAGAAAGCAATTTTTCCGATGTCCGACGTTCACTACCTCAAGCACCCGCAGCGTGAATACAATAACGCGCGTCAAGGGCTGCGCGAGCACCGTGTCGCCAACCGGCCGAAGTATTTCGCTCGCAAAGGCGCGATGGAGGAGGAGGAGAAGGACACGCTGCGTACCGCTCCGGCGCATACAGTGTTCGAGATGAACTCTCTCGACGGGGATATAAACCAAATCATACAGGCGCACAAACCCGTCGCCATTGACCCCTCGCTTTACGACACCACCGCGATCATGAAAGACATCATGTTTGGGGTTGGCACGCAGGAGCCGGACATGGGAAATAACGGAGGAGCCACGGCTACGGCTTCCTCGATTTCTGAAAACTCCCGCAACACAACGCTTGCTTCAAACGTGGACGATCTCGATGAGTTCCTTTCCGACGTGGCGAGGGCGTGCGGGCAAGTACTGTTGCTCAACGTAGACGAGGTGACGGCCAAGAAGATAGCAGGCCCAGGCGCGGTATGGCCACAGCTTGACCCTACGCAGATAACCGAAGAGATGTTCCTGGCTGTGAAGGCCGGATCCAGCGGCCGGCCTAATAAAGCGGCGGAACTGGCGAACATGGAGCGCGGCATGCCGTTCATCATGCAGCTCGGCGGCGTATCGGGTCCGGTATTGGCGAGAAGGTACGCAGACCTGCTCGAGATTGACGAAGAGGATTTAATCGTCGAGGGGATGCCGAGCATTGTGGCAATCAACGCTATGGCTTCCAAAGCAGGGGCGGTGCAGCCGGGAACCGGTGACGCCGCCACAGACCCCGCAGCGCAAGGCGAAAAAGGCGGGGATAACGCTCCTGGCGCAGGACGAAACGCACGCCAACCCGGCCCGCAACCTGAGTACCCTGCAGCGGTGCAATACGACGCACAAGGAAAGAGAGTTGGCTGATGGCACGCACAGCGCATTTACCCGGCGGCCAGGTCCTTCAATTCCCCGACGAGACCCCGGACGAGGTTATGGACGCCGCCGTTCTTGAGCACCTCGCTTCACAGCCGGAGGAAGCCCGCCCCGTGGATCAAAACGCTATGGTCCTAGCGCATGCGGCGGAGGTATTTGCGGAAACCATGGCGGTGCTGCAAGATCAGAGCGATAAGGTCGATAGCCAACAGGCGCAAGCCACCGCCGCGTTGACGGAAGTGCAAGCAAGCGCGGCGCAGGCAAACGCAAAGGCGGTAGGCGACGCTGCAGCGGCGTTGTCCGTGCAGATAGGAAATTTGTCGGAAAGCGTGGCCAAATTGGGTGAGAGCACGCCGCACATAATGGAACTTGTGCAGGCGGTAGACGGGCTCGCTGAAGTGGTGGCTTACGCCGCGAAAAATATAGTAGAGACACTACTGCTGCCAAATAAAGTGGCTCGTGACAAAAACAGGGATATAACGCTCGTCTTCAGAGACCCGGCGGGGGGTGGGGTAGATGCCGATTAAGCACAGAAAAGACGCCAGCAACCCGCAGTCACCCCGTATCAGCGCGGATGAGTGGAACGATACCCACGACGCATCCGAGATGACGCTCGACGACGCCCCTCTGCTAGCCGAAGGGCTTGTCCCCTACACAAACGCAACGGCGGACGTAGATCTCGGGGGGCAATCCATTACTGCGGCAAACACCATCTCGACGGGCGTGACGGAGGCGGGCACATCCCTCACGTTCACGAACTGCCTTCAATACCAACTTACCACAGACGAAGACCGCATTGACACAGACGGCAAAAGCCTTGTGCGCGTTACGCCGGACGCGGCGGGGTATGTCATACGCAGCGTGAATGAGATCGCGCATAAAAACGATTTACTGATAATCTTCAACTCAGCGAGTTACGAATCCTCCCCCTCGTATCGGGTCACGCTGACGCACAACGACCCATCCGCTACGGCGCAACCATTTTTTCTGCCGATGGATAGGGACTTGGATCTGTGGCCGCAAGAGAGCGCCGCTTTTATCTACGACCCCGAGGTGCGCACTTGGAACTACATCGGGAAATACACGCCGAAGATGAACGGCTCGGATAACGAGATTGCTTTCCGCAGCGGTGACGACATCGACGGCGCAGCGCTATCAAAAATAGACGCAGACGGCCACATCAACATCGTCGAGAATGCGGTTGCAACTACACCAGCTTCCGGCCTTACACTTCTGGCGCGCCAGAACGCAGGGCGACTGCTTGAACACAGAGACGCTGCGGGGCAAGACCTGCGTTATCAGCCGTTCACTGTTGATGAGCGCATCCGTCAATGGCTGCCGCAACCCTCAGCAGCGGCACTTAATCTTGGCATCGCCATGTCATTCACTGGCAGCCAATCAAACCCGGCGGTGGCAAACACGAACTTCTTTACCTCGCAGATGCAGGTGCACGGCACCGGGGCAGCAGCGGCGGGCAACGCATCGGGCGGTCGTGGCGGTGCGTTATCTGTGTTCCGAGGCAACGGCACGAACCGTGGCGGCTTCCGCTTTGCTGGGTACGGTGGCGGTAACGATGCCGCTGCGGTGGCGAATGCCCGCAACTTCTACGGCCTCTACGGTGTGGCGGGCTTCATCGGCAACGTGAACCCTTCGACGTTACTTAACATCCTCGGCTTTGGGTGGGATACTGGTGACGCGAACATGCAATTCATGCACAACGATGCCGCTGGTGCCGCCACTAAGGTAGACCTTGGCGCGGGGTTCCCGGCCAACACCAACGGCGTTGACTGGTACTTGCACGAGATATGGTGCGCGCCGAACGCAAGCGAAGTGCAATACAAGCTGACACGCTGGGATTCGGCGGGTGTAGAAACATCTATTTACGGGGTTGCAACGACGAACCTTCCGTCCAACAACGTGTTCTTGGCCCCACAGGTATACTACGGCAATGGCACCACGGCACTGACGCGCAGATACGCAATAGGCGCGATCTATCTCGGAGCGATGAACTAATGGCAATCACACGCAGATTTGATGGTTACGACTTTAAGGCGGAAGACCCGGAAACACCGCTGCTTGCCTATGTTTGGGAAACAGATGGCATCTCGCCAGTAACATACCGCGAACTATTCGCCACGGAACAGGACGCAGATGCGCACGAGCCGATCGCGCTATCAATGTTTGCGTCGCAGTAACGTCGGTGGGGGATCGCTACAGGCAGCCGTAGGAAGGAAGTTAAGCTATGGCGTTAGGGGTGTTTGACAAGAACGTATTCGACCCGGCGGTGTTCCTTTGCGACAGCGACAGCGCTGCTGCGTCCGGTGTAGGCAGAAAGCGGAGCTACCGCGCTGTGGCTGAGCAGATAGCGGTAGAAAGGGAAGCGAGACGCCTAAAATACATGGCGGGGCGTGAGCAACTGCACACCACGCTCAAGGAAGCGGTTGACCTGAGACCGCATCGCCACGACTACTCTAAAATCGAGGAGAGTGATCTAAAAACAGAATACGCCACGTCGCTGAGACTATCAATAGCAGCGGCCAGGCACAACGCCATTAGCGCCATAAACTACGCCCACAGAACAGAGGAAATGCGGGCTGGTGTGAGCAAAAAGCGCGCGGCCATTTCGGCCAAACGCAGCGCGGTTATACACGCCGACGACGAGGCGCTGGTAATTGTTATAGCCTGTCAGTAAATAAAAAAGATTGACACGACGACTAGGTGAGGGGATACTCCCCGTAGAAGCAGCGGGGCTATCCCGCCGCTCACATGAACGAGGTGTAAAATGGCGGATTCACCAACCGACGAGCTTGAAGAGAAAAGCACCGTCGATACTATCAACGACGAGGGCCAAGGTTCTCAAGCAGATGACGTTGATTCGGACGACTCAAATCCTGCGGACACGTCCACCGCAGAGGACGCAGAAAAACCCTCGTTGCTTGATGCTATTTCTTCGGCATTAAACCCCGGGGAAGAGAAATCGTCCGGCTCTGGCGATGAGAAGGAAGCAGAGGAAGCCGCGGAGGCGGCCACGGGTGAGTCGAAAGACAAAGCCGCTGGCGCCGAAGAGGATGACCTTGGCGAAGTGACCGATGATGAACTCAAACGGATGCACTCCAAAACTCGTCGCCGCGTTAAGCAGCTACTCGGTAACGTGAAGGCTCTCGAGCCTATAGCGGAGCGGATGGCGAAAATCGACAAATTCGTTGAGGATAATGGTCTCTCAAAAGAGAACATGAACACACTGTTCGAAGGGGCTGTGAAGCTCAAAAAGGGCGGTTTAACGGATGACGATTTCCGCACAGGTGTTGAGATGATGCTGGCGGTCAATAACGACCCTCAGCGGGCTTTCAGCCTCCTGATGCCGCTTATGGAGACACTCGCGGCCCTTACCGGCGAAGTGCTTTCCCCCGAATTGGCCGAACAGGTCAATGCGGGAAAGATTACTGAAGAAGCTGCTCGGGAAATCTCTCGCTCCAGGGCTGGTCGCGTCATTCAAACGTCGCAACAGCAGGAAGCGCAGAGGCTTGCCGAAGCCGAAGCCGCGCAGAGGGTTCAGGCCCAAACGCAGCAACAGGCAGACGCGGTAGCGACCGGAATCACCAACTGGGAACAGAACTGGAAAACTCGCGATCCTGATTACGCCATCAAGTCTTCGCTTTGGCGTGACAAGATGGACGCTTACGTTGCAAAGGTGCAGACAGGGCAAGAGCCCCTTCCGACTGACGCCAAGGCCATAGTGGCCGTGGCGGAAAGGTTCAAGAAGGATGTGGAATCTACTCTTCTGAAGATCCGACCGCAAAGAAAGGCCATCAGCGGCACTCCCCAAGGCGTTGGAACCTCAACCGGTTCGAAGGCCGCGCCAGCTAGCTTAAAGGAAGCAATAGGCAACGCCCTCGTCCAATAACATAGGCCCTGGGAGGGGCATGGACAATGGCTTTAACTCTTCAACAACTCGATAACGTCGCAAACGCGGCGCTCGATTACCACCTGTCGCGCGGCGAAGTATTTTCGCAGTCGATTCAGGATAAACCTCTGCTTCGTGAAATGACCAACCGGAAAAAGACCTTCCCGGGCGGCAAGGGTAACATCAACATTCGCGTGAAAGGTGACTACACCACCACGGTTCAAGGTTACTCGGGGGACGATACCGTTTCCTACAAAAACCCAGCAAACATCAAGACCGCAACTTTCCCATGGAAAGAATTGCACTGGGGTATTCAGGTAACGCTCACTGAACTGAAAAACGACGGTATCACGATCAGCGATACCACCGACGGTACGGGCGAGTCGGAGCATAGCGACCGTGACGCAACCGTTCTGGCCAACCTCTTCGAAGACAAAATCGAAGATATGGCTGAAGGTTCGGCGCGTGACCTCAACAAAATGTACTGGCTGGACGGTACTCAGGATTCCAAAAAAATCCCGGGCATCAAGTCGTTCATTGTTGACGCACCGACCACGAGCGCCATCATCGGCGGTCTCGATCCGACGGTGAACACCTGGTGGCAGAACCGCGCCAACCTTTCTATCACGGTTGGTTCTGACCCCACGCAGCAAGTGCTCGTGAATTTCCTGCAAACCGAGCTGCGCCAACTGCGCCGTTACGGTTCGCCGGATCATATTGCGCTCTGCGGCTCGGACTTCCTGACCCAACTGGAGAAGGAACTGCGCGCTAAAGGTAACTACACCCTGGAAGGCTGGGCGAAGTCGGGTAAAATCGACATCGGCATGGCTGACGTGTCGCTGAAGGGGATCAACTTCGAATACGATCCTACCCTCGATGACCTGGGCGAGCAAAAGCGTTGCTACATCATTGACACCAAATCGGTTATGCCGATGGTCATGGATGGCGAGTACATGAAGAAGCACAACCCAGCACGTCCTGCTGAGAAGTACGTTCTTTACCGTGCCGTTACGCTCACTGCTGGCCTCATCATCAAGCAGCGTAACACCTCCGGCGTCTACGCTATCGTCTAGCCAAAGTTAGGACCGTGGCTTCGGCCACGGTTCTTTCGGAGCACATATCGAAACAATCTATTTCTAAATAGGAGACTAAAATGGTTAACCAAGTTGTACAACCTTTCGCTCTCGCATCCGCGGTTGCCTCTTCAGGCACCGTTGTAGTGGGCTACCCGGCTCTGCCGATTAGCGCTCTCTCGGATACAGCGAAAAACGCGCCTAACGCCAACCTCGGCTCGGGCAACTTCCAGTTTTCCGATGGCAAGCACACGCTGAAGATCGGAAATAACCTCTACACCTCGCCGAAAGATTTCACGTTGTCATTCGGCAACGTATCGGCGGGTATCACCATCACCAACCGTACCTCTGGCACATGGCCAGCGGGTTCGCAGGCGGCTCTCGGCCTCGATCTCAATGGCGATCTGGGCAAGAACCCCAACGGGGTGCGTTCTACAACGCGCGTTGTGGATGTTGAGCTGGTGTCGATGGACCTCGGTTCTCCGGTGGCTGCTGCAGTGGCGGGCATCGCCGCGGTGCAACTCCTGGGCGCTGCGGGCAACCTGACGCTCAACGGTCCTATCGTTGGCGGCGGTGTGGCGCAGATGGATGTTCCTCGTAACGTCACCTTGACCGTTGCGACGACCAACCACTCGGCCATCACTTTCACCATCTACGGCACCGATGAATACGGTAACGCGATGGTGGAGACCATGGCTGGTCCGAACAACAACACCGTTTCTGGTATCAAAGCCTTCGCCCGCGTTACCCGCGTGGCAGCGAACGCCGCGATTGCCACCAACGGCGTCTCGGTCGGTTATGGCACCACCCTCGGTCTGCCAATTGCAGTCCGCAAGGCGGCTCAGGTTGTCCGTGAATCTATGGACGGTGCAGTAGCAACGGCTGGTACGTTTGCCTACGCGTTGCAGAACGCAGCAGCAACGGCCACCAACGCCGATGTTCGCGGCACCTACATCCCGAACAGCGCGCCGGATGGGGCACGTGGTTACTCGATTGTGGTATTTGCGCCAGATCCTTCAGATATTGGATTTGCACAGTTCACCGCTTAATGCTAGGATGTGAGGCGGGGGAGAAATCCTCCGCCTTTCATTTAACCTGGAGACCACCATGCAAACCTATAACGCTATTGTTCGCCTCGGCGGCGAACTCCATAACGAAGTATCAAAAAACAACCTCACCGCACCAGAAATCCTCGTGCTCCGCAAAGTCCATGGCCAAGACGCCGTGGTGAAAATTGAGCCAAGCGGAGAATGGGAAGATCACTTCGGCGAGGTAAACGTCCGCGACGACGTAACGGGTGAATACCACAAAGAAGAACGCGAATACGATGATGACGTAGAGAAGAACCGCTTGGCGGACACTTACGGCAGCGCTATCGTGAAAGACGAAGACGGCGGCGATCCGCGCGCGGCTATCGACCGCATGTTTGGGGAATTCGCGCCGTTGCCGGCGGAGCTTCCCGAGTACAAAAAAGCCCGCAAAGCGCAGGCCGCGGAAGAAGCGAAAGCTAAACCGGCGACCTCTAAAAAAGGCAATTTCGACAAAGTAGCATAGGTGTAAAATGGCCCGTGGAACGCAGCTTTTGGAATTACGCAAAATGCTCCGCGCTGAAGCGGGCCATTCCACCCTTGTCTCGGCCGGGGTAGACAACATCCCCGCTTTGGATCAGAAGCTCCGTCGCGTGCAGACGATGCTGTACGACGACTATGACTGGCCATTCATGGAGACCAAGCCGTACCTTGACATCCTGCAGGGTGAGGAGTTTTACGACCTCACCGAGATGCAGTTAGAGTCAATCAAGAAAGTAATTCTCTGGTATAACGGCCAGCCGCGCGAAATAACACGCGGCATCGGCCCCACTGAATACGCGCAATACAACTCTTCCGCGGACGAACGCAGCAGCCCCATAGAGAACTGGGATATCGTCTCAACCGGCGATGCTGAGTCAACCACGGCCATTCTCGAGCAACTCGAAGTGTGGCCGAAGCCGGACGTGAACGGGATGCAGCTTCAGTTCTACGGCAAGCGTAAACTTCGTCCGCTCATCGCCACCACCGATGTTTGCGATCTCGACGATTTGTGCATCGTTCTCGTCGCAGCGGCGGATTTACTTGCGTCGCAGGAGGACCCCGCGGCCAAACGCGTCGAGGCCGCCGCCAATAAACGCATAGCGCAGATGAAGGCGCGCACCAAAGGCGGGACGAAACTCGCCTCTATGGGCACCAACGTCCCTCAAGTATCCATGCTCGGGCGGCCGATCATCCGCGTACAGTGAGGTAGCCTGTGTCTTACTTGGTAATTCAGGATTTCAAGATAGGCATGGACCGCCGTAAGGCGCGCATCACGGGGCAACCCGGCGCGCTATGGGCAGGAGTGAATGGCCACGTCACGCGCGGCGGGGATTTCGAGCGCCGGAAGAAATTCGTTGCTACCTACGCGCTCCCCACAGGCACAACAAAGGGCCTGACTTCCGTGGCAGGGCAATTGTTCGTTTTCGGTGCCAGCGCCACACCGGGGGTTATCCCACCGGGAGTGAACTACCAGCGCTTGCAGCACCCTTCGAGCGCCGTCCCTACGATCACCGAGATAAAAAGCGTCACGGCTTTTAGCGGGAAGCTGTACGTTATCGCGCTATTCAGCGACGGGAACACCTACCACTATTTCGACGGATCCCGCGTTACAGGCTGGGACGCAATTGCTGCGGATGTTTCGAGCAATAATGCCGTGGCGACAGCAATGGCCGCGCGCATCGACGCGGAAACTGCTTTCTCCGCCAGTGCGGTAGGCGCGGTGGTAACTATCACCGCCGCCACCGCCGGGACACCATTCACCATCGCGCAGAGCACGATAAACGGTGGCACCGTCAACGACCAGACGATCACACTGGCCGAAACACAAGCGAACCGCGCGGCTGTGGTTGAACAAGTGGCCACAGCGCAGCTCACCGTTACCGGCGGGACAAACAGCCCAGGCGTCAACAAACTAAGCAACCTTAAAGTGAACGGCGTTGAGATACTGAACGTCGCGGTAGATTGGGCGACTTCAAACAGCGCCACCGCAGCGGCCATCGCAGCGCAGATAAACAGCTACTCCTCCACCCCGGAATACACCGCCGCAGCGGTGGGGCCTGTCGTAACGATCAGCGCCGCCGCTGGAACCGGATCAGGGCCGAACGGTTTCGTGGTGCTCCCCACCGTCGGCGGCAACGTCACGGTGTCGAATACCAACATGAGTGGCGGTGTTTCCGCGGTATCGGCGCTGCAGCAGATATGGACAGCGACCATCGGCGGGACTTTCGAGGCGCAGGATATTTTCACCGTCACGCTCAATGGCACAGATTACACGGTATCCGGCGGCGCGGCGGGTACGGGAACCATGGCGATCACCTACCAGCAAAAAGTCTACAGCGTGACCAATTCGCTGCTCTACTTCACCGCCCTCAATTCGCCCACCAGCCCCGGCACAGGTATCGGCGGCGGCTTCATCAATATGGCCAACCAAAACGAGGGCAACGAGACGCTCATCACCGCGCAGGAATATCAAGGCAAGCTCGCTATTTTCAGCCGCAACAGCATTCGTATATGGAGCATGGACGTTGACCCAACCAAAAACGTATTCCAGCAGACCGTGCAAAACAGCGGAGCCCTCAGCTCCCGCAGCGTCATCCCCTACGGAAACATCGACGTGTTCTACCTCAACGATTCCGGGGTTCGCAGCCTTCGCGCTCGCGATGCGTCAAATTCTCCAGCGGTCAACGATGTCGGCGTGGCGATTGACCCGTTCCTCCGCGAATACCTCGACACACTGAGCGAAGCGCAAGTGCAGCGCGCCGTGGCCATTATCGAGCCGCTCGATGGGCGCTATTGGCTGGCGGTGCGCAATCGCATTTTTGTGTTCTCGTATTTCCCCGGGTCAAAAATCAATGCCTGGACGTATTACGACGCATCGGCGGAGATTGGATCGAACGACATCACTGAGCTCGTGAAGGTGACAAATCAGGTGTATCTTCGCTCCGGCGACACCATCTACCAATATGGCGGGACGGACGGCGCCACTTACCCGACAGATGCAGATAACGAGGCGGGGGCGTGGGCAGAGGCGTCCATACCCTTCTTGGCGGCGTCTACCCCAGCGACATGGAAAAGCACGAACGGATTCGACATCGGGGTAGACGGCACATGGTACGCGGCGTTGCTCCCCGACCCAGCGGATGACTCCGTGGAAGTGCCAATAGGCACGTTTAATAAACCCACATTCGCGCAGCCAAAAATGGCTGCCAGCGCTACACCCACACCTATGTTTGCGCTACGGCTGCGCACCACCAAAGGAGGTTACGCTCGCGTGAGCATGCTCGCGATTCACTACAAAGCACAACAGGCGCAGTGATGGTAGAATTCACCCATCGTAAGATGCGCGACGACGACGCGAGGTACGTGACCAAGCGCATGTGGCCTCCGGGGGCGAAGGAGATAGAGCGCATAGGCATGGACTCCGCCCCGCATGCTATAGCCGCACGATTGGTGAAGGCTGCTGATTATGGGTGGACTTTTCTCGCAGACGGGGAGCGGGTGGCGGTGTGCGGGGCGCAAAGAATAGGCGACACGTACTACACATGGTTCATGGCCACCCCGGAGATAGCGAATATCGGCCGCGAGTTCACCTTGTGGCTCCGCCGGTTCTGCAGGGACGCGGTGGCCAAAGAGGGCGTGAAACTGGAGATGTTCTCTGCCTCGCAGCACCCCAACAGCGACAGATGGTTCGCAGCGCTAGGATTCGTGCCGGGAGACCCGAGCGATACGATATTCAGGCACTACCGATATGCTCGTAAAAATAAGTTGACGGACAACGCCTAATTCTGCATTATGTAATTCTCACAAATGGCTGCCACGACCCTCGCCCCGTCGGTTCCTCCTTGCAGAGGCCATTATGTGCTTTCCTAAACCACCCAAAGATAACTCCGCAGAACTCGCTCGCGCAAACGAAGAGGCGCGCCAAGCCAAAATACGCGAGGGTCAAAAAGCCATCGACGATACTTTTGGCGCGACCTTCAACGACGCTTATTTTGATAAGCGCGCCAAGGATTACGAGGATTATTACAACCCGCAACTGCTGCAACAGTTCGAGGACGCACAAAAAGAGCTCACTTTCCAAACAGCGCGTTCCGGCAACGGTGAGTCCACCGCGGCGAACGAATTGTTTGCGCGGCTGGAGAAAAAACGTCAAGAAGCCGCCACGCAGGTCGCCAACGATGCCCTTGCGGCCAAGGGGAAGGCCCGCTCGGATGTAGAAGCTCAAAAAAGCAGCCTTTACTCGTTAAACAACGCTTCCGCTGATCCCACGCAAGCAGCAAGCCAAGCTGGCGCCGCCGCACTCGCTCTTAACCAGCCGGTGTCTTTCTCTCCGCTGGGCGCTATCTTCGCCGGACTGATAAACGCAGGCGGCACCGCGGCAGCGGTTAACAACGCGACCACTGCGCCAAGTTACGGCTCGCAGGGTCCTTCCGCGCCATCTTCAACAGGTAAATCAGGGTACAACGTCTAATGTGCACCGGAGCAGAGTTAGCCTTAGCCGCCAGCGTAGCGTCCAGCGCGGGGGGCGCGCTGCTCAACTCACAGACAAGCGCGCGCAACGCTCAGGCCAAGATAAATGCGCGTAACGCCGCAGCCGCGCAGGAGCAGGAACGCCAGAGAGTGTTTCAGGCGAACAACGATGCTTCCCTGCAGAAGACTTTGCAGAAATTTCAGCAACCCGATCAGGAGCAGAGCTTCGGCGATCTCGTGGCCAAACGTGAGCAGGCCTACGAGAGCAACGCCCCCGCCGCTACGGAATTCGCAAATGTGGGCGATTCTACTCCTAGCGTGGTTAAGATAGACTTGGCGAAGAAAATAGCCGAGAAAATGGCGCAGAGCAAGGCATCAGCTAAAGCTCTCGCGCGGCTCGGGGGCACCACTGATATTTTCCAAAATAACGGGTTCGGGATTAATCAGGCCGCGAACGAGATAAGCACAGAGAACGGCTTTGCCCGCGGATCATTGAACACGAACCTTGTTGAGCAGACAGCCGCCGCGAATAACGCTGGCAATAAATCAAGCATGTTCGGCGATCTGCTCAGTGCTGCTGGCGCGGCGGGCGCGGCGGCGTCTGGCCCATCAGCTTTCACATCCCTTGGCTTTAACGGAGCCAAAAAAGCCATTCAAGGTCCACTGCAACCGGGCGCAGCTCCGCTCGGCACCGGCACAATTCCATGGAGTCTATTCTAATGCCCGTGAAAATAACAAACACATTTACGCCCCAATCCGAAGTAGGCGCCGCGCTGAATAACGCGATCACGAGCTACATCAACACCACACCAACCTACGACGAGGTGCAGGCCGGTCGGGTGAACGCGAATAAAGCGGACGCGCCGAATGAGATTGGTGCGCAGATTCGCGCGTTATACGGCGCTTCCGGCCCCAATGGCCAACCGCTCACCCCGCAAATGGTGCAGGACAACATCGCCGGCCTTGCGCAAGCAACGGCCAAAGGTGGCGACGTAGGCAAGCTCGGAGACCTGCTGCGCGTAGTCGTCGCGAATGCTGCTAACCCTGAATCCGTGCAGATGATCGACCGCGCGCAACAGGGCGCGGGGCAAGCATTCAACACCACGGAGACGGGTTTCAATAAATCGGAGGCTAACGACATCCTGAAGACGAAGATGCAGCAGGACGGCGCTATGGCGAGAACCCGCGCCGCGCTTGACGCGAAGATGACCGATGTGAACGACCCCTACCGCGGATTGACGCCCCTTCAGGTGCAGCAGCGTAAGGCCCAAGACGCCAGTAAGGCCGAGCTGGAGCGCCAGCTTGACGAGCTGGAGAAATTGTACACAGACTTGGCCGACGAGGGCGGCGCGGTATCAGGTGAGAATGACTTCATCACCAATAAGACGAACCAACTGGCCGCATCAGGTGTTGGCCAATACATATCGCAAGGCAGCCGAGCACAGTCGCTCCGTAACCAGATCGAGGCCCGCCGCCAATCAATGCGCATCGCGATTATGGCCGCCAGCGGGCTCGGGTCGAAGGTGTTCGATAGTAACAGAGACCTTGAGGCCATGCTCAAAACAGTGAGTTCCCCAGGAATGGATGTGGAAGCAAACCGCGAGATCATACGCAACCTCCGCAGCCAGTATGGCTCAGGCGGAAGCAGCGCCATGCCGGTAGAGCCGGTCGGTGGCACAGACGTGCTCGGGCTTTTTGGGGGCAGCGAGAACCCTGGCGGGAGCTTCGAAGAAACCTTATCGCGCCCCAACCAGAAGCAAGGTTTTCCTATTCGGAGAATAAGGTAAATGCAGACCTTTGAGATAACAGCACCCGACGGAAGCATTTACGAGATCGACGCGCCGGATGACGCCACGCCGGAGCAGGTTCAGGCGTATTTCTCGCAGAACTACAACGCCGCGCAGCCAGCAGCGCCGGAGGAGAGAAACCCCACCCTGCGCGAGCAAAACTCGAAATACGCGCGGGAGCAGAACAAGGACAATACTTTTGTGGAAAACGTCGGCAGAGGAGTAGCTGCTGGTGTCACTGGCCGAGGCGTAGGCATACTGAACACGGTTTACGATATGCTGAAGGCCACAGGAGCGATAAGCCCCGAAGCGCAGGAGATAGCGGATGAGGCTTTCACAAACACTGCGTCGCGGGTGAAGAACTGGTCGGAAGGAACAAAAGTAGGCGGCGCCATAGGGGAGTTGGCCGATCCTGTAAACCTTATTCTGGGAGGCCCCGGTGGGCTTGTCCGTAAAGCGGCCATGTCGGGCGCGCTATCCGCGGCTACTGCTCCGTCGGAGCGCCGTTCTTCTGTGGGCACACGCCTGACAAACGCCGCTGTCGGTGGTGCTACAGGCGCGGCAGCGGGTAAAGCGCTTCCTATCATAGCGAAACCCGCCGCGTACGGAGCAGGTAAACTCGGCCAATTACTCACCCGGGCAGAAGTGCTCATGGGCAGCCGTAGCGCAGCGGATAAAGTGGTGCTGCAGCAGGCCATTCGGGACGCCATGGACAGTGGGCTCACTCCCGAGCAAGCAATAGCCAAGGTGCAGGACCTTGCGGATAAAGTGCAGGGGCGCTCATTGGCTGAGGCGCTTCTGGTGCCAAAGATGTTCCACCGCGAGCGAAACGTCTTTCAATCCAACACCCCTGCAGCCAGAAAATTCATAGAGAGCATCAACGCCTCGAACGCTAACGCGCTGCGGCCTGAAGCCTCCGCGTTGGCGCAAGGCTTCGATAATGCGGACCCGCTGTATAAAGCGGCAGAGAAAGAATTCGCTGCGTCGAAACTTCTCCGCGGGGTCAACGCACAGGACGCGGTGGATCCGGTGCGTATCGACCCGTACGGGTTGGAACCGCCGCCAGTGGTTGACCCTTCCCGCTTCACCAGCCAAACGGGTGATATGCTCAGAAATAGCGGCGTAGGGCTCGACGATATGGCCGCCGCGGAAGCACGCGGTCTTTCTGCCACTCCTGTAGATGAGGAACTGGCGCGGATGCTTGAGGGCGTGCGTGCCCGCTCCGCCGAACTGGCTGGGGTAAAAGGCGATCCTGAAGCGGCGGTGCTGCCTCTGATAGAGCAGCGGCTCACCTCGGCCCAAGGCAGAGGCCTCGATTTTAGGGCGTTGCAGGAGCTTCGGCAGCAGCTTCGAACCCTGTTCATAGAAGGCGCGGACGAGGCCACTGCTTCCCGCGCAAACGCTGTTTCATCAAAAGTAGCGGACGATGTGGGTGCTCAGCTCACCAAAGACGCGCCTTCCTTGGCCGCCGCGGATGCGCAGTTCAAACGTGGCGTGCGCGGAAAAGCGCTGATGGAGGCCCTCGATAACTCGCGCGGTAATCTGTTGACACTCAAAGGCAAGCTCCCCGCTCCCGGGCAGGACAGAACACGTTTCCTTGAGGGTGTGCCAGAGGCAGGAGGGGAGCGGCAGAAAGTGGCAGGGGTCATAGACGCAGTAGAGAAACTGGCCGACACTGGGTACGGGGGCGGGATAAAAACACCGCGCACCGGCCAACTTACTCGCGCGGCGGATGAATCCACGCTCGGCTTCGACACGGGGCTTGTAAGGCCGCTTGGCTTCATGCAGCGGGTAGCGCGGCACATATCCGAGAAAATCCAGCCAGCGGTGTATTCTGCGCAGGCGGATTTCTCGCTCGGGGGCAACGCATCCGCCAATAAGCTAGCGGAGGGCATGCGCGCGCAAATAGCGAAAGACGCCGCAGGGTCTCCGGTGGGGCGTGGCCTGAATAAAGCAATATCCGCGGAAAGTGGCCAGGCCGTTACGACAACCGGGCCATACGCCGAGGACGGCCGCCCCCAAAACGGCCTCACGCCGATAGCGAACTCCCTTCTCGGGCTTTTTGGCGTGCAGGACGCAGTGGCGCCCAAGAAGAAACAACCATTGAAGCTGACGATCACTCCTGAGCCGCAGCTCCCGCCCGTGGACTTACCCGGGCCCTACTGAGTTTTACGTGGTTTGCCCAGCTAGCCCCGGTGTTTGCGCATCGGGGTTTTTTAGTGCTTGCAATCTGTTTTCGTTTATGTCAACTTAGGCAGTAACAACACAGGAGATTGCTATGCTACCACCTATAACATCAGAAGAAAGGGATAGGTTGATAAACGCCATGCGCGACTATTGCAAGGGGAGCGGGGAGCCGTACCCGTCTCGCGAGGAGTGGTCCCGCATTCTCGCCAAGAGCGGCCGCTCTATACCTGAACATTTAACCATGGATGAGAAATATGTTAACCGTCGATAAAGCACTGAAACAATACTTTGATGAACATGTCGCGAAGAAGGCCGTTGCGTGGGAGCGGACGAAATTCGCCATCGCCGCACTCAACGCGCAGCTATCGGGTGTTCCGCTGTGCGAGGTGGATGTCCCGATGTGCCACGATTACATGGATGTGCGTGGCGTATCTGCTGCTACCGTGCG
>JACCDG010216455.1_pt1 | contig 25628 bp, 28 predicted proteins | sample 7442471 | NCBI WGS metagenome assembly JACCDG01 (sample SAMN15323444, study PRJNA562643) | freshwater metagenome | isolation source: river surface water | place: USA:Blue River Watershed | collected 2017-08-17 | reverse complement strand
TTGCAATGCGCTTACTTTGCCTTGTTTAGGGGCCTGGCGCACTGATCTACATCAAGGCTTAGGGGATTCGTGGCTCGGGCACAATTCAGGCCATGTCTGAACGCGTGATTCCCCTTGTCGACCAACGCCTGAGAGCTCTCGAGGCAACCGTACCCGCCCACCCGATTGCGGCCACGGGGCTGTTGAGCGACAGTCTGGGGCGCCCCTTGCACGATTTGCGCATCAGCGTGACCGACCGTTGCAACTTTCGCTGCAACTACTGCATGCCCAAAGAGGTGTTCAACAAAGACTACGCCTACTTGCCCCACGGTGACTTGCTGAACTTTGAAGAAATCACCCGCCTCGCCAAAGTGTTTGTGGCCCACGGCGTGCGAAAAATTCGCCTCACAGGCGGTGAGCCGCTGCTGCGCAAGAACCTTGAAATCTTGGTCGAGCAACTCGCCAACATCCAAACACCCGACGGCACACCGCTCGACCTCACCCTCACCACCAACGGCTCGCTACTGGCTCGAAAAGCCAAGTCACTCAAAGACGCGGGCTTGAACCGCGTCACCGTCAGCCTAGACGGCCTAGACGACGCTGTGTTTCGCGCCATGAACGATGTGGACTTCCCGGTGGCCGATGTGCTCGACGGCATCGCTGCCGCCAAAGACGTGGGCTTGGGGCTAGACGCCAAAGGCCAACTGACGGGTCTCAAGGTCAATATGGTGGTCAAGCGCACCACCAATGTGGATCAAATCTTACCCATGGCCCGCCACTTCCGTGGCAGCGGTATCACGCTACGCTTCATTGAATACATGGATGTAGGTGCGACCAACGGCTGGCGCATGGACGAGGTGTTGCCCTCTGCCGAGGTCATCCAACATATCCAGCAAGAATTTCCACTCGTGGCCCTAGAAGCCAGCGCGCCTGGCGAAACCGCTCAGCGCTGGGGCTATGCCAACGCCAACGGTGTGTTTGACCCCGCCTTGGGCGAAGTGGGCGTGATCAGCAGTGTCACCCAAGCGTTTTGCCGCGATTGCAACCGCGCACGTCTTTCGACCGAAGGTAAGCTCTACCTCTGTTTGTTTGCCACGCAAGGCTACGACTTGCGCAGCTTGATGCGTGGCGCACAAGCCTCTGACGCAGACCTCGCTTCAGCCATTGGCCACATTTGGTATGCCCGTGATGACCGCTATTCAGAACTGCGCGCCTCGATACCTGCTGACAGCACCACCGGCGCGCGGCGCGTTGAGATGAGCTACATCGGCGGTTGAAATCAGAACATTCAAAACACACATGACACACACCATCTCCCCTCAAGACATCACTGGCCTGATCTTGGCCGGAGGACGAGGCAGCCGCATGGGCGGCGTGGACAAAGGCTTGCAAAACTTCAATGGCATCCCGCTGGCCCTGCACACACTCATGCGCTTAGGCCCGCAAGTGCAAAGCGTGATGGTCAACGCCAACCGTAACCTCTCAGCCTACGAGTCCTTTGGGGCTGCCGTCTGGCCTGATGCATCGGCTGACTTTGCGGGCCCCTTGTCAGGCTTCTTGGTGGGGCTAGAGCGGGCTGAAACGCCCTATGTACTCACCGTCCCATGTGACACCCCGCGTCTGCCGCTTGATTTGGCTGAGCGCTTGGCCGAAGCCTTGGTCCGTGAAGACGCAGACATTGCCATGGCCGCAGCACCTGAAACCGACGAACACGGCCACACACAAGTTCGCACACAACCTGTATTTTGTTTGATGAAGATTGAGCTGTCAGAAAGCTTGGTCAAGTTCACCCACAGCGGTGGCCGCAAGATTGACGCATGGACCGCGCAACACAAAACGGTTGTCGTTCCATTTAATAGCAAGAGCGATGACCCGCTAGCTTTTGCCAACGTCAACACCTTGACTGAACTGCAAGCTTTGGAAAACGCCGCGCCATGAAAAGTATTGACGACATTGCAGCAGCCCTGCAAGGCTACGACCCACAAGCGTTGAGCGTCGACCAAGTCAACGCGTTCTTGCACGAACTGGTGCAACCGGTATCGGTCGATGAATCGCAAGATGTGTTTTTGTTCGACGCCCTCGGTCGCGTACTTGCCAAGGATGTCATCTCCCCCATCAGCGTGCCCGCGCACAACAACTCGGCCATGGATGGCTTTGCGTTGGATGCCGCACAGTTGCAAGCCGATCAAGCACTGACATTGCGTGTCGTGGGAACCGCTCTGGCTGGCAAAGCGTGGCAAGGCAAAGTGAATGCCGGCGAGTGCCTCAAGATCATGACAGGCGCCATCATGCCCGATGGCTTAGACACTGTCGTGCCCCAAGAGTTCTGCCAAATCGACAATGCACACGATGTGACCACCGTCACCATACCGCCCAACATCTTGAAAGCAGGTGACAACCGCCGCTTGTTGGGCGAAGACCTGATGCAAGGCCAACCTGCCTTAAAGGCGGGCCAACACCTCACCCCCGCAGCCTTGGGGCTGATCGCGAGCCTCGGCCTTCCCGATGTGCGCGTACACCGCCGTTTGCGCGTAGCCTACTTCTCCACCGGTGATGAAGTGTTGAGCTTGGGTGACGCCCCCCGCGAAGGCGCTGTGTACGACAGCAACCGCTACACCGTATTTGGCCTACTCACACGCCTAGGTTGCGAAGTGATAGACATGGGTGTGGTGCGTGACGATCCTGCACTCTTAGAGGCTGCCTTTGCGAAAGCCGCACAAGAAGCCGATGCCATCATCACCAGCGGCGGCGTGAGCGTGGGCGAAGCCGACTTCACCAAAGCCATGATGAAAAAACTCGGCGATGTGGCGTTTTGGAAAATCGCCATGCGACCAGGCCGCCCCATGGCTGTGGGCCGCATTGGCAAGTCGGTGCTGTTTGGCTTGCCCGGCAACCCCGTGGCAGTGATGGTCACCTTCCTCGCCTTTGTGCGCCCTGCTCTGCTGCGCATGATGGGCAGCACCGCCCAACCTGCGCCACTTTTAAAAGCCAAGAGCTTAGAGACCCTGCGCAAAAAAGTAGGCCGCACCGAATACCAACGTGGCTTTGTCAGTAGTGCTGACGATGGCACGCTGCACGTGCGCACCACCGGCAACCAAGGCTCAGGCGTATTGAGCTCGATGGTGCAAGGCAATGGCCTCATCGTGCTGCACCACGAACAAGGCAATGTCGCCGTGGGCGACGAAGTGGATGTGCTGATGTTTGACGGCGCTTTTTAAGCGCATCAACCGCAAGGCGTCAAGCGTGAATCAGAAGTCAGGCGTGTAGCGCAAAAATGACGTGGGTGTCAGGCACCCACGTCCTCATCCTCGTGGCGGATGGTGATTGCTCCCGGCACTTTGTTGCGCGCCAGTAAGGTGTACATGGTGGGCACGACAAAGATGGTGAGCAAAGTGCCCAAACTCATACCACCCACAATCACCCAACCAATTTGTTTGCGGCTTTCCGCACCAGCGCCACTGGCCAGCGCTAAAGGAATCGCACCCAACACCATCGCGCCAGTCGTCATCAAAATCGGGCGCAGGCGCAAAGTGGCTGACTTGGTCACAGCGGCAAACAACTCCATACCCTCTGCACGCAGTTGGTTGGCGAACTCCACAATCAAAATGCCATGCTTGGTGATCAAGCCCACCAGGGTGATCAAACCAATCTGACTGAACACATTGAGCGTGCCGCCACTGAACTGCAGTGCCAACAATGCCCCCACCATCGACAAAGGCACTGACAGCATGATGACCAGCGGATCCACAAAGCTTTCAAACTGCGCGGCCAACACCAAGAAAATAAAAAGCAGCGCCAGCACAAACACCACGACGAGCGAGCCAGAAGACTTCACGAATTCGCGCGATGTACCGTTCAGATCAGTCGAATAACCGGGCTTGAGCACTTTTTGAGCCGTTGCATTCATGAAGGCGATGGCTTCGCCCAACGAGTAATTGGGAGCTAAGTTGGCGCTGATCGATGCACTGCGACGCTGGCTGAAATGGTTCAACTCACGCGGCACAACCACTTCTTTGGTCGTGATCAAAGCAGACAAGGGAATCATGGCATCACCCTTACCTCGCACAAACACACGCTCAATGTCGTCAGGGGTATCGCGACCACTGGCTCCAGTTTGAACAATCACATCGTATTGATCACCCTCACGCTTGAAGCGCGTGACTTGCCGCCCCCCCATCATGGTTTCCACCGCTCGGGCGATTTGATCCACCGACACGCCCATATCGGCCGCGCGTTCACGGTCCACTTGCATGCTGATTTCAGGCTTATTCAAACGCAAATCAGTGTCCACACTCACAATGCCCGGGTTCTTGGCAATTTCTTCTTGAAAGCTGCGCACCACTTGCGCCAAGTTTTGGTAGCTGTCCGAGGTCAAGATCACGAAGTTGAGCGGACGCTCACGAAACGGCTGACCCAACGAAGGCGGCGTGATGGGAAATGCACTCACCCCCGGCAAGCCTGAGACAGCGGGTGTCATTTCGCGAGCGATTTCGAGCGTGCTTTTCGTGCGATCTTCCCAAGGCTTGGCACGGTAAAACACGTTACCCTGCGCCACGGTGGGGTTACCCACCACCGTGAAAATTCGATCGAACTCGGGATACTTTTCGGCCATCTTCTCTAAGGCCAGGGTGTATCGCGTGGTGTACTCCATGGTCGCGCCATCAGGACCGTTGATGACGGTCAAGATCACACCGCGGTCTTCGATCGGCGCCAATTCGCTTTTGGTGGTTTTGAGCAAGGTCCATGTGCCAATGCCTGCCAACACCATGACGGCAACCACCAGCCAACGACGCGACACCTCTCGTCCCAACACCACGCCGCGTGATAAGGTCCATTGCAAAACTCGACCATACGCCGCCGACATACGCACAAGGTGATGTTCCATCGTTCGATCAAACCAGCTGGGCTTGCTGTTGTGCTTGAGCATGAGGGAGCACATCATGGGCGTCAGGGTGAGCGCGACAAAGCCTGACACCACCACCGAGCCAGCCAGCGCCAGCGCAAACTCTGTAAACAGCTTACCTGTGCGGCCTGGCGTGAAAGCCAAGGGTGCGTACACCGCCGCCAAGGTCATGGTCATGGCGACCACAGCAAAGCCCACTTCTTTGGCCCCTTTGATGGCGGCATGAAACGGCGACATGCCTTCCTCAATGTGGCGGTAGATGTTTTCTAGCACCACGATGGCATCGTCCACCACCAAACCAATGGCCAGTACCAAGGCCAACATAGTGAGCGTGTTCACCGTGAAGCCAAACATGGCCATCAAAGCAAAAGTACCAATCAAACACACAGGGATCGTGACCAGTGGAATGATGGAAGCGCGCAGCGTGCGCAAAAACACAAAGATGACCAAGGCCACCAAAATCGCCGCTTCCACAATGGTTTGGTACACCGCCTTGATGGATCGATCAATGAAGACCGAGTTGTCGTTGGCAACTTCAATCTCTACACCGGATGGCAAGTTCTCTTTGATTTTGGGAATCATCCCACGCACGGCTGCACTCAGATCGAGTGGGTTGGCGGTGGCGTTACGAATCACGCCTAAGGTGATGGCTTCTTTGCCGTTCAAACGCGTGGCTGTGCGCTCCGCTTGAGGTCCCAGTTCAACTCTCGCCACATCACCCACACGAACCGAAATACCGTTGACCGACTTGATAACAACCCCATTGAACTCCTGTGGCGTACGCAGATCCGTAGAGGTACTCACGTTGAACTCGCGCAACTTGCTTTCAATGCGGCCTGCTGGAACTTCTACGTTGGAGCGGCGCAGCGCATCCTCTACATCCTGCGGCGTCAGCTTGTAGGCAGACAAACGGTCTGGGTCTAACCAAATACGCATGGCGTATTTGCGCTCGCCGTACACCCGCACATCCGATGCACCCGGCGCTGTTTGCAACATAGGCTTGGCAATGCGATTGGCATAGTCCGTGAGTTGCAACACGTTCAAGGTATCTGCGCTGAATGACAACCAAATCACAGGAAAAGCATCGGCTTCCACTTTGGCAATCACTGGCTCATCAATGCCTTGGGGCAGGCGTTGGCGCACTCGGCTGACTTTGTCGCGCACATCCGCGGCAGCTGAATCCGCATCACGCGAGAGCACAAAATTTACCGTGATTTGGCTTTGTTCTTGGCGACTGATCGAGGTGATCACATCCACGCCTTCAATGCCAGAGAGAGAGTCCTCCAGCACCTTGGTCACTTGCGACTCCACCACTGCACTAGAAGCACCGGTGTACTTGGTCTCAACTGTGACCACAGGGTTGTCGATCTTGGGGTACTCACGCACATTTAGGCGCGTGAACGACACCACACCCACCAACACGATGAGCAAGGACAGCACAGTGGCGAACACTGGGCGTCGAATGGAAATCTCAGGCAATTGCATATGGGCTCTTGGATTTCCGTTTAGCGACTAGCGGCTTGCGATGCAGCAACGGCTGAGCTGCTTGCGCTGGCGCTGTTAGCAGCTGAAGCAGCAGAGGCTGGTGCGGAAGCGGCGTTGACTGGACCGCGCCCCAGCTCCACCACGCGCAATGGCGAACCGTCTTTTTGCAAGCGCTGCTGGCCAGCCACCACGATAGTGTCAGCCTCAGCCAAGCCTTCAGTAATTTCTACTTGACCACCACGACGCATGCCCAGCTTGACCTCAACCCGCTGAGACACAAGCTTGGTATCTGGTGGCAAAACGGAGGCGCTGCTGGCAACACTGGCTGCAGGCGCAGGCAACTCGCTAGGTGCAACGGCCTTGATCACAAACTGCTTGCCACCCTGCGGGACGATCGCCTCTTCAGGCACAACTAGAGCATTGGGCTTCACCGCAAACACGGCCGTCACACGGGCAAACATGCCGGGTCGCAAGGGCCCACTTTGTTCACCACCGGCACTGATACGTGTACGGTCAAAGGTATTAGCTGGGCAGCCCAAATTTTGAGGCGAAGGCAACACCACCCCGCGATTGGCTGATGGCAGCGCCACGACAGGGGCACTAGATTTACCAGCCATAGATGCAGGAGCAACAGCAGATGAGGCAGGAGGTTTCGCTGCAGACGCGGCCTGCATGGATGCACCAGATCCCTTGTTTGGACCTGCAGCCAGCGGCTCTCCTGCCGTATTGGCTAGCACCGCGCGTACACCAATGGATCGACCATTGGCATCAATCAACGGGTCTACCGCTTCTACTTTGGCTTTGAACATGCGACCACTGAACGCGTCCAACTTCACCTCTATCACTTGTCCTGGGGTGACCTTGGTTTGATAGCGTTCGGGCAAGCGGTAATCCACATACAAACTGCCAATGTTTTCGAGGTTGACCAAATCAGCGCCATCTTTGACGTAGTCCCCCACGTTCACATTGCGAATGCCAACCACACCATTGAACGGCGCAATCAAACGCATACGCTCTAGGCGTGCGCAGGACAAGCCAAACTGAGCCTCGGCCACTTGCAAAGCAGCACTGCTTTCTTCGAGTGAACGCTGAGAGACAAAGTTTTGCGCTACCAATTCTTGGTTACGTTTGTGGTTAGCCTTGGCAATGGACATTTGCGCGAGTGACTGCTGCACTTCTGCACGTTGCAAGGTGTCATCCATTTGCACCAACACTTGGCCAGCACGTACACGTGCACCATCGGCAAAACCCAGGGCCAACACGCGACCTGCCACTTCAGGGCGCAGCATGATGTTTTGCGACGACCGCAAAGTGCCCACCGCTTCGGCATCGTCCCGCAAGGTCACTTTTTTGACTTGACCAATTTCCACGCCCAAAGGTCGAGCTCCAGCAGGAGCACCAGCATCTGATTTGGGCGATTGCAACCACCAGGCCAAGGTCGAGGCACCCACAATGCCAACGACTGCCACGACGGTGTGGAATTTTTTAAAAGCCATGGGTGAAGTTCTTTATGGTGATCTGAAAGTTAAATTGCAATGTACCAGCGCCGCAGGCTAAATCATGGTCACTGACCCGACAGGGCCAGCTCGACGCCCTTGTTGGCCAAACCATCGGCACGCTCGTTGTCCACATGGCCAGCATGTCCTTTGACCCAATGCCACTCAATGTCATGGTCGCCTTGATGGGTCAGCTCATCGAGTTGCTGCCAAAGGTCCGCATTCTTCACGGGCTGCTTGGCTGCGGTGCGCCAACCCCGAGCTTTCCAACCGTGAATCCACTCAGTGATGCCTTTGCGCACGTACTCGCTGTCCAGATACAAAGCCACCTTGCAGGGGCGCTTCAAAGCCCGCAATGCCTCAATCACAGCAAGCAACTCCATGCGGTTGTTGGTCGTGCCCAGCTCGCCGCCAAACAGTTCTTTTTCTTGGCCCGAGGGCGAGCGCAGCAATGCCCCCCAGCCACCAGGACCTGGGTTGCCCTTGCAAGCACCGTCTGTGTATATCTCTACCGTGTTCATTCCATTCCTTTTGATGCAGAGCTCACCACCGAATGCACAGCCGTATTGTTGGCCGCACTGGAAGCCGAGGTCACGACGGATGCTGCTCTGGGCGCTGATTTTTTCCACGCGGATGACATCAGCCGCATGCCTTGCACACGTTTGACCGCGACCATGCCGTAAACCGCGCCCAAAATGGGCCACCAGCGCACACCTGCCTCATCCATCCAATCCCAACGCTGCAGCCAGCGTTCGGTCTTCACCAATGGCCGGTAGCAACCAAAGCTGGTTGACTCCACTTCAAAGCTCAGCAATTGCAGCCAGTCTCGTAAGCGGCGTTGACCAATGAAGTCTCCCACTTGTGAAAAACCACGCTTGAAGCTTTTGCTCAAACCCCAAAGGCTATTTGGGTTGAAGCCACAAATCACCACTCGCCCTTCGGGCACTAACACGCGCTCGACTTCGCGCAAAGTGGCATGGGGGTCATAGCTCAACTCCAGCGTGTGCGGCAGCACCAGTAAATCTAAGCTGGCGCTGGGAAAGGGTAAGGCTTCGTAATTGGTCAAAATCACATCACGTCCCAATGGCCACGGCTCGGGGTGTGTATCGCTGGCTAGCCAACGATGCGGCATGCGGTTGGCTTGCAAGCCATCGAGCGCGGGCAAGCCAAGCTGCAAGGCATGGAACCCAAACACATCAGCCACCGCACGGTCTAAGTAGGTTTGCTCCCAAGCGCACAAATACTGGCCAGTAGGTGAGGCCAGCCAGTCAGGCAAACTATCGTTTTTGAAAGGTGTGGATGACATGAAGCTGATTGCACTGCCCGCGTTCTCTGACAACTACCTGTGGTTGTGGCAACAAGACCGATTGGCCGTTGTGGTCGACCCCGGCGACGCAGCGCCTGTGTTACAGACGCTGACGCAAAACGGGCTAAAACTAGCGGCCATTCTAGTGACCCACCACCATGCCGACCATGTAGGTGGGGTGCGTGAACTACACCTCGCCACAGGCGCCCAAGTATTTGGCCCTGCACGTGAAGATATATCCGAGCCCTTCACGCCAGTCATGCATGGCGATGCGTTTGAACTGCTGGGCCAAACCGTACAAGTCCTCGATGTGCCAGGCCACACCGCTGGCCATGTGGCCTATGTGTTGCCCAACGCGCCGCAGAGCCCCGTGCTGTTTTGTGGCGACACTTTATTTTCAGGCGGATGCGGCCGTATTTTCGAAGGCACGCCTGCTCAAATGCTGGCTTCATTAGATCTTTTGGCTTCACTTCCTGCGCACACGCGGGTGTGCTGCGCCCACGAGTACACTCTGTCTAACTTGCGATTTGCGCTCGTCGTAGAACCCAGCAACACTGATTTGCAAACCTACGCAGCACACTGCCAGCAACTCAGGGCTCAAGGTGTCCCCACCCTACCCGCCCAGCTTGGCAAAGAATTGCAAATCAACCCGTTTTTACGGGCTCGACACCCTGATGTGCGACACGCTGTTGCACTGCACGCTGGACTCTCAGCGCTCGAACAAACTGACGATGTGGCTGTCTTTGCCGCCCTTCGCGAATGGAAGAACGAATTCAAATGAGATTTCTACTCGCTGTTTTTAGCCTTAGCCTGACCCTGCTGACGGGTTGCGCCAACTTAGCTGAACCCCAGAGCACAGATGGCCTGAGCCCGATTACCAAAGGCACGGTTAAACGAGACAGCGTCGCCAAACTCGACTTGCCCAACGACTTGTGGGAGCGCATCCGCAAGGGCTACCAAATGCCCAACTTGGAAACCGACTTGGCCAACGACCGCACCCAGTGGTACGCATCCAAACCCGACTATTTGCAGCGCATGACCGAGCGCTCCAACAAATACCTGTACCACATCGTTGAAGAACTCGAAGCCCGCAAGATGCCTACCGAGTTGGCTTTGCTACCTTTCATTGAAAGCGCCTTTAACCCACAAGCCGTATCGAGCGCACGCGCCAGTGGCATGTGGCAGTTCATGCCTAAAACAGGCAAGAGCTTTGACCTGAAACAAAACGCTTTCCGCGACGACCGTCGTGATGTGCAAGCCTCTACTCGCGCTGCGCTGGACTACCTCGAGCGCCTGCACAAGATGTTTGGCGATTGGCACTTGGCCTTGGCTGCCTACAACTGGGGCGAAGGCAATGTAGGCAAAGCCATTGCACGCAACAAACGCGCAGGGTTACCCACCGGCTACACCGACCTGAACATGCCGATGGAAACACGCATGTATGTGCCCAAGCTGCAAGCCATGAAAAACATCGTGGGTAACCCACCTCAATACGGTGTGGTGCTGCCCAGCATTCCTAACCACCCCTATTTCCAAAGCGTGCCCTTGCCACGCGACATGGATGTGAGCGTGGCCGCCAAACTGGCTGATATCTCTGAACAAGACTTCAAAGCACTCAACCCCTCAGCGCACCGCCCAGTGCTGCTGGCCGCAGGCTCACCCAACATCTTGCTGCCCTGGGACAACGCTGAAGTGTTCCAACGCAACTACGAAGCCTCCACCATGGCTCGCATGGCCACATGGACAGCATGGGTTGCACCCACCACCATGAAGGTGGCTGATGCCGCCAAACGCGTGAACATGAGCGAGGCAGACTTTCGCGCGGTCAATAACATCCCGCCACGCATGCTGATCAAAGCGGGGTCAGCCCTGCTGGTACCGCGCAGCGCCAACATGCTGGGTGATGTCGCCGCTCAAGTGGCTGACAACGGCACACTCGACCTCTCGCCAGAAGCAGTGGCCAAACGCAAGGCTGCGGCCAAGGGCGGCAAGAACGCCAAAGGCACTAAAACAGCTTCGGTGAAAAGCTCAGCTAAAAAACAGGCGTCTGGCAAGAACGATAAAAAAGGCGACACCAAGGTCGCCAAGAAATAAATGAGCACAGCCAGAAAAATGCTGTGTTAAGCGTCGCGCCGATCAACCAACGCATGGGCGATAGTACCCAAATCAACATACTCCAGCTCACTGCCCACGGGTACGCCGCGGGCTAGGCGCGTCACTTGCACGCCACGCTTCTTCAAAGCTTCGCCCAACACATGGGCAGTAGCTTCGCCTTCGGCGGTGAAGTTGGTGGCCAAGATGACTTCTTTCACCACGCCATCACTGGCACGCTCCATGAGCTTTTGCAGCCCAATGTCTTTCGGGCCAAACCCATCCAAGGGGCTGATGCGGCCCATCAACACAAAATATAGGCCTTTGTACGCCGAGGTGCGTTCCACCGCCGATTGGTCGGCCGGAGTTTCCACCACACACAAGCGCGTGGTGTCGCGCCCTTCGTCCAAACAGGTGTCGCACACAGCTTGAGTGGTGAAGGTGTGACAACGCTCGCAATGCTGGACAAGACTGGCCGCTTGGTGCAGGGCTTGCGAAATCACCTCCGCCCCTTCGCGGTCATGTTGCAACAAGTGGTACGCCATGCGCGAAGCCGATTTCACACCCACGCCGGGCAAACGGCGTAGGGCCTGAATCAGACCTTCGAGCACGGAGGTGTCGCTCATCTTTAGGCGATCAGAACGGCAGTTTCAAACCGGGTGGCAAACCAGCGGTGAGTTTGCTCATCTTGGCTTCGCTGGTTTCAGCGGCCTTACGCACGGCGTCGTTGAAGGCGGCAGCCACCAAGTCTTCAAGCATGTCTTTGTCGTCGGCCAAGAGGCTTGGGTCGATGGTGATGCGTTTGACGTCGTGCTTGCACGTCATCAACACTTTGACCAAGCCAGAACCTGATTCGCCGGTGACCTCCACAAAAGCCAGTTCTTCTTGGGCTTTTTTGAGGTTTTCTTGCATGGCTTGGGCTTGCTTCATGAGGCCCGAGAGTTGTCCTTTGTTGAACATGGTGTCTTCCCTTTACAAACTAAAAATCAAAGTGGCTTGATGCTGCCCGGCACGATTTTGGCACCGTAGTCGCGCATCAAACTCTGCACAAATGGGTCGTTGAAGATGATGGCCTCAGCCCCTGCTTGGCGTTGCGCGGCGGCGGCGGCATTACGTTTGGCGGGGCTGTCTTGCACGCGGCCTACCTCGACGCTCAAGCGCACAGGGTAGCCTGCGGTTTCAAGGGCTTTTTGCAAACGCTCGCGGCTGGTTGGACTGTTGAGCGATTCACGCTCGACGCGCAGCATCCATGTATCGGTGTCACGCGCGACGAGCTGGGACTGCAAGCCCAGCTCACGCACCAAGGCGTTGATGGTCTCAGCAGCCGACATTTCCATCACCAGCTTGTGCCAAAACTCACCTTCTGGCGTGGCCTCTATGAAAGGCACTTCAGTGGCGGGGGCTTGAAGCTCGATCGCTGCACTGGGCTCGGCTTGTTCACGCACAGGAATAGCAACCACAGCGGCATCCGAATCATGGTCGTACTGCGGGCTATCAGCACCTTCAGGGTCGTAGCTGGGGTCATCCTCCCAAGGTGCCACTTCGCGCGGCTGCATGTCGCGCACGGGCAAGGCTTGCACGGGGGCTGCAGGCTGGGGCTCGGGTTGGCGCTGTGTAACTACGGGCGGCGATTGCACTGCAACCGTTTGTACAGGTGCTGCTGCAGAAGTTGGCGTTGCCGTGATGTGAGGCTGTGAGACTTGAACTGGCGTTGCAGGTGATTGAGCCAGTGGCTGCGCAACAGGTTTTGCCGCAGCTAACGCAGACACCAGAGGGGCGCGTTGCGGATTAATTAGAGTTTTTTTTTCAGCCGAGGCCGAAGCGGAACTTGCAGCTTGCGGTTTGAACGCCAGCAAGCGCAGCAGCACCATCGTCAACGCCGCGTATTCGTCGGGGGCCAAACCCAGCTCTTGACGGCCATGCAGACTCAAGCTGTAGAGCAACTGGGTTTCGTCTGCGGGCATGACGCCGGCCAAGCGAGCCATCTCGGCGGCTTCTGGGTCTGAGGCATCAGCTTCTGCCATGTCGGGCACAGCCTGCAACACGGCCATGCGTTGCAAAACCATCGACATGTCTTCTAATGTGGCCGCGGCGCTCAAGCCATTGAGTCGCAGCGCTTCAGAGGTTTCGACCACCGATTTACCGTCGCCATGCGCCAAAGCTTCGATCAAGCGGAACACATGTGAGCGGTCTGCACTGCCCAACATTTGACGCACCGCTGCTTCTTGCAATTGGCCACCGCCATAGGCAATGGCTTGGTCGGTCAAGCTCAGTGCGTCTCGCATCGAGCCACGGGCCGCACGAGCCAACAAACGCAAGGCTTGAGGCTCAGAGGCAATGTTTTCTTGGCCGAGTACATGCCCCAAATGCTCCAGTACAGTTTCAGGCGCCATGGGGCGCAGGTTGAACTGCAAGCAACGCGACAGCACAGTGACCGGCACTTTTTGCGGATCGGTCGTGGCGAGCACAAATTTCAAATACTCAGGCGGCTCTTCTAGCGTCTTCAACATCGCGTTGAACGCGGTGTTGGTGAGCATGTGCACCTCGTCAATCATGAAGACTTTGAAGCGGCCTTGCACAGGCTTGTAAACGGCCTGCTCTAGCAAGCTTTGCACTTCGTCCACGCCACGATTGGATGCGGCATCCAGTTCGGTGTAATCGACAAAGCGACCTGCATCAATGTCGGTACAAGCTTGGCACACACCACAAGGCTCAGCAGTGATGCCGCCCGTGCCGTCTAAACCTTGGCAATTGAGCGACTTGGCCAACACGCGCGACACAGTGGTTTTACCCACGCCGCGTGTGCCTGTGAACAAATAAGCGTGGTGCAAACGTTGGGTGGTCAGCGCATTGGTCAGCGCCTGCACGACGTGCTCTTGCCCCACCATCTCCGTGAAGGTTTTGGGGCGATATTTGCGAGCGAGCACGAGGTACGACATAAGCCAAGCATTCTATGTGACCTACAATAGCTCTCGACGGGCCTCCTCACATGGTGAAGCGGCCAACCGGGTCAGGTGGGGAACCAAGCAGCCCTAACTGTGGAGCCAGTGCTGAGGGTCGGGCCCGTCACCTTTTCTTCCTCGAATGAGGCTAGACAAGGCTTAGCCGACATCCTCTGTCTGCCAATCGCTGATTTGTGTCACCTAGCTGTGTCACTTTGGTCAAACCCAATCAGCACACACCATGGCAACTACGACAGGACTCTTTCGCAGAAATGGACACTTCTACGTCCGTGTACTTCTGCCTTTACATCACCCTCTTCGTCTGACTGGCAAGTCCCGTGTCGTAAAAAGTCTGGGAACAAGTTCACCAAGTGAGGCAAAGGTACGAGCGCTTGAGACAAGACTCAAGATCCTTCAGAACTTAGACACATCTGTGCACTGGGAGGCACTTATACCAACCACGGCTGCATCAGCTCCAAAGACTCACTCAATGAGGGAAATCTACGAGAAGTGGAAACAGTCACATCCTAGAAGTAACGACAGTATCAACTCCTGCGATAGATCCCTCAAACTGTTTGAGGCCCTTGTGGGCAACATAGACGTTGAGCAAGTGGATAGGTCTATGGGGGTTCAGTTCAAAACATATTTGATCCAACTTGATACGTCCACCAAAACAGCAAGAGACCGACTCATTTGGGTCAAGTCGTTGCTGAATTACGCCCACAGGGACTTAGAACTGACGAGCCGCAACGTGTGGAACGGTATAGACATCAGCTTCAAGACAACCAAGCGTAGAAGGCCATGGTCAGATGAGGAGTTAAGCACCCTTTTCTCACAGCCTCTGTTCACAGAAAAGGCACTTCCGAGAAACAAGAAAGCGGGAGGTTGGGCGGCGTATTGGGTGCCACTCATAGCAGTGTTTTCAGGCGCACGAGTCAGCGAAATTTGCCAGCTCACTGTGGACGACATAGACACAAACGCAGAAAGACCGACCGTCAAAATCAGAAGTAGATCTGAAGATCAGCGCTTAAAGACCATCAATGCTGAGCGTGACATACCTATACACCCGCAACTCATAGAACTTGGTTTTCTGGACTACGTTGAACAAGTCAAAAAAGAACCTGTAGCGAACAACTTATGGCCTGACCTGCCTAAGCGTAACGAGCGCAGTGGCGGTTATTTCAGTCAATGGTTCGGCGAGTACCTCAAAACTCTTGAACTAAGTGGTGAAGTGGACTTCCATAGCTTCCGACACACAGTGCGTACACAACTGGTTCTTAAAGATGTGTCTGAAATTGCAATAGACCGCTTGTTGGGCCACTCACACACAGGCAGCGTTGGTTCTAGGACCTACACACACATTGACTCTCAGTTACACAAGGTGGTTTCCAAGATTGGCTATCAATTTAAATTAAAAAAATAATACAAATCAAGCAAAAAACATTGACAAATTTGTATAAATGAGTAAAATATTCACTATAGCGCCCATACTTTATTGGAGAACGCTGTGACCCTTTTCGGGCAATTACGCCCATTTTTTGGAGTTGCACGTCTATGCGCTATTTATCACTTTTCCCCTTCGCTTCTGATCCATCTGACGAGCTTGTTATCGATTTAAACAAGCCTTGCAAAGATGACGTCCAGTACGCAATCGATTTACTACGTCACTCTGTAACCCATGCCTATCGGAGCAACTTTAAAAGCCTCTTAAAGGCGAAGTTTCCGAGAACTGCTGGTAACGCTGACCCAATAAAAAGTCGTTTGATCAAGTCAGAGTTCGTCCCCAAGCGTCTCAAGGCTGACGATGCAATCACCCTACTTGAGGGCCTCCTTTGTAGAGGCAGAGATAAGACAAAACGACAAGTTCATCCCAACTCGCTTTGCAATCTGAGGCCTGCGGCTAGGTTCACTGCACAGAATCGACCTACTAAACCCTGCCTGATGTCGGATCAACAGATCAATAAAGCCATGGAACTCAGGGATAACGGTTGCTCATGGCGAACGATCGGGGACAGTCTTGGAGTGAATTCTGAGACGGTTCGTTCAACGCTTCGTCGCAAGGGAAGCCAATCATCAAATGAGGAGCCAATCTCGAGCTAAATACAGGGGCAAAAAGCACAAACTAAGGCCTAGGTAGCCAACACCTTGTTCATCTCGAATTGCGTGTGTATGGTGATGTAGGTGCTTTAAAGCCTTTACCGACCATAAAAGCAGATGTCATAGCCCAGAAATTGCTTCAGAACTAACTCCCATTTATTTGTAATGAATAAAACTCCCACCACCAGTTCCATCGAGATATATGACGAACCAGTTGAGAAAGACTTGTTCTTCGACCCATTTGCTAGGCCTGTCACAAAACGTGCTCAGGAGGCGTCAAAAGCATTCCTCGATCACTTCATACAAACAGAAAGCCAATTCAAGCCTAGAAAACGAGCTAGGAAAGCAATAGATCAATCGATCCTAGTAGAGCAACTTGGATGCATCTTTGCCAACCTAGCCTCAAGCCAACTTCGCAAGAAGCCTAAAGCCATAGCAATCCCTTTGTCTAAGCAGGAATTGGGGCGCAAGAACACACCAAGAATTCTCAATGACACGCTAAAAGACGTACTTGAAACTTTGTGCGGAGCATTTGCTGGTGCTTTAAAACTTGATATCGGAAGCTACGACAGCGGTAGACGCTCAACCATTCATCCACTGCCCTACATCGCTGAACTGATCACAACCTATCATCTCCGAAAAAGCGACTTCAACACGAAGGAACGTCAACCAATCATCCTCAGAGCGAGAAAGACTCCTGATCAAAAAAGGAAGGGTAAGCCCGGCAAGGAACTAGAGCTTCCTGACACCCCCGAAGTAAAAGTTCTTCAAGATCAAATCAATCAGATCAATGCATTCATCAAGCAACAAGACATCAGATACGTTGGGGATAGACCTGAAATAAATGAAGAACGACTAACGATCTACAGGGTGTTCAACAACGGAAGACTAGACGAAGGTGGAAGACTCTATGGTGGGTTCTGGCAACAACTAAGTAGTGAAGAACGAGAAGAAGACATCCTCATCAATGGAGAGCATGTTGTAGGGCCTGACTACGGGCAGATGGCTGTATCAATTCTGTACGCCCTAGAGGGGATCCAGATGCCTTTAGAAGACGCTTATGAACTCAAGGGATGGGAAGACTACAGGGATGGAGTGAAGAGATACATCAATAAGCTTCTCCACGATGACACTGGTACGCCTAAGGCTAAGAAGTCGGACTTCATTGGGTGTAGGTACAAGAAGGTAGAAACCATCACTGAGGCTCTAAGGAAGGATGTCTTTGAACAACATAAAGCTATAGCTCATCACTTCAATGGAAGTACTAGTGGTAAATTGTTCTATGTTGAAAGTAACCTCTTAGTCCATGTACTGCTTGAGCTACAGAACAAGGGCATCTGTGCCTTACCTGTTCACGATAGCCTCTATGTTGCTCATGTGAACTTAGAAGAGACGATAAAGACTATGAAGACTGCCTTTAAAGATCTCTTAGGAGGAGACATTAAAGTAACTTAGAAGTACTTAGATGTATATCTAAGATGTTCCTACTCCCTTAGAGGGGGTGATAAGATGATTACGAATCTTTACACAATACGCGAGTTAACAATGACATTAGTTTCAAAAATGTTGAAGATACTTACTTTAGTGCTCACATTGAGCGCAGCACCTTCACGAGCAGAAATTCTTCACAATATATATCCATATGAAAACTTAAAAAGCATTAAGACCAAATACCCTAACGGACGCTTTAAAAAGGTTGATGCAGCTTGGGTCACGGCTGATCAGGCTTTCTATCAAATGACAGGGGAAGGTTTTCCAGGCACATTATTCATTAATTTTTCCGATAAAAGACCTGAATACAGAACCCAACTTGCTGAATGCGGCCCAACTACTCCTGATGCGCCAAGCGAAAACATCTGCTCACTTTTGCGAAAGTGGAGTTATGAATCAGATGATGAATCACTTACAGTAGTTTGGGTCAGATGGATGCCATCTGCAGCAATCCCTCTTGAAAGATATAAATCTAAATATGGCGAACCTAAAATAACATTTTCAGACGACACAATGGTTCCAAAAGCATCGTGGGACTCTCGAGGACTTACTGCGCGCCTGACTGACGATAAGAAAAATGTTGTTTTTATTGAAACTAACTTCACAAGATCCGAACTGCGAGATGTTTGGAAAAAAACAGCTGGATACATACCTGAATACTTAATAGACCCTGTGTCCAAACCAAAATCTGATACAAAAAAGTAATAAATTAACAGCCGTTGTAGTTCTTCTTACCGCTGGGCGTAATCGTATAAGTTCCACCCCTTGGACCTGTGTAGCATGTTGGAGGCTGTCTTGGAGCAGCGTCTTGTTGTTGTCGCTGAGGCGTTGCTGGTTGAGCTACTGCGGGGGCACGATGGCAATGGTAGTCACCCGTCTTATGGTTCGTATGACACCCTTCAGTGTTAAGGCCACCACCATGAGAAAGGGCTGGACGCCCAATTAAGAGCAGCAGCGTTAGTACAAAAAAATTCACCTGCAAGGATATGCCTTCTTAAATGCAAGAACAGCTAAAACAGTGTCTTTCTGATGTAGTTGCGCCGGATTCTCATTGAGATATTTCAAAATAATTCTCATTGATTGACCAGCTGAAATTCCATCTTTTGGGAAACATATTCCGGCTTCTTTTGGGAAAAACTGTAGGGTATTCTGAACGCCTTGACTAAATCCTATACAAAAACCTGTATTTACGGCTGTAGAGTAATTTAAATCCTTTTGATTATCTGCCACTTGCTGGGCATCTAAGCACTTTGACATTAATTCATTTCCGTCAATTGCAAATGCATTCATTACGAAAAACAGCGAACAAAATCCGAAGATTAATTTAATAAAATTTAATTTCATATCTCAATCTCTGACCAATTGATAAACAACCAACGTATGAAGTAATTTCATTTACCCAATACTTTCTCTAAAAACTTATCTTGCTTGCTGCAATCTTCAATTTCTTTTTGAAGTTGTATATCGCCAATTATGTAGTCACCTCTTTTTGCATAATTGGAATTCATTTGCTTGCTGTAAAGTTCTGCAATATTGGCGACAGAAATGGAGATATTTCGAGCTGAATCTGCATCTTTTACCCCTCTCTTTTTGAGAACTGCCTCTTCGACAGACTCAGCTAAAACCATGTACTGCTGAGCAGCTTTTTCATATGTTGTAGCAGTGTCATTTGCGCCGCCCTTCTGTAATAACGCAGCTACATTAAGCTGTAATGCAGCACACCTAGACAAGAGATAAGTAATTCTATTTTCATCACGACTCCTCTTAAATTCAGCTCTAACGGCATCAAATGTTATTAAATCGCCAGCGATAGCAAAATTTGATAGCAAAGCTGAATAAATAGAAATTATCATTAGTTTTTTCATAGATTAAATTACAGTTAGTCAGGTATGCAATTGCCTTTTTCGATTTGTGCGCCTAGGTCATCGGGCAGCTTCTTCTTCAACGACAAAGACAAGTTATATGCAGTGATGCCGCTCTCATAGGTGTAAACGAATTTCTTTTTATCATTTGTCAGATGAAATAGCGTGGTAATACCATCCTCTAAGAAAGCATACCTATCTGTATCATTCGACGATTTAATATTTTTAGCAGTCCATGAACTAGTTTTATCTATTCCTATGTATTTATCAAAAGAGGCTTTCCCATTTGCATAAAGAATCTTGTACTGGGACGGCTCGGGGTCATGATTAACTTTACATCCAACGCCATCAGCACAATAGAAACGTACCTTGGAAGTGCATATAAGCTTAAAAGACTCTGCGGCGGCACTAAAGGATGCAATTAGACATGCAAGAAGTATGATTTTTTTCATTTTTAACTCATCTATCTCTGCAAAATGAACTGGCGCTCATCATTTTGGTGTCACTATGCAACCGCCCCTCACCTTGTTGAGAGCGATATGCCTGTATGCGATAAATTCTTGATACGAAGATACCCAAAATTTTTAACGTCTAACCCTTCAAGAACTATGGTTGCAGTTGACCAAGAACCTGCTGCAATTGATTCGTTTAACGTTATTTCCTTGGATCCCAATTCATCTTTCACCCAACCTTTTTCATTTACTGAACCCCATTCAAAACTTCCTTTTAGTCCTCGAATTGTTGAGCCAAGTGGATTTCCGAATTTTATCTTCACCTTAGTTGAATTCGCAAATTGCGTAGCGTCAACTATTTGTACTGTTAAATACCCAAGGTCAAATTTAATAACGCTATAGCCGGATCCGCTTGGTTTTAGAAATACTGCAGTGTCAGCATTAATCAAAAACTCCTGAAAAGCGACCTTCCCTTCTAGTTCTTCAACTTTTTTTTCTAGCTTTTCGAGCTGAGACTTTTGTGAATCTTGATTTCCACAGCCTACTAAAGCGAAGATTAGAAATGTAACGATAAGTTTAATTCTCATTTAACACCTCACTGTATTTAATTACAACCATAGGCCGTACAAGTCTTCATGTAAGACCGGCCATTGCTGTTCGTACCTGAATAGGTTGTCATACCCGGCATAGTCTGGATCGTTTCATTCCATGCACGACCATTAGCTTGCCCTTGTATCTGCGTAGTGTTTCCGTATGTCTGACTGTTTTGAGACCAGTTACTACCAGTACTGGCGTTGTAGCCTTGCATGTTCGTTGTGTTGCCATACTTTTGTACGTTGTAGCTGTTACCGCTGGCGTCAGAGCAGTTGTAATTGTTTGCTGTTCCATAGCAAGCGGCTTGTGAGGTTGCGCTCAATGTCATAAGAGCAAGAACAAAAAGCAATTTAGATTTCATCATGATGCTCTCCTTGTGTTATGTCTTGTCATTCTGACATCAAAGCAAGCGACTTAGAAAGTATTTGCTTACCACTTAACCGTAGTCAATTGAAAAACGGATATTTGGAAAATTTACTTTCGTGTGGCTGAGCAGCTCCTGCAAAAGCTTCCCTTCAAGAAAGGCCCCGCCCCCGCCCCTACTTAGTCAGGAAGCTATTTCAAATGCGCAAATTACCCAAACGTGTCTCGAAGATCAGTCAGAAGATGTTGTCTAAACAAGACGTTGGCGGGTAAAATGAGGGCTTGTTTTTGTGTCACTTCTGTGTGTCACTTTCAGCAAAAACAGGTAGGGGTCAGGTGGCAGTTCCGCTAGGAACGTAGGAACCAAGCAGCCCTAACCGTGGAGCCAGTGCTGAGGGTCGGGCCCGTCACCTCCCTTGTAAGAGCCACATACTGCGCTCGCAAACCCTATAGCCGCTCCTCGCAGATAAGCCTAGACTGATGGATATCAATCGCACGCGAGGGCCTTATGAAATTACACCGATTTCTTTTGATCGCTTGGCCATCCGCCATCGGCGCAGCTTTGATGGAAATGCTGGTTTTTTCTGTACTTGACCCCAGAGAGCTTCCCAGTGTTGACCATGCCATGGGGATATCACCCGAAGGCGTTTACACCCTGGCGTTTTTTGCGTTTTGGGCGGCTATCAGTTTTGCCTGTACCTTGACGCTTTACTTGGCGCAGCCTGTCGACAACAAGCACGCCCCTATCTGACTTAAAACAAGTAGTGGTCTAGCAACAGCGCCGCAAAAAGCGCTGACAAATGGATGAGCGAAAAGCGGAATGTTTTGCGGGACAGCTCATCCGAATAGTGGCGCATCAAGGCCACGGCATAGCCAATAAATCCAAAACTCAACACCAACGCTACGGCCAAATACAGCCATGAACTCATGCCAATTGCGAATGGCATCAAGCAAGCCGCCATGAGCAACACGGTGTAGAGCAAAATTTGTAAACGTGTGAAACGGTTGCCATGCGTCACCGGCAACATGGGCAAGCCCGACTTGCGGTAGTCTTCGACGCGGTACAACGCCAAGGCCCAAAAGTGCGGTGGTGTCCACAGAAAAATAATCAAAAACAAAATCAGCGCCTGCGAGCTCACCTCGCCCGTGATGGCCGCCCAGCCTAAAAGTGGCGGCATGGCACCCGAAGCACCACCAATGACGATGTTTTGGGGCGTCATGGGCTTAAGCACCAAGGTGTAAATCACCGCATAGCCAATGAAGGTGGCAAAGGTCAGCCACATGGTGAGCGGATTGACGAACACATACAAGATGAACGAACCCAGCGCACACAGCGCCGCCGAAAAACCCAAAGCTTGCACATCAGACAGCTCGCCCCTGGCGGTGGGACGCCACGCAGTGCGGCGCATTTTGGCGTCAAGAGTTTTCTCAACCAAACAATTGAATGCGGCGGCAGCACCTGCCACCAACCAAATACCCAAACAGGCCCATGTGATGCGAATCCATGCGTCCACGCTGGGCCATCCGGGAATGGCCAACACCATGCCAATCAAGGCACAAAACACAATGAGCTGAATCACACGCGGCTTGGTCAGTGCGTGGTATTGGCGAATGACGTTGGTGGTCAGCATGTCTGTTCTCGCCATCAACGTCCGGGCTTGTCCCACACCACACTGGCCATGAGCAGCTTTTGCATCATGCTTTTGGCTGCACTGGCCTGCTTGCCTTGCATGTCGGCAGGCATGCGCAGCATGGCGTTGCCTTGGGGGTCGATCACAAACAGCTGCTGCTTGGCCTCGTCAACAGGCATCTCACCCAACCACGCCTTTAACACCGCATCAGTGGCACGCAAAATAGTGGTCTCAGTCAGCAAGGGTTGAACGTCTGGCGCAATGGGCTGGTCATCGGTGATCAACCACACACGCTCAACGCGATCTTTGTCTTTGTTGAGCATCTCGCGCAGCTGGCGTTGAATGAACAAGTGCTGCGCGCAGTCAGCGGCACATGCGCCAGAACCCACACTCACCAACAACCACTGACCTTTGAGCTGCGACAGCTCCACAGACTGGCCTTGCGCATTGATCAGCGATACGGTGGGCACTGGACGCGCTGGATGAATCAGTTGGCCAAAACTTACCTCGCCTTTTGGCTTGAGCACAAAGAACACAAAGATGGCCAAAAGCACTGGCAACGAACACGCCAAGAACATCGCAAACAATTTGCCTCGTCCCGAAGGTTGCAGATTGGACAAATGCGGCTCTGGCAGTGAATGAACGGCCATGCTCAAAGGCGCATCTGCAGAATTGGATTTTGGCTCGGTCATAAAGGGTTAAACGTTTGCTTTGCGATAGCTGCTGCGCAGAAAAAATGCCAGCAGCAAGAACGCCATCAAGAACCATTGTGCCGCATAGCCCTTGTGCATCGGCGCTTTGTTGGTCACCTCGGGCCACTCTCTGATCAAACCATCGGCCACGTCGCTGGAAGTCATCCAAATCACAACGGGCTGCACAGGGAAATTGGCATGGGCTTGTATGTCATCCAAGCGGATACGTGTGCGTAAGGTTTCGGAGTTGCCAACCGCCTCAGACACAAAGGCAGGCGCTTTGCCGATGGGCACAACGGCTCTGCCCTGCACTTGCACTCGCCCTGCTGGCACGGCAACTTGTGGTAGCTCAGCCCGCGAGCTGCCCCATCCGACCCATCCCCGATTGACCAACACACGGGTGGGTGTGCCTTCGATCTGCAAAGGCGTGATGACGTGCAAACCTGGACGCCCCTGGTGTTGTTGGTTGTCTAAAAAAAATTGCCCTTGTGGCTCGAACGTACCGTGTACCACCACCGACACCCCATCCAGCGCTTTGGGGTCAAGGATTTGAGCCCCTAACAAAACTGGATTGGCAGACGACTGCGCCACTCGCGTGAGCGCCTGCTGCTCCACGTCGGACGCCTTGGTCCATTGCCACCAGCCCAAACGCAAGAAAACGGCCATCAACGCGCAGGTAGCAATGAGGGGAATCCAGCGGAATTGAAATGCGTGCATGAGAGATATTGTGCGGATAATGCAAGCATCACATGTCACGGAGAACACGAGATGATGGGCAAAATCCTTACAGTGTTGGTGCTGCTATTTATTCTAGGTAGCCTCTTCACAGCGCTCTACCGTTTGACCCACAAAGAAGACAACAGCGATGCGGTGGTCAAGGCTTTGACATTGCGCGTAGGGTTATCTGTAGGCCTGTTTATCGCGTTATTTGCTAACGCGTATTTTGGGCTCATCCCCCTCAGAGGATGAGCCGCTTATGAGCTGAATCAGAGCCAGTAGACGAACACAAACAAGATCAGCCACACCACGTCCACAAAGTGCCAGTACCAAGCGACGGCCTCAAAGGCAAAGTGGTTATGCTCTGAAAAATGGCCCTTCATGCAACGACCCAGGATAACAGCCAGCATGATGGTTCCTAAGGTCACGTGCATGCCGTGAAAACCGGTCAAGATAAAGAAGGTCGCACCATAAATGCCGGCACCCAATGTCAAGCCCAACTCGCTGTAGGCATGGATGTATTCATAGACTTGAAAGCCCAAGAACACAGAACCCAGCAACACAGTCAAGATCAGGCCCCAGATCAGATGTGAACGGTTGTTTTTAATCAAACCCCAATGCGCCCAAGTCAAGGTTGCACCCGATGTCAGCAGCAACAAGGTGTTGATTGCGGGAATGCCCCAAGGCCCCATGGGCGTGAAGGCGTCTCCCATCGGGCCGCTTGAGGGCCAAGCAGCGGTGAAGCCTTTGTAGGGATTGATGGCCTCTTCGTAGCTGGCCAGCTCTGGTAAAGAAATCATGCGTGCGTAGTACAGAACGCCGAAGAAGCACGCAAAGAACATCACCTCTGAGAAGATGAACCACACCATGCCTGTGCGGTACGAGCGATCTTCCCATTGGGTGTAGCTGCCGTTCAAGTTCTCGCGAATGATTTCACCAAACCATCCGAACAGCACATACACAATCATGGCCGCACCAATTGGCATGGCCCATGCGCCCTCGGGTACCGCATTAACCTTGAGGATCAGCCCCAAGGCCATGAAGAAAATGCCCATCGACAAAGTCGTTGAGTAGTTGCTCGCGGCAGGGACGAAGTAATGCCCCTTCGCATCGGCTCCTGTTGTATGGCTCATGATTTCCTCACAGTTTCAATTGGCTGTTGTTATTGGTTGGCAGGCTGGCTTGCTCTTTGACTGCCTCAAAGAATGTGTAAGACAGGGTCAAAGTTCCAAGGCCAGGATCGATGTCATTGCTGATGTAGAACACGACGGGCAAAGTACGGACTTCATTCGGACCAAAGGTTTGCTGATCAAAGCAAAAGCACTCCACCTTTTGAAGGTAAGACGCGCCGTTGGCGGGCGTCACACTTGGAATGGCCTGCCCCACAAATCGCTGGCCCGTCACGTTTTCCACCTCGTAATGGGTGTAGACCATTTGTCCAGGATGCACGCGCATCGAAAACTGCTCAGGCTTGAAAGCCAAGCCCGACCCCGGCATGGCATGGCTTAAAAACTGAACTGTGACCCA
>JACCDG011399054.1_pt1 | contig 25651 bp, 43 predicted proteins | sample 7442471 | NCBI WGS metagenome assembly JACCDG01 (sample SAMN15323444, study PRJNA562643) | freshwater metagenome | isolation source: river surface water | place: USA:Blue River Watershed | collected 2017-08-17 | reverse complement strand
GTGATGCTTTGATGTATTCAAACTGCATATTTTGCAGTTCTTGAACAGCACCAGTTCGGAAGGACTTTGACTGTTCAAAAGTGTTCCTACGAACATTCTCAAACTTAGGAGCAAAGAATGACGTAAAAATCAGTTCGTGATATGTAAGACCCCAGGCAAGGGCACCAACACCAACAACACCGCCGACAATAGCAAGAATAGGTTTCATATCAATTATAAGTGCAGAGTTGTGTCATTCTACCATACTGGATGCCTTCAGACCATTTGCCTCCAGCATTCATACACGATTGTTTTGAAGGAAGAATAGAGTTGCCAGTAGCAATACTAAACAAAGCAGCACATCCAATACCAACAATAGCAACAACAATCGTCAGTTCAACAAGAGTGAATCCGTTTTTCATTTGGAAGAAACGTTAGTTTTGAAGATAGCGTTAGCAAGGAAGATGATAGCAAAATTCTGCCAGAAGGACAAGGATACACCAAACCAAGACAGAATCAGTCCAAGCAACCACGCCTCAAAGAAGAGACCAGCAACAGCAAGGACAATCACACCAAAAGCAAAACCGAGAGCAGTAGAAGTTTTCATTAATAATTTTCCTCGATAGTAGAGAACATAAATTCAGTCAAACATGCGTTTGAACTTGAGTTATTATAAACCATCACTTTGATTGATGTGGGACCAGTGGACAGTTTATCAACTGTTCCAGACAGCAAGCAATTCCTTAACTTTTTCTCTTGAGTTTTTGTTTGCAGCAATTGTTCTAGAAACGTCAATAGTCGTTAGAGATGCGGAGGAATATAATTCCCGTGCTGCTGGAGTGTCATGATTGCTAACAATAACACGAGCACCACGATTAGCAAGATTTAGAACCAAATCACGCAAACGAACTTGATCAGCATAATTAAAACCACATGATGCATAATCAGTGAAGTATGCAGTATCATTAATAGGCAGATATGGTGGGTCAAAATAAACCACTGTGTTGGAATCTATATTTTGATACAATTCATCTGCAGCAAAGTCATATGCAGTCATACGAATAGATTGATTCTGCTTGAATACTTCTTTGAAGTTTTCCATTTCTTTACGAGGAAAGTATGGAGAACTATACTTACCAAAAGGCACATTGAACTGTCCCTTTTTATTATAACGAGTCAACCCATTAAAACAATGACGATTCAAATAGATGAATAAAATCGATTTATGACGAGAATCTGATGTTGTATTGAAAATATCACGATACTGATAAAAAACTTCTTGATTATTGCTATCAGCACACACTTTCTCACAATCATCAATAAACTCTTCGTCGTTCATTACATAACGATAAAGAGAAATCAAATCACTATTAAAATCATTCAACACCATACAATCAGATGCTACGTTAAGTGCAACTGCCATTGACCCCGAGAATGGTTCAATGTATTGTTTGGGAGAACCAATCAACGGCAAGATATGAGGCAGAACACGATACTTGCTACCTGCCCATTTTAAAAATGGTTTATTAGTCACAGAGAAATTCCTCAACAAATTGTTCGTGTGAAATAATGCGTACAGTTGGGTAAATCTTCTTCATATCACTTTGAAACTGTTCGCCCAAATAATAATCCTTCCACTTCCAAGCTTTATCGGGACCAGCAAGAACAAGAATAGCAGAGTCATATCCATAATCAACACAAGTGTGATGCAATTTCATAATTTCAAAAGGAACCTTTTCTTCAGCAGTTCCTTGAACACGTTGATACTTGAGACTCAACAATATATCTCCATTAAGGAGTATATCTACATAATGCTTGCCACCATTACGCTTCAGACCAACATTAACTTGTGATTGAAATTCATGACTAGTGTATTGCTCCAATAAACTTTCAATTTCTTTTTCATATGTTGTGCCAGTGGTAGTATCCCGCGATGCAGTAGTAGACATTAAATAACCTCCCAATCACATTCCCAAAAATCGTTAATATTCACCCAGAAAAAGTATTTCTGGTTCTCTGATGCAAGAAACATCATACCATCACCCTTGTCCTGCTCTACAATGCAGATAGGATTGTTGTCCATCATATTCGCAAGGCGGTTCTTAGCCTTCTTGCTTTTGGGTCTGACTGTTACTCTTCTCATTTTGAATCTCAAGTTTCAGTTTGCGAATGGTAGGAAAGAAATAAGCAAAGTCACGAGTCTCTGTAATGGGTTTGATTTCACCACACACTCCACACTTTGACTCATAAACGGAGGAGCACCCTACAGAATATACTCCATACTTCTTCCCACAATCAAAACAAGTGTTGCAGGCATTTTCAAGTTTCTTGAGTAGTGCTTTTTTCTCTTTGAGGTTCATAGTAGAGTTCAATTCCATATTTGTTTTTGAGATTGTCTGTGAGGTAATCATACAATAGATCGGCAAAACCGTAGTGGGGTCTTGTGCCAGTTTCAATACTGGTTGAGGTTGCCACAGTCCACATTATATCCAGTTGTAGTTTATCTGGTAAATTCTTCATCCAATTTCTCCAAACATTCAAAATTCCAAGTGCGTGATAATATATCAAGATCAAATCCAAATTTATGCACCCAAAATAGAATGCTAAAAAAACCATTAGATCCAAAACAAATTTGAAAATAAGGCCATCCAGAAGAATCATTCCAACTGATTGACAACTGAATCAATGAATAGTTTTTGATAAATTTTGGAAAGTGTCTTCCAGTGTTTAGAATTTGTACATACCAATCATGTCCAAAATCCTCTCTATGGTTAAACTTAATTAAGTTCATCGTCCAACTCCACGTCGTCAATAAGGTCCTTTAATCTATTAAAAAAGTCTTCATCTAATGGAATAAGTTTTTCTTTTCCAGTCTCAATATCATCTACCATTTGCATTAGATGTTCAAGAAACTCTTTTGGATATGTATCATCTTCACCAAGAGATGTCCAAAACCATTCAAGACATTCTTGTTCTGGGTCTTCTACGGTTCTTGGCAAAGCATAATCTGTATAGTTGGAAGTCATTAGATCAGCCCAGATTCGGAATGCTCCACGAATATTTTGCCATCCTGTCATCCAACAATGACCAATCCAATACTCCCACCAATTCAATGTGGTTCTGTTTTTCTTTGGTGCGGTTCCTCTTACTAGTGTGCTATGCATATCTTACATTCTCAAAACGTTCCGTATTATGAACTATTTCTTCTATAATACCATACCTAAAAAATATTTTGCAACTTGGATAGGGTGAATATTTGCAATCCCATACAGAAGGATATACCTCTACAACACCATAATGATATACTGGTCGAACTTTACCATGATTACCATTTGGAACCCATATAAAATTTAAAAATGATCTTTTAGGATCATATCTATCATCATCTTCTTTCAATTCTACAAAATCAGCAGTGCCTCCTTCATCAATCAAAAATAATCTACCTAATGGATCAATCCAATAGTGATTCATTAAAGAATCTAGGTCTTTTGTTTGCAATTCTTTTTGATAACCTGGACCAAGATCGTAAGAACTTTTAATTGTGTCAAACATTCCCATAAGTTTAGTCTCCTATCTTTGGATCTTCATTTAGGTAATATCCTCTCCAATCTGCTACTCTAATGCACTCATCAATGTCCCATGCAAGTTTTTTATTTGCAGATATAGAGTTACGTGGTTTATAAACAACACCAGTGTTCATGTCAATAAAACAATGTGTCTTTGGAGTATCAGTATCAGTTAATTGAAGAACTCTATAATACTTTCTATTATTATCATCTATTACAAAAGATCCAATATCTAAGTTATTATCAAGTTCTCTTCTTTTATATTTAATTTCTATTGTTTCACCCTCACTCAACTCCCTTCTACTTAAAATATAACGAGTTTCTCTAAAATAATCTTCAGTCAACTTAAGACAAAGCAGACCAGTTTTAAGAAGAATCATGTTTTTAACACGACTCTTTTCTTCTAGTCTGCTTTTATAGTCTATATCTATATCTTCTTTTGTTTTTATACCTTTTTTGTATAATTCAAGTAAGTCAGAATCCATTTTAGTTGAGATAAGATATATTATCTATAATCTTATGCCCCCATCTCCCTCATACTACGAACAAGATATTCCGTAAATTGTTCCATTTTTTCTGGATGAACTGTGGCTGGATTAGTATTGATTGCATTTCTAAGAGCGATCATCTCCTGCCATTCGGCGTCAGTGAGTTTGTTGTCCTTAGAAGAAAATGTCATGCTGGGGTGCTCCCGTAATTTGTCAGCATATTCTAACAATATTTAACCATAAAGTGCTATTTCTTAATATTATCTTTAGAGTGTTGTAACATATCTTTACGAACCAAAAGGTCCCCACGTTCCCTTATCACCTTCCATTCTCTGCTCCAGTTTATCTAGAAGACCATCAAAACTCATGATATGGTCAATATCTACAATTAACTTTGAGATTGCATTACAAACCACTGGACGTTCCTGACGAGCAGCATAAGATAGAGCATTACGAAGAGAAGATTCTGCTTCCTTCAAACTTGTTTCAACAGATTGAGAGAGTGCCATAGAATTAAGTAACAACTATTGATAATATATCAGCAAGTAAAACCAATGTCAAGTAAACCAAGTAACAATTGAGTAACGTGTTCCTTTGACTACAGGCATAACCTCATGAGGGTACATAAAGTTTGATGGGAATACAATTACAGACCCTGGTCTTGTTCTAATTTGCATTTCTCTATCAAAAAAAGCAAATTCACCACCAACATAATCATCATTTAAATTAAATGACATTGATACTGTTCTTGGTTGTGTCTTAAAACTATCGGTGTGTTGAATATAATATCCACCCTCTTGATATCTTAAAAGGTCATATCCACTATCAGACTGCAAAAAACAATCTGGGAAGTCTACAATATACTTTTTTGCTGCATCTGCAGACTTGTTAAAAAGAATATCATCTATTCTCTTCCTTACATCTTGATTTGAATCAATTACATGACCAAGAGATATGTTAATAATATCACAGTTCCTAACAGAAGTATTTTGATTGCCATTAACACCTATCTCAGATGTTCTCCACTCTACTGCATCTTTATATTCTGATATGATATAATCACACTCCTCCTTTGTAAGAATGTCATCATAAATTTTAATATAACTTGCAAGACTATTCAAACTTTTTGTCACAACTGTTTTAGTTTCAACTGGTTTAATCACATCTTCGGTTATTCTATGGTCTTTATCAAAATAACTAGAAAAATAAGGACCACGACTTCTCACATAATGCAAAAATACTTGATTGCAATAAGTTCCATTAAATGGTTCTCTCCAATGAGGACCTTCTATTCCCAGATACAACATTGCATCTCCAGGATTTAAGATAACTTCCTTTTTAACTTTTTTAGGAGTCTCAATCCATATTGCCCACGGTTGATCACAATCTAAATTAATAGTTAAAGATATTTCACAATGAGACTTGTCAATATGAGGTTTTAATTCATTACCATGTTGATAAATTCTAGCATAAGAATACGTGGGAACCACAGTCTCCCCAATTAACTGAGATACCGTGGTTGTTTTTTCACACAATAACTCTACAAAAGAAATGTAATCGTATTTACTTTTACACCCAGATACTTGAGAATCATCTTTCAACTCATAAGTATCTGCATATTCTTTAAATTCTTCTGCTAATTGTTTTGCTTTTTCAGATGATATAAAATTAGGAACAACCAGATAGTTGTCTTCAAATAATTTAGAGATCATTTAGTGTTGGAATCCTCCTCATTTTCAACTTCTTCAATCAGTTCTTCAATTTCATTTACAACTTGCTCAGTTGGATCTTCTTCAAATAATAACTCAAGATTAAATTCACTATCCAGTACACTTAAATCAATATTTGAAAAGTCTTTAATTGTATCATCTGGTTTTGTTTGAATATCGTAAGTATCAAGCAAAGATTCCGTTCCTTTATCATCAAAGAATGACTCATCTACAGAATCATCAAAGAGAGATGGATCTACACTACCATCAAAAATTGTGATATTATCATATCCACGCTCGGATTGGAATGCAGTCTTACTCTCTTCAATGTTATCTTGAAGAGTATTTGAAGAATAAAAAAGATTCTCATGTGCTTCTGCTACACGTTCATGAACTTTTTGTATTTGATAATCATGGTCTTCCTTCATAGACTCAATGTTTTCTTCATGCCTCTTTTGCATTTCCTCCATTTGCTCTTCCAATTCTTTCATAGCATCTTGCCAAGAAAGAACTTTTTTACCCTCTTCTTCCTCTCTTTCTCTCTTTATAATCATTTGACGCTCATACTCAGCATCAAAATGCTCAACATATTGTTTGAGGTCTTTACGAGTGCATGGAGTATTAGGAACGGGTGAATCATATTCAATCCACCCATTACCATCCTCTGTGCCATCATCTCTCCATTGAATCGCCCAAAGATGCTCTATATCGACAAAAGGCCATTTATCTTCATCAAAGAAGATACCAACATCATCAATACCAATGTATCGATCCTGTTCAATTAATGTAAATTTTTTCATTATTCTGTTACCTCTTGTACGTTAGCAGTTAGAACTTTACTCTCTCTTGCATGTTGTAGCATTTGAGCAGCAGCAGACAAAACATTAATATTACTTTCATTTGCTTTAACCATTTCATTCCTAAACGATTCAACTGCTGCACCAGTTGAGCGTTGTTGTTGAGAATTTTCAATCATCAACATTGGCAACCAATTAATTGCACATGCCCATTCATCCACAGGTTCACCTGTATTTGGATTAGAACCTCTTATTTGAGTATACCAAGAACATTCGAGTCCCTTACAATCTGATTGAATTAGGGGGCAAAAGTTTCCAGGTTTAATTTGAGCCATAATTAAGTCAAAATAGTAATTGTATTATAACATATTTAGTTTAATGAGCAAATTATAGTATCTACATATTGAACTGCTAAATTTAACGAATATGACCTAGTTTCATTCATAGATGCAGATCCACTAAATGGATGAGTATGAGACCCACCCCCAGAATTTTCATTCATCCCACCAGTTGCAGTTGTTCCAGAGACAAGAAAAGAACCACCAAAACTAAATGGAGTTGAACCAGAACCTCCAAGTCCTCCTGTTAATCCTACGTGAGTATGATCTGGTAATTGCGATAATGCTAACGTCGTATTACCAACATTTTGAACTGTAGTAGGTGCTAATCCAACTGGAAATGTATCGTTAACATTTACAGAAAAGTTACCACTCGCTGAGGATAGTACAGTTGTAAAATTTACTGTGCCACCAGACCCACCACCAGTCCCAGAAACAACTCTTAGTGCTTTATTATTTTGGGTAGAAAGTCTTGTCCATCCTGTAGGTGCAGTTGCTTGATAAAATACCTTTATAGTCCCAGCAGGATATATCCAGTAAAAACTATTAATAGAATTTGCTGTATCTGCAATATTAAATAAAATTCCAGTAGAAGTTAGTCTTGCCATATCAATCAAAAGAGCAGAGAATAACGTCAACATATTGTAATCTTAAATCAATAGAACCACTACCAGTTGCAGTAAAATTTATATTACCGCTAAACGGGTGATTATGTGATCCACCAGTGCCTCCAGGAGACACAACACCCCCAGTATTATTTGAACCACTTACCAAAAAATTAGATCCTCCACTGGAGGCACTTCCACTTCCACCAGTTAAAGAATTGTGAGTATGATTTGGTATTTGTGAAGTTGTTAGTGTTGTATCTCCAACAGTGCCCGTAACAGGAACATTTGCACTAAAACTAACACTCACTGGAGAAGTGCTACTTGGAAATACTGTACTAAAAGATAGTCCACCAGCACCAGATACTCCACCAAATCCAAAGTCACCACCAGTTCCAGATACGACTCTTAGTGCTTTATCATTATGGGTAGTAGATTTTGTCCATCCAGTAGGTGCTGCCGCTTGGAAGAATACCGATACTGTTCCTTGTGCCAAAACTCCATACTTTGAATTTAATGAAGTTCCATCATCAAAGGTTAAACCAGTAGCGGTTAATGTTGCTGCCATCTTACAATAATATTTCTTTTATTTACTTATTTATCCTTTATCCAAAATCCATCCGCAGTCATAGACCAACCTTCTGCAACCATTTCATCATAAGTCATAGAAGGAAGTTTCTTCATAATAAAAGAACCATCACCATTATCAACCCACTCAATATTATCTCCTGCTTTTAAATTAGCAGCATCAAGAAAATCATCAGGGAGACTAATAAAGTATTCTTCATGTACTTTTTCAACTTCCAAAACCCAAGTCTTTTTAGGATCTTTTGCCATAACTTTATTAAAATCGTATTCTTTAACTTCTTGCCAACCAAGAAATTCTCGTTCCCTAATAGTCTCTCCGTTATCAGGAGATTCATAAATTTTTGCCATGATTACTTGTAAATGAAAGGATCTTCTTTGCTAAGTTGTTTAGCTAATTTTTTGCTTTTTTGATTTTCAAGATATTCTACAAACAAATTGCATATCTTTCTAATATATTTAATCATAACTTCAAAAATTTGTAAATATTTTGTGCGATTAATTTATTAGATTTTATACCAGGATGACTCATATCTCTAGCATAATCATCTGGTATTGGTTTATGCAAATCACAACCTAATAATTTTGATGTTGTTGGAAAAAAGGAGAATTCGTAATATTGAGTCTTTCCTTCCCACAAATTCCTAATTAACTCAACATTTATAAGATTAAATGGAACCAAATGATCTACAAATTTACCATTATTTTCACAATCAAGTTTTAACTCTACGCGATTTCTTTGATACATCAAATATCTTGTAATACCTGGCATACCATAAATCACACATTTTGGAGTTCCATATTTTTTATAAAGCATTAATGAATTATGTAAAGCAAACTGTATTGATGAACCTCCCATTCCCAAATTAATTACAGGTATTTCATAAAGTTCTTCCAAAAATGCAGGTATTGTATGAGAATCATCTATACCAGTTCCAAAAATATACGAACAACCAAAAATAACTATTGAATTTGACCAATTGATATCATTAAACTCTTTGGTTCTATATCCATGAGAATTTAAAGTATATTTTACTTTATTTTTTCGATAGTACCAGTCGGGAGATTGAATTTTTAAATTGGACTGGTACTTATCATAATCATCGGACCCAAAAAAATCCCAACTACCACATATATCAAATTTATCACTATTTTTTATGGATTGTTCAAAATTTTGAACTGTTGAATTCGGTACTGGAATAAACTCTTGATTATTGATTGAACGTATTATATTTGGATTAACCTTCACTGATCTTTAAGATATTGCTTCTTTGCTTTTTTAAGTTCTTTCAATTCTGCTTTAATTTCTTTATACGCTGTTTGAGCGTCAATTTTATCACCCATTTCAAGAGCACAAATAATATCAACTCTTGTTCCAAAATGTGCTAACGCTTTTTCAAAATCATCCAATTCGTACATTACTTATCTCCTAATGTATATTGCTTCATATTATATATTGGTGGGCAGTGAGCATCAATTTGTGCTTGAAGACGGTTCTCCATTTCATACAAAGAGTTTGTAGTCTCTATATTTTCTATTTCTAACCTCTTAATATCCTCAAGTGCTCCTTTATATTTTTGTTCAAGGTATTCCACCCGTGTCTCTAAAGATTGAATTAAATCAAGTAAAGTAAATTTACTTCCAATAAAACCATCAGCACAATCTACAATTACTTTTTTTTCTTTGTCAGAAACAAAGAACCAGTTAATAAAGTTTTTAATGTTCACAATACACCTACTGATTTTAAATAACGTCGATATGCAGCAAATCTACCTAAAGATGGTTGTCCAACAACATTTAATTGGTGACAAATTTCACAATAACATAACCACTCATACCAAGGCGTTGTTGGATCTAATACATGATACGGATATTCTTTAGAGTTTTCCACCTACTTCGCCTTCATAAGTTCTGGTCTCAGTCCAACCTTCCTGCCGTCCTTTAAGATAAAAACGGGTTGCTTGAATACACGACTGTTCAGTGAGAGAGGTGATAAGTCCATTACCTTCTTCGTCTGTGGAATACCAAAGTCCATACTTTTTTTGATCTACGTAAAAACATCCGTCAATTAACTTTTTATCTTCTGTCATTTTTTCACAGGTTTTGGTTTTAGAATTTTATTTTCATTTACTTGTTTTACCGTATTATGAAGTTGCTTTAATGCTTCAATAGTCTCTGGAGTCTCTTCCCAACTCCAGTCATTTGAATTTGTGTCAGAAAATGTACGGATTGCCATGTCCTCTATAGCATCTACAGCAATAATAACACATTATTCATTGACGTGCAACCCCAATTCGGAAATTATTTTTTCAGCAATAATCTTATTTGTTTTTTCTCCTGGATGTGCAAAATAACATCCAGATTTTTGCTTTCTCATATCTCTAGCAAAATCAATTTGTTTTATAAAATCACACTGAAGAATTTGAGCGGTATTTTTATACAAACTTAACTCAAAATATTTTGTTTTATTTTTCCACAGTTCTTTAAATGCCATGGCATTTAATCGTAATTGCATAATTGCATTACTTTTATTTTCACTCCAATAATATCCAATTTTGAATCTATCGAAATTCCAATTACCACAATGCATAACCCTATCGTCAGTATAATATGGCAATCTAAAAGGAGAAGTCCAAATACTCACAATTGCTTTTGGGGTTGGATATGATTCACCCAATAAAACAGAATTGTGAAGAGCATATAATGAAGATGATCCTGGTACACCAAGATTAACTACTGGAATATTGAGTATCTTTTCAATTTGAGACGATATTGTGTATTCTTCTGGTAAACCAACACCAAAAACTGAAGAATCTCCAAATATTACGATTGATTTTGCCCAATTTATATCACTAAACTCAATAGTCCTATATCCAGCACTGTTGAGTTTATAATTAAACTTTTCTGTTCTATATCGCCAATTTTGAGGTAGTTCTTTTAAATTTTTATGATATAACTCTTCACTATCTTGATCAAACCAATCATGGATTCCTGTAAGTAATTCTTGACTTGGAAGTAATAATTTATTGTTTATTCTCTCTGTTAATTTTAAAAATGTCATGAGAATATTTGAATGTTATGCAATCTGGACCACTTATTACAGTCAACCTCATCATTTAAGATTGGTTGTCCTTTAATATTTAAACTAGTATTTAAAAGCAATGGATGTCCCGTTTTTGCTTTCCATTGATATAAAAGATTGTAAAGTCTAGGAGCATCACTTTTTTTAACAGTTTGCAATCTACTTGTTCCATCAACATGTACAATACCAGGGAACTTTTCTGGATATTTACACTTAACAGCATGTTGCATAAATGGACTTTCTATCAAATCATGATGCATATCAAAATAAGTATTTGCAAATTCTATTGGAACAACTGGTGAGAATGGTCTATATGATTCCCTATTTTTTATCTTATTCACTTTATCTTTAATATCAGGATCAGTTGGATCCGCAATGAGACTTCTCGCCCCAAGTGCTCTTGGACCAAACTCTGCTCTACCCCTCGCAAGTCCACATACTTTATGGTCATACAAATATTTTACAATCTCAGTGTTTGTGTGTTTATATTGCAAATAATATCCAAGATAAGGTGTAAATTTAATATGAATTTTTTTATGTGCCAATACAGCACCAATTGCGGAACCACTGTCTCCTGGTGCTGGCATTATCCATACATTTTTAAAATGATTATATGTGTGTTTATTTGCCACACAGTTTAAGGCACACCCCCCCATCAGCACAAGATTATTAGTTGGCACTAATTTTTTAGCAAGTCTCAAAGCATTATTAAAAAGAATCTCATACACTTCTTGAGTTGCCGCAGCAATATCTTCTTTTGATTCTTCTGGTCTCCAATCTTTACATCCCCGATGCAAATTTAACTTACATTTAAAGTCTTCTGTTATAAAATCATCAAAAATAGCATCTTTTAATTTATGTTTATCTCCCAATGCGGATAAAGCCATTAAAATATACTCTTCTTCATTCGGTTTTAAACCACACCGCTGAGTCATTGCAGAATACAGTAATCCCACACTATTTGGGTACTTTAATTCATACTTTAACTTTAAATTATTACCACTTGCTTCCCAAATTGTAAGTGTTTGAAATTCTCCAATAGCATCTATGACTAAAATAGCAGCATGTTTAAATTTACTAGTGAAATAACCACCACATGCATGTGTATAGTGATGGTTAAAAAATTTATGCTTGCACTCATAATATCTTTCAAAATTATTCACAAATGGACCTTGACCTGCATAAATTTGTCTTATCCTCTTTTTTAAAGGATTTTCATACCAACAAATTAATTCTGGTTTTCCATATCTTAAAGCATAGTTTAATAAAGAATCTGAAATATATGGATCATTTTTAATTTTACTAAAACGTTCACTCTCACTGGCGAATACCAATTCGTCTTTTACAAATACTGACAATGCAGCATTATGACTATTAGATGATATCCCCCATGTTATCATATTTTTTCTCCCAATAACTTACTGGTAGTGTTGGATCTTCTTTTACAAAATTTTTATCCTTATTTGCAGGACACATTGAACAATATGACTCATCTTCTTTGTTTAAAAACTTTTCCAACTCATCATCACTACAATCTGGTTCTAATGGTTGATATTTAAGATATAGATTCCACTTATCGCTTAAATTATATTTTTTAGATTGCATTGGTAAATAAGCCAATGCTGGACACTTCCACAATTTATTTTCATGTAGTTGGATAGCATGTTTAGATAAACATTTTTCCCAACTTTGCCTAGGATTATTATCCTCATAAGGCATCATATTATTTCCAAACCCAGTATATTGTGGTGTCCAATATTCATTAGTATAATCCCAAAACTCTACATGTACTCCAAGTTCATGTCTCCATTGCTTAGCAAGAGTATATCCACGTTTAAACTTTTTTACATAGTTTTTGTGAGTGGTGCTATGTATAGATATTGCTAAATTTGTTTGAGTTGCTATTAGTGCTTTTGGGAGTTTTGGATGATTATGCAAAAAACTGGCATTAGATACAAGATCAATTTGTGTATATGGATCAGGATAAATCATCCTTACCAAATATACAATATCAGTAAGTTCTTTATTTAAAGTTGGTTCACCGCCAAGAATAACAAAAGTTTTTGGTCTTACTCTTTGACCCCAAATATATAGCCAATCTTTTATAGTTTCTAGGGTTAATGTACCCGAATGTCCGTGATTTGAATAATGAGAGCATCCTTCACAAGTAAAATTGCAAGTATGAGTTACATGCAGTTCTATTTGTTTAGTATCAAACTGTTTCATTCATCAATATATCCAGTTTCTTTCAACATTTCCACTGCCTCATCAAAAGATTTATATAAAATTTGTAGGCAAATTGCTTTTCTATCTGGAAGTCCTGGTTCCATTGGAAATACAGAGTGTGGTTTAGATACATCCAACAAATAAGCATCTCCAGGATGTGCCATAAACCTAACAGACTTTCTTAAATAACCCTCATGAAAGATTGCTCCGTCTGTTTGATTTGCAACTTTAGTGGTAGGTGTTTCCCCTGGAGGATAATAGAACTGTGTTACACATCTATCGGTCTTAATATAAAAGTTTACAATAGCCTCAATATTGCTGTCAGTATGTGGAGGAATTTTATAGTTCAACTCCATTAATGACAGAGTACAATTATCTCTATAAGATTCTGGTATTACTTGAAGCAAATCAGTTTCATTCTCTGATTTAATATATGAATATTTAATACCAGCAAATCCATATGGAGTATCCATTCCATATTCTATTTTTCTACCAGTTTTATTATAGTTGTTTATAAAAAACTGCTTATTTAATTTACGAAAAAACATTTAAAAATCTCCTTTTGTTTGACCACAATCAAATACCCATATACCCCTTTTCACCCACATATCAACAACTCTTTTACGGTCTTCAAAAACACACAGTATATTATACTTCTTTTCCAAAAAATCCACAAACTCACCCTTTACTACAGAATCATCTCTACGATCATTCTGTTTTCTCATATACAGTTCATCATATTCAATTGCATTTTTATTTAACCACAATTCAGTTTCATCTTTATAATTATCTGTTCTTCCAGTAAGAATGACCATTTTTAATTTGGAATATGTATTTTTCAAAGACTTAAAAACAACTCCGACAGGAACATTTATACTATCTTGTAGAATACCAGCATTCCAGGCATCCCAATTTCTTGGGTGAGTTGCAATAAATTGCTGTCTATGTTTTACATTACATAATGTGCCATCTAAATCAAAAATTACACAAGGATTACGAAGTTTATTCATATGAATATTCTCTCCATTCAGGAACATTACAATTAGCAAGATCAAACGCAACTTTATTCCAAGGTGCTCTTGGTTGACGAATCAATCTCATATTAGTATGTTCTAATAATTTATTTCCTTTTTTAGTATTACAAGAAGAACATGCAACTACTAAATTTTCCCAAGAATCATCTCCACCTTTACTACGAGGGAGCACATGGTCTATGGTCAGTCTAGTAGTAGAACCGCAATATTGGCAAGTATTACGATCTCTTTTATAAACCATTGCTCTAGATGGTTTACATTTTGCAGCATAATCAATTGGAACTTTAATATAATTTAGTAATCGAATAACTCTTTCAGATATAACCTGAACTTTTTCTTTTAAAACTAAAATTACAGCTCGTCTCCAATTAGTAAAATTAATTGGTTCGTAACTAGAATTTAAAACTAAAATTGTTTGGTATGGTTTAATTTTTAAGTGTTCCATAGAAGTTAACTTTTTTTCTGCAAGTATGCTTCCGATTTAATATAGAACATGTGCCCACTATCAAACCTAACTACCACACCTTCGGCATCTTGTTGATTTTTAATTTCATCAATATATTGAGAAATTTCATAGTAGTTGACACACATTTTATTTACCACAGGAATTTTTAAATTAACTGCAAGTTTGCGAAGGAACATATATTTACAATACACTCCTGTTTTAATATTACGCAATCCAGTTAATACTAAGTTTTCTTCTGGGTATTCTACCACAATTTTATCGTTTGGAGAACACCACTCAAAAATGGGCGTACAGTTTTTTGCTAAGCATATTTTTATAAACTCATTATAATAAGTTTTATTTGCTATAAAAACTTCAGCATTGAATGATGTAGAATTAATTCCATTTTTTGTAGTTAGTCTGTATCCGTAAGGGGTTGGAACAGGATATACCATTACACCATCCAATTTTTCTAAAAAAACATTAAGATTTTTGAGTTTTTTTATAATCTTATCGAAATTAGTTTCAAAACTTTGGTCTAACGTAAATGCTTGATGATATGGTCTAGCAATTATATTACCTTCAAGATTAAATGCAAGTCCTCTTATTTCTCTCAACAAAGGAGTTTCACTACTACTACAATTTACTATGCAAAACTCATCTTGATTGATGATGTTATGGTCTTCTGTTCTTAGTTCTTTAAGTATTTGAGAAATATTGTAGATTACAGGAAAAGGATAATCCATACTCAGTCATAAACATTTTGCTCTTGTTGTATTCTATCTAAATGATGATAGATATTTTCTTTTGAATATTGAAATTCTGAAAATCTTCTAGGATTGTTTTTTTCCATTTTATGAAGCATATTAATCCAATCATATCTTTTGTCTACAACCCAACCGTAACGACGTTCGTCGTGCATCATGTCAAAGATAGAATGCATTGTTCAATATAGTAGATATTATCAATTATATCATCGATACATTCGGTCTGACAAGTCCAAATCAAACAAAATTTCTTCAATCGTATTTTTGTTGCCGACAGTAGCATTCATAATATCATTCTTTTGTTTATGTTTTCTAATTTCAGAAATCAAATTTGGATGATATTTTAACCAATCATATTCATCTTCTGTTAAATCTGATATTCTTTTTTTATTAATTTTTTGAGTTATACTTGCGTATTTAATTCTATCTTCTGCGTTCATAGTAATCTACTTTTGAGGGATGCATAAAATCAACCACAATTACACACCTATAATATTCTTTTGCCACAATAGGTGGTGGCATAACTGGTTGATGATTAACATGAGAATGATGTATTAATAAAGAATTTTCATCTCCTGGAATGATGATTTCTCTATCTTTATTCTCAATTAGAGTTCCATATATTCTAGAGGGATTTTTAAGATAATAAATCATACCAAGATCAAAATTATCATGACTATGACTATTACCATAGTTTATATACAATTCATTCCCATAGTTCTCGTCTGTTGTCCCCTTCATCCGTTTTGCCCAATATGATTGGACTTTATACTCTTTTATTCTTGGATCATTAGTAATTTCTGAATAAGTATAAAGATGTTTTTTAACTAATTTAAAAAAGTTTGTCCAACTTTTTTTATACCACAACTTACGTTGAGACAATCTATTAGTTGCTTCAACAGATAAATCCCATTTATCTTCACAAACTTCTAATTCATTATCAATCTCTTCTAAGAGATTTTTCATATCATATTTACTTAAAAGATTATATGCCCTGTAGATTTCATTACCACAAAAATCAAAGTGCTCTACATTTCTAGGATCTTCTGGATAGACTGGACCAATATCAAGTGTCATATAACTTTTTCCAATAACTTACTGGTAAGAGTGGATTTTTAGGAATAAAATACTCTTCTTTGGCAGGGCACATAGAGCAATAAGATTCTTCCTTACGAGTAAAAAAGTCTTTTAGTTCTTCATCCGTACAGGTATGCTCTAATGGTGTATATTTAAGATATGGTTCCCACTTTTCAGATAGATTATATTTATTTGCTTGCATTGGAAGATAAGCAAGAGCAGGACACTTCCAAAGTTTTCCTTCATGCAATTGAACACACAACTTTGATACACAATACTTCCAACTTAACTTTGGATTATCATCTTCAAATGGTTCCATTTTATCACCAAACCCTTTATATTGTCTAATCCAATGAATAATTGATGGACGCATTTCAACTGGCGCTCCTTTTGCAATCCATTCTCTCATTAGATTATAAACTGGTTCAAACTTCTGCCTATATTCTGGGTCACCATCAGAATGAACAGATACACCAAGGGTTGTTCTTGTTTTTTTTAATGCTTCCCAAAGATTTGGATGTTTATGCAGATAAAACCCATTAGAAATTAAATCCAAATATGAATTTGCCCACTTTTCTCTTGCCAAATATACAAATTCGGTCAAATCTGGATGTAAAGCAGGCTCTCCCCCCATCAATGTGAACCTTTGAGGTATGATTCTTTTACTCCAGTTTTCCATCCACTCTGATGCCTGTTCAAGAGATACAGAACCAGAGTGACCTTGATTCATATAATGAGTGCATCCCTCACAAGTTAAATTGCAAGAGTGAGTAACGTGTAATTGTATCTCGTGAGGTACTTTTAACATATCAGTTAAATTCTTCTATTCTTTTTAGGTCCAAGTATGTAAGTATTTCTTTCCTCCATTCCATCAACTCATAATAACACTGTTGCTCATGGGCAATTTCACGCAACTCATAATCTGGTTTTAAGACGCTCTCATAAAAAAGATTAAATGCATCGCGCCTTTTTTGATGTTTTTCCATAATTTCCTACTTGGTTCTTAACCCACCAACAAAAACTCTTTTAGATTCAGAGTATTCTGCAGAATGAGGTATGTGAGAAGAAAATAGTAACACTTTATTTTTTTCTGGAATAATCTTATATTGATTATCATCAATATAAATTATGGTTTCACCATCATTACAAGAATTTAAGTAAAGTATAAAACTATAATCTTCATTGTGGTTGTGCTTATGCACATTCATTTTACCACCATTTTGATAATCAATCATATGAATATAAAAATATTTTAATTTTAAATTTAAAATATCCTCACACAATAATTTAACTTTATCAATATAGTTATAAAAGATTTTTGAGTTAATATTATCCAAAAGATTTAAAGTGTAAAAACAATTTCCACTTAAAGAACTTTGTTTTTTATCCTTAAAAGTCTCTGGATAATTAGAAACAAAATTAAGTAGAAGATTGAAGTAATCACTTACCTCATCTTCTACAAAAAACTCTTTAAACATCAACCATTCCAACAAATTCAATATCTTCAAATTGATCTGATGTAATTTCGTGAGGTCCAATACGATACCAATATTCACCTTCCTTCTCACCAAGATACTCAATATCATCGCATTGATGCTCACGCAACCATGCTTGAAGACGTTGATGCTTAAGTTCAGATTGTGAAATCTTCATCAGAATAAACCTCCTTGTATTTTTCAATAAGACGATCTCTCATGTCATGATATGGAGTGAGATCCAAGTCATATTCGTCACCAAAATTCCAATCTTCACCATATCTGATAGCACAGATAGCTGCCTGAATCATTGTTTTCAGTCCTTCTCTGTCAACTGTAATTTTAACTAAAGCAGTTGGATCTGAAGTTGGTTCCATTTTCATTTTTCAATTCTCCAATTAGGGTCTGATACTTTATCTACCCAAAAATAACAAGTTTTATTTAATGATTCGACATAATATCGGTCATTATCTTCATTTTTAACTCTACAAGAATGGAATTGTAGCATATCAAGAGTAAACTGAGTTTTTGCCTCCTTACTGATTGGAGTCAGACAAATAAATTTTGTTTTCATTTTACAAATACCGTTCCAGATTGAGGTTGTATGCGATGTTTTTTAATAAAATTGTGAGCTGAGTTGACAGTTCTACAAACTTGCAGTTGCTCTCCATTATAGATGATCATAAGTTGATTTCCAAATGGAACTGCGGCGTAACCGTCATTTGTAATAAATCCTTCTTTCATCGTTTAATAGTAGCAATAGCAGGTTGACCTTCAACAAACACAGTATCTACAACGTTCTGAAGGCGTTTGACCGTTGCAATGCCCACGTTGTTGTAAACGGGAACATGAACAAAACCAAAAGATTTGGTGTACTCCTGGAGATTACCAGGAGTAAGAGTGCCTTGTTGAATACGCTTTACATCATCAAGATGAAGACGAATCACACGACCAACAGATTGGCACATCTCAATAACATTCATTTGACGCATCATAATCAAAGAAGTAAGACCAGGAACAGAGATACCTTCACTCAGAATAGAATAGTGCAGAACAATAAACTTTTTGTCAGGATCTGCACCATACTCACGTACAAGATTAAAAAACTGCTCACGGGTAATTTTCTGGTCATTAAGGAATGCACCATGCTTGCTAGTAATCCAAAGGAGATCGTATCCCATGGATTGAACTTCCTTCATAAAGACAGTCTCAGCAAGCATACGGATCATCACTTTAGTATTAGGAGCAGCGATTAGAACCTTCTCCATGTGCTCTTCATTGTATAGGGTATCCAGAAGGGTCATACAGTCCCTCTCTGCCGCTTCCTCGCCCTTCAAACGAATGCTACCGACATTGATGGCATTAATCTTAGGAGGAAGAATGGAACCGTTACTGACAAGACGTGGAGCAGGAACATTGTAAATGATGCCACCATAGACACTAGTATCATTCATTCCAGGTTTTGAAGCAGTGGCAGAATACTTAGGAGTAGCAGTGAAGAAATAACTGCGGTTAGCAACAGAAGAGAAATACTTGACGGAAGAGAAATAACTTTTTTTAACTGAGTTGTGCGCTTCATCATAGTAAATCGTATCTACAGCAATGTTTGCTTCCTGAATGCGATGCAGAGACTGATAAGTAGTAAAGATCAACTTATTACCTTTAGTGTGATAGCACCAGGAAAAGATTTGATTTGGTTTAGTCGTTGTAAAGTAAGGAAGATCGCCACCAGAATGAACATGCATAATAGATGCATTGGTAATGTGCTCAGTAAACTCGGCAGACAACTGACGAGCGAGCATCAACCTAGGAGCAACGACCACAATAGTTTTGTCACCAGTCATAAACTGACGAACCGCATCCATAATAGCAATCAGGGACTTACCACCGCCAGTGGGAACCACTATCATCCCCTTAAGGATGCGGTCCATGATGGCAAGTGCTTCGGATTGATGAGGACGGAGTTGCATGGGTGTCATAACGATAGAAGTATTATACAGCAAAAGTTACCAACCATCATCGGGAGAGTGGTCAGTTAAAAAATTGGTCTAAGGTGGGATGACCTATTGTACCATCAAATCGGTAATGATATTCAAGTGCATCTGAACAAACATAATGTGGATGAGTTATGGGAATTCCAAGTCTGTTACATAATTCACGATGATTATCCTCCATTAACTCAACAGCATACAACATATTGTTTATTACATGGTCCTCATCATGATATTTGCATAATTTATTTTTTAATTCTACTATAAAATTACCATTTCCAGCAGAATTATCAAGAAATTTTGAATTGGGATTTTTGAATAAACTTTCATCCATACATTCAATCAATTCATTAACCAAATCTGGTGGGGTAAAAACTTCTCCAGTCTCAGAAATTCTCTGGTCTGACCTTTCAACTTCAGACCCTAAAGACTCATTATGTTTATTTTTATTAGATGACATTTTTATCTCTCAAATACTTTAGTTCTTCAGAGGTAAAATCAAATTGTTGATGTACATCATTAAAATTCCTTATAAGAGGAACTTCTGCATTTTTAACTGCTGCAGCGAATCCAGCAGTAGTTTTATAGTTTTCAACAAACAACTTAATTAATGGAATATCAAATATAGTTGATAATAATTTACCTTCATCTTCATCTTTGATAGGACACCAGGAGTTTAACATGCCGATGTATCCATTTGTAATAAATCTGTCAGTATATGAGCAAGAATATGGCACTACAAATTTTAGTAAGTCTCCCGTGGTCGGAAGAACATTAGTTCTTTTTATATTTTTTCCTGAGGCATAAACTTCATACTTTCCATCATCAAAGTACTCATCTTTTGGAATGTCCTGACCAATCTTAAGAGGTATCCTTGGATGATTTGAATTTGCAATTTTATTAAAAATAGCATGTAATAATTTTTCTTCTCCAAACAAAGGAAGTCCATCTCTCAAATCCAAATAATGGATTCCAGTCTCATGTATAACTTTTGTAATTCCTTTGTATGGTTCTTTTTTTAAAATCCATGAACAAATAGACACACCTTCAGTAAAATACTTATCGGAAGTATAATCAATTTGAATTAAATTATAAATTGTTTGACATTTTTGAAAGAACTTTTTGCCAAATCCAGTTGTTCCAATAAAAGATGATGGCGTAACCTTTGCCATGGTTGCGCCATTTTGAAGAAGATTGATGTCCAATTCAATAAACTTATACCAAAGTTTATTATTTTTTGCTTTATTATTATCTTGATATGGTGGGTTTGATAATATAGTAAAATTCATAACCACGTACAATCATAATCAAATATTACTAGGTGTTTTTTAATTTGTCAACCTCTCTTCTTAACTCATCAATTTGTCCCTGCTGCTCCTTGATAGCCTCAATCAAAACTGCAACCATGTTCTGATATGCAACAGATTTAGTGCCATCAGGAGCTTCATATACTAATTCAGGTAGTACCTTCTCAATCTCTTGTGCAATAACACCAATCTCACGTTCAGGTTGACCGATACGGTTAAAGTAAACACCTCTCAAATCAAGAACTTTATTAAGAGCATTACCAATACCAACAACATTTTCCTTCAGTCTCTCGTCAGAGTTTGCTGTAACTGTTCCTGAGAATGTTGCATTACCAGCATTGTTGAGTCTGAGTCGTTCTTGTGGTGCAGAAGGACCAGAACCTTGGGTTCCAAAGATAATAGCAAATTGACCTGAGGTTCCTTCAGATACACCTTTGATGTATCCACGCTCACCATCGTTACCAATATCCCTACCCTCAAACTTCAATCCACCATAAAAATATGAAGCATTAAGTGCCTGGTCAGTTTGCTGGAATCTCAAATAATTACCATCAATATCGCCAGTTGTGTCTGGATTTGTTGTAATTAAAACATCATTTCTAAAGGTTGAAATACCAGTTACCCTTAAGGTATTAAGATTAACTTGTTGGTTAAAGGTACTAATACCAGTGTTAACTAAGAATCCATTAGTAATATTCCAAGTTAACGATGATGCTCTAAATTCAACGTTATTTTCAAACAGAGTTTGTCCTGCAACATAGAGAGAATATCCTGCTTTTGCAGAAGTAGTCTCAATACCAACATTGGTTGTTGTTGAAATACCAACTCCATCAAATACCCAAACGTCAGATACGTTACTTAATCCAGAACCATCTCCCTTAAATGCTCCACTCCATAAACCAACATAATAATTATCACCACTAGATTGAATAGGTCCAAACTTCTTCCAATTATTATCATTGGTATAAACCCATCCAATTTCTCCACCTGATGGTGGTTCTGCATCATATACAGCGTTGCCAACGTTTCCTGCAATTAATGGTGTACCAATGCCTATGGTATACTCTCTAGCAATAATCTGATCACCCTGAATAAGCAAACTATTTGCTTCAACAGAATTATTAATTGTTACTTTTTCATTAAATACTGCTGGACCATTAAATTCCGAAATAATATTATTGTCTTTACCACCATCAACCTTTAATCCCCTATTAACAGTTAATTGTTCAGTAGAACCAACATCAAATCCAATAGCATCACTATTGCTTGTAAGGTCCTCTCCTCTTACTGTTGGAATTGGAGCATTAGTAATTAAATCTTGTCCAGTAGCACCACTTGTAAATTTAGTTACTGTATATGCATTACCCTTATCATCCAATCCATTATAGAATGGAGTACCACCATTATCAGATACTGATTGTGATAGAATTCTTTCAACACTTCTAAACTGCCTATCTTGTCTCTCTGGTAAAGCAGTTGAATAGTTACCAGGTCCAAATCCAAGATATTCAAAAGTGTGTCCAGATGCACGAATAATAGAGTTTCTTCTAAATTCTACTGGTTTAAATCTTACTTTTCTAATAACAGACCCAATAACGTGAGTTTGTTTTTGAGTTCCAAATAATCCACGGAATACATCAATTGCGGTATTAGATGTAATTGACTCACTAATACGCATAATTTCATTATCTACAACCAGATAATCACCAATATCCCATCCCATATGAGTGGCATTGGTGACAGTCAAAGTATTAATTGTAGGATCAGTTAAAGCAACATTTAAAGTTGTAGTAATACCAGCATATTGATAAACAAGTCTTGAAGATGCTGCTTCATCAGCAAAATCAATTGCGCTATTTTGAGCACTAAATCCTATTGGATAAACTCTTCCAGATCCAGATGCAATTGCGGTTGTTGTGCCTACTCCAACTCTTACAGCAAAACTACTTACATTATAAATTTCTGTTATTGTAAATTCACCGTTGTAAATATTCTGGTTGAATCCACCAAATTTAATTCTATTACCAACCAAAAATCCATGAGAATTTGAAGTAATAACACTTGCAATTCCAGTCACATTATTATAATTTAACGAGGAGATTCCAACAGACTCACCAGTGACGTAGGCAGTAACATCAGAAAGAACAGTAGCGTTAACGTTACTTAATCCATTAGTGTTAATACCAGTAATTGGTTGTGGACCAAGGAATTGATCTCTAGCATAAACTGTTGACGCAGAGGATACTTGGACATTTTGATCATCACCAGTTGCAATACTTTCAATTTTGTAAACATTATTGTAATCAGTAAAACGACTGTCACGAATGCCATCAATTTTAATTACATCACCGACACTATTGTGAATATTTAAAACTGTTACATAACCAGGAACCCATCCAGTAGTAGTTCCTACACCAACAACTGCTAATGTATTACCAATTCCAAAAGCAGAACCACCATCTACAATTTTAATTCCAGTAATTGCACCTGCAGAATCAATTTCAATATTTGCAGTAGCATATTTTCCAGTTGTAGAACCAGCAAATCCTACCAGTCTTGCATTATATAATGTTTGAATGCTTCCAGATCCATCACCATAATTTACACCAGCACTAGTAATTCCAACTCTAGTAATATAATTTAATCCATGGTCCTTTTGAGTTGTAAGTGTGTGAGATATTCCTGAACTTGAATGTATCTCAACAATTCCAAATCCAACAACAAAATCACGAATATTCTTATTAATAACCTCTTTTGTAATGCTATTCTGTGGGTTATTAATCTCAGTTAGTCCAAGTGGTGTTGGTAGAGCAAACGTTCTAGTCTGATCTGGATCGGAATCTGGATTATCCCTATCAAGTTGTGGGTATAAATTTTTAACTGGTTGAGAGAATCTAAGATTTTGGAATGGAGATACTTGAGGTGAAGATGATGAATCAAGAATAGTTAAATGATAAACTCCATCCTTTGCATTTGGAACATATTCCTGGATTGCTTCCTTTCTATAAATGTAGAACGTATTACTAAATTCTTTTCTCTCATATCTGGGCAGATTTGTTGTTCTCTGATTAATATTGTTGGAGAATGTTCCTGGATTGGTAGTAATACCAACTGTAAATTCTCTCCGTGTAGGACTTGATACAACAGTATAAACACCATTAAATCCAGTATTTCCTAATCCACTTGTGTTTGCTGTCGATACAATGTTAAAAACTTGCACTTTAGAACCAACAGACAGTTCATGTGGTGTGTCTGTTGTAAACGTCGCTAATCCAACAATTCCATCCCAGGTAGCACCCGAAATAAATCTAGGATTTCTTAATTCTGAAGTATTAGATAGGACAGCTGGCGCAATACTTTTAAACTTAGCAACCTCTGCATTAGTAAATCCAGTTGTATTGCTGGATTCCTGCATAATAAATGCATCTTCTGGAGGTCTACCAAGAACACTTGAATCTCTTGGAATTACATATCTTACTTTGTAAATTCGATCTTCAAGAGATCTATTATCTGGTGTTCTAGTAATAAATGTTTTTGGAGTTGCTCTGCCAAGAGATGCAGTTCCCAATCCAACAATAGTGCTGTAAATTGAGTTATTAGATGAACTTACAGTAATATACCATTGACCGATAGTGCTATCATATTGTATTGGGTGACCAACATCTCCAGATTTTTTATCAGATACTCTAGATTCAATCTGAAGAATACCACCTTTACTATTAACAGTGATAGCAGACAGACTTACAGTATCATTAAATGTTTGTGCTAGTTTAATCTGATCACTATTAATTCCAGAAGTAATTGCATAATAAAGTTGATTGTGCCTTAAACCATCAGGAAGTTCACCATCATCACTTAAAATACGTACAGATTCACCATTAATAAATTGGTGTGGTTGAGTTGCTGTAAAAATATTAGAAGTAATACTATTAATACCAATTGCTGTTCTACCTACAGTAGATAATTTTGTAGCAGATACCTCATAATTACCAGTTCCCTGTGTTTCTGGCATTACAATTACAGATTCTTTGGTAACACCAATGTTACCAATATTAATAACGACTTTTAATTTATCCTGATTTTTCGCACCAATTCGATATCCTTCTAATACTGATTTTGGTGGTATATTTCTATTAGTCTCATTATAAAGATAAAGTCTAGACGTATTACCTACAGAAAT
>JACCDG011031927.1_pt1 | contig 25655 bp, 32 predicted proteins | sample 7442471 | NCBI WGS metagenome assembly JACCDG01 (sample SAMN15323444, study PRJNA562643) | freshwater metagenome | isolation source: river surface water | place: USA:Blue River Watershed | collected 2017-08-17 | reverse complement strand
GATCCCTACAAAAAACGATCTTTGGATCATAAAGTCTTCGTATTTGTTGTGGTATATTAGAAACCATGTTGTTTATCAAGATCCCATATGGAATGGCTCATTCTTGAATGGTCTTTGTCGTGGCGGAAAAATAGAAAGCAGAGGGAAAGGCATAAGTAAGTTGTCTTTTGAGTGGTGGAATAATGAGAATATATTTAATGTTTTAAAAGAGAATCCATTCACAGAACAACCAGTTTATAACCCATTTAAAGACAGATATGCTTGGTCGAGTATTGCGTTAGGCTTACAGTTTGACAAAAAGAGTATGTCTTATTTGGCTGGAGTTATGGCATGTGCAAGACCATATATTCATCCCGGACCAGAAAAAAAGCTTTGGGGTACATTCGCTTCTTTTCCACCAAAAATGTTAGAGGATATTAGACAATTGAAAATTCCAATAGAGAAACACAATAAAAAAAGAGTATTGATTTCGCCTATATTTCCAGCATTGTTACAGCCATATATGCCTCCAGCAGCACGTATTTGGGCTAAAGTTAAGAATCCATATCGTGGCATGGTGTATTCGGCTGTACTTTGGAAAACATATGGTTTATTTGATTTTACTAAGAATGCAATTCCATATTTAGTTAGTCGTAGATCCATATTTTATAAATTCAAAACAGACGAATTGATAAAAGATACAAAAATTACTAACATTAAGAAGGGTACAAACGGGACAAATGGTACAGGGGCGATGAGCAGGTTGGATAAACTTTGGGTGGAATATAACTTGACAGAGTTAGACACTCGGTTTAAACTGGCTATTCAGGGCGTTCCCAAACCGAACAAAAAGGAAAAAGATGAATTATATACTGATTGACGGAAATAATTTGGCCGTTCGTAACTGCTTAGTTTCATGAAGGATTTTGTCGAGAGTTGGTGAATAAAGAGTTAGTGAATAAAACAACCAACACGGAGACAAAATATGCAAAAACTAACAGACAAAAACAGACTATCTATAGCAAAGCCATTAGCTGCGGCCATGTGGAACTATGAAAAGAACGGAACTGTAACCCCATCGCTTGTTACATTTGGTACTCATAAGAAATTTTGGTGGAGATGTAAGTTTGGGCATGAATGGGAGAGCCGAGTTAATGATGTAACTAGTGGATATGGATGTCCGTACTGTTCAGGACGTAAAGTAAATACACAAAATTGCTTGGCAAGTTTAAATCGACAGTTAGCAAATGAATGGAATTATAATAAAAACGAAAACTCCAATCCATGTGATTTTACCTGCGGAAGCAATACAAAGGTATGGTGGAAATGTAAAAAGGGGCACGAATGGAAGGCTCAAATAAACAACAGAAATCTTGGCCAAGGATGTCCTTATTGCGTTAACCAAAAGCTATGTTCTGACAATTGTTTGGCAAAAACAAACCCCGAGTTAGCAATAGAGTGGAATTATGAGAAAAACGGAACTTTATCTCCTTTCGATGTTGTTGCAGGGACCAATACAAAAGCATGGTGGAGATGCAAAAACGGCCATGAATGGGAAAGCCGCATTTCAAAAAGAAATCATGGAGATGGATGTCCATTTTGTTCTGGTCGTAGAGTCTGTAAACAAAATTGCTTGGCGACAATTGCGCCACATTTAATTTCAGAATGGGATTATGAAGGCAATTTGCATCCCTTGACCCCAAAAAGCATAACAGCCTCAAGTCACAAAAAGGTCAAATGGAAATGTTATAGGGGGCATAAATGGATGTCAACTGTTTATAATCGTGTAATTGGTGGAAATGGGTGCCCGAAGTGCGGTAAAGTTTTATTAAAAGACGGAACTTGCTTTGCCTCCCTTCCTGAAGCATACTATTATTTGAAGCACTTAAGGTTGAGTCATCTAAAAGGGGATATTGTTTTTAACAAAAAATACCCAAACCTTGGAAATTATAGGTATGATTTCTATGTAAAAAGCACCAATACTTATATAGAAGTTACAGGATATGGGGATCATTCAAAAGGATGGGGTGAGAAAATCTGGACGAAATATAAGGAAATAATCAAAAAAAAGGAGGACCATGTGAGAAACTTTTTAAATGCCAATTTTGTGTTTATTCAGCTTCGGCTGACAAGTAAACAGGTTAACTTTGTAAGGAGAAGATCGCTATGAATTATGTTTTAATAGATGGGAACAATATGGCCTGTAGGTCTTGTTTTGCGAATAAGGATCTTGTTAACTCTGAAGGCGTTTCAACTGGCGCACACTATGGATTTTTTAATTCCATCTTTTCCCTGAAGAGGCAGTTTCCAAACGCTCAATTTCTAGTTGCTTGGGATAGTAAATCGAAAAGGCGTGTTCAGGAATCTAAAGAGGCAGTGTTAAAGGGCATCATTCCTGAACACTATAAAGAGAATAGAAAGAAAAAGCCTTTGCTAAAGCCGTTAGAAGATTTTTATGCTTCTCACGACTTGCTTAAGAAAGCATTGGGAAAAATTGGCATTCCGCAAATTCATATGTCGGGATATGAAGCGGACGATATTCTTGTGGCATATGCAAGAGTTTTAACTGCATCGGGAGACAATGAAGCAACTATTGTGACATCGGATAGGGATTATTATCAGGCATTGAGTGATAGAATACATATTTGGGATGGAATGAAAAGTGTTACTAAAACATTAGAAACACTTAAGGCTGAACTTGGCGTTACGCCAAGTCAATATATAGATTGTGGCGCATTAATGGGAGATGATGGAGATAATATATTCGGTGTTCCCGGATGGGGAGAAAAAACCACATTAAAAGAGATTATTGCGAATGGTTCGTGGGAAAAAGTCATGGAAAATGCAAAAAAGGTTGTAGAACCTTTGCGTGAGAAATATCCAGATCTTAATACCTACAACAATATTGTAGAATGCGATTTTTTCAGCATTAAAGAATATTTAGACACTTCGGATAGTAAAGAAGAGTTGGAACAGGAAATAAGTAATTTGAGGAAGTATGTAACGGTTATTAAAGATAGTCCAGAGGGTATTAAATACGAACAAACTGAAGGACAGAAGATGTTTGAAGAATTGGCAACGGCTAAAACAGAAAAGCTAAATGCCAAATGGCCAGACATTTATTTTAATCAGCCGTATACTGGAGTGGCATATGCCATAGAAAAAGGTTTGGTTAAGCTACCTAAAACGACGATTAATTTAGTTATGTTTGAGGATCGTGTTCGTTTGGCGTATTCTCTTAAAAAGATTGATGAAGATATTGATTCTTTACCGGAAATAGTAAACGGGGATGTTGATATAGATAAACTGTTTGAGTATTTTGACTATTATGAAATGGAATCTTTAAAGTCTCAGGCTTTAGAATTGTTTGGACAAAAGGTTTTTTAGAATCTTTAAAGAAAAATAAGTTATGGCAAAAAGAAGATACACCTTCGAAGAATTGCAAAAGATGGATGAAGAAATCCTTGCGTTAGCGGCTTATGAGTCGGCAGGGGGAATGTTATTTACGCCATCCTCTCAAGCAGAATTGGCTAAATTTAATGCTAAATTAGTAGTCAAGTTTAATTATTTTAAATCCATGTTAAGGGCGGGGGAGGTCACATTATTCGAACTAAAGGATTTAGTCTATACTAAAAATGGTGCAGTTCTACAAAAAGACGAAGATGATATCGATAAGTTGATTGCGGGGATTGAGCAGGAAAATGCAGAAATGGAAATGGAAGAGCAGCTTGGAAATACTTTAATGCAAGGCATCTCTGCGCTATTTAAAAATAAAATAATACCTAAAGGTGAAGGTAATTTAGATTTAAATCAAAATTTGGGTACATTTTTTGGAATGGCCTCGGATATGCCTAATCCGGGTGCTAATCCTAAAGAAAAAAAGAAATCGAATTATCGGAAGAAAGAAAGACCAGAAGATCCAGATACTCCGGTAGTTTGATCGATGCAGGTTTTTTTGCGAAAACAAAGAAATAAATTTTTTGGCGTTGTATAATAAAAAGCAAAGACGAGTAATAACTGAACAACACATGAGGAGGAATTATGAAATTCACACAAGCACTAAGCGCGACGATGGTATTATTTTTGATGAATTTTTCAACATCTTGCGTATCGAATATGATCAACAAAGAATCTGCAAGAACTGTTGCAATGAGAAAAGCATTGATGGAAAATAATGAACCAGCAATGAAGGCATTAAGAAATGGCGAAGATATTGCTTCAACAGGCATCGAAGTTGGTGTCTTGGAAGCAGCGGGAGAGCGTCCATTATTGACAGTATTCGGTCTGGTTGCAGATGCTGGAATTGCTTATGCTGGATATGAAGGGGTTAAAGCAATTGATGATTCAACGGGTGGAGATGAACCTAAAAACGTTTCAACAGGTGGAGATAGTGTCACTATAAAAGGTGATTCTAACACTGTTAACATTTCTAAAGCCGCACAACCTGTAGAGCCTTAAGGTAAACATGTCTTATAAAATTACTGTACCAGTAAATCCAACACCAGTAAAGCCACCAGTGACTATAACTGTACCATCAGAAAATAAGATTGCATTATGTTGTGGCCTTAATGATTATTCCGGCACGAACAACGATCTTAAGGGATGTGTTAATGACGCGATAGAGTGGTCAGATATACTTAAGTCTATTTTTGGTTTTAATGCAACATTGTTGACAAACAATTCGGTGACATGGAAGAATGTTACGAATTGGTTGAAAGAAGCTGTAGCAAAGTCAAATGAGAATACACACATTGTTTGGACGAATTCCGGACATGGATCGCATGTCGCAGACAAAGACAATGATGAAGATGTCGATAGTAGAGATGAATGTTTGTGCCTGTATGATAAGTTCTTAATAGATGACGAAATTAGAGACATCTTAAAAGGGCTTCATCCATTGGCCAAGTTCACTTTTATTTCCGATTCTTGTCATTCGGGGTCTGTTTCACGCGCATTCATGGCTACTCTGGCTACAGAAATGTCATATGCTAAGCCAAGATACTTGCCGCCTAAAGATGAAACAGAGGCGAGTATGCGGGTATTAAACAGCGCAAGAGTGTTTTATCCAGAAGAAGGGATGAAAGAGATATTGTTGACGGGTTGTAAATCAAATGAATATTCTTATGACGCTTATTTTAATGGCAAATATATGGGAGCCATGACTTATTACGCCACAAAGATTATTAGAAACAATCCAAAGATAACATGGACCCAATTACATGCGGCATTAAATAAGTACCTTCCAAGTTCAAATTATCCACAAAATCCGATGCTTGAGGGAAAGCAAGAGAATAAAGATCAGTTAATATTCTCTTAAAACTCAAAAAGAGTTTTTCGACAAGGAGGGGCCAAAAAAGCCCCTCCTTTTTTGTTGACACGAATAAAGGAAAATGAGACGATGTAGAGCGTGAACCCATGCCTTGGGCATAAAATGCTCAAAATGTCATAAGCGCGAATTTTCGCAAAGTGCGAATTGACAACCTTATGAGGGCATGAGATACTAAGTATGTTGGAAAGCATTACAAACACCTAACGGGGAGATACTATGGCAGAAATAATCGACATTGACGAAAACGAAGTTCTAGAAGTTGCGCGTCCATCTGAAATCAAAGGGAACGCTGTTCCTCTTTTGACTGCGGAGCGTGAAAAAGATTTGGCGCGAATAATCCAAAATCCAGAATCCACCGAACTTCAAAAAGAAAATGCGGTTTCAGAGATGGCGTCTTCAAATATCAACCTCGTAAAACATACAGCATATTCTTATTCTAAGAAATGCGGTATTGAAGTCGAAGAATTGACATCCGTTGGATATCAAGGGCTTATGAGGGCTATCTATAAGTTTGATCCATCGTTTGAAACAAAGTTTTCTACATATGCTGTGCCATGGATCAAGCAGTCAATTAGAAAGTTTATTCGTGACTCTGCTATCGTTTCTATTCCAGCTTATACCCAAAACAACTTGTATAGGCAGGGTAAAATTGAAAAAGATCTACCCGAGGGCGTAAAACTTTCTGATGAAGAACTACAGGATGCTCTAGATTTAACAGACGATGGTTTGGAAAATCTGAAAAAGGCTAAAGTTTCTAGAGTTTCATTGGATGATCAAGTTAGCGGCGATTCTGACGATGGCGAAGGCTTAAGCTTTTATGACGTTCTTCCAGACGAAGCTGATGTTACTGGAATTCAAAACATGGAGCGGGAAGAAAAGATTAAAATCGTTAAAAGCCTTGTTGATGCATTGCCAGCAATCGAGCAAGACATTATTCTTTCTCAATGTATGGGGGAAAGCAAAGAAAATCTAGCAGAGATTGGTGAAAGATGGGGTTTGACCGGGGAAAGAGTTAGACAGATCAGAGAAAAAACCTTTTCCAATCTTAAACGAGACATTGTAAGGAGATTGGGCTGACAAAATGTTGTTTTTCTACGCATTCTCTTTTTTCGTGTCCATATTAGGGTTCATCCTATTCGTTAAAAACGATAGGGTGGCCCTAATAGAATGGGCAATTGCAACTCTTGTTGCATTTGGTACATCTGGTATTTTTCATGCTTCGGCTTTTTATGGCATGACCGATGATAAAGAAATCTGGTCTGGAAAAATCGTTTTAGCCAAACAGTTTTCTGCTTGGAAGGAATACTACGAAACTGCCGTTTACAGGGAAGAACGGTACAAAAGCGGGACAGATTCGAATGGAAATGCAGTTTATTCAACAAAAAGAGTTTTTGATCATTGGGAAAGTCATAGACGCTGGCATGACGAATACTTCGTCTTATACTCAGACATTGACACAAGTTATCGAGTTGACAAAAACAAGTATCTAAGTGTTGTGCGAGAATTCGGAGGGCAAATTAGAAGTGTGCCGGGAGACAGAACAACATTTAATCATGCTTCAAGGATGATCGATGGAGACAAAAACGATTATGAAACCGAACCAATAAATGGCTGTATTCATCCAATTGCGGAAGAACGATCTTTTACGAATAGAATCAAGGCAGCACCGAGTGTTTTTAGTTATGGTAAACTAGATGCTGCTGAATCAGAAGGGTTGTTTGAATATCCATATATCTATAGCAACTTTGAAACCGGAAGAGTTATGGGTTCTGCTAAAAACGTTATTTCTACAAGAAAGTGGGACGAAATGAATGCGGTTTTGGGTCCAACAAAATATGTCAACCTTATCATCATTGGGTTTCTAAACAACGATATTAGTGCGGCAATTAGACAAGAGTCTAAGTTTGTCGGTGGAAAGAAAAACGATGTGGTTATTTGCTATGGTGGTACTAAAGCGGATAAGGCAGATTGGGTTCATGTATTTTCATGGACAGAAAGAGAAGACTTTAAGGGCAATCTTGAAAGCATTATACTTGAAAATACAATAGGTGACTCTATTCTGCCTCTTATTAGTAATGAGGTCGTAAAAACCTATGAACTTAAAGATTGGGACAAGTTCGATTATATTTCGATTGAGCCAAGACCAGTCCATTATATGTGGTTTTTTATCATCATTGCTTTAACTCAAGTTGGAATTTGGATTTTCAATTTGGTTAACACCTTTGGCAAGGAAGAGGAAGGCGTCCTCCTTGCGAAAAAAAGACGCGGATTTTGAAAAACAGGCTTGCTTTCAAGCGGAAACAGCGGTATTATGCATCTCAACAACAAAGAAAAGGAGTGAACTATGAATATTGTATCTTGGAGTGTTACTGGTGTTATTTGTGCGACGTTGCTTTTTGGGACAATGGCGGGTTGTGGAACCCTGAATAGGGAGGCAACCATCCGCACGGCCATGGAAGCCAAGCAGAAGGCAAATACGACCGATTTTGACACCATGAAGAAGGTGATCGCTGGCGTAGCGGAAGTTGGAGCATTTGAATTAGATAAATTGAAGGAGATTTTTGTTGAACATGCGGAGGCTCGCCGTGGCGAAGGCAAAGCGGCTATTATGTCTTGGGTTCAAGAATCCGTGCCTAATATTAATACTCAAACCATGTCAAAGCTTGTCAATATTATTGAAAGCCAAAGAGTTGCCTTTTCGCAAAGACAAAAAGAACTTATTGATTTGCAGAGAGAGCAGCATCTTATGTTTAATAAGATTCCCGGAGGGTGGTTTCTTACTGCACTTGGCAGGTCCAAGATGGACATTCAGATTGTAACCTCATCTGAAACGAAGGAAGCCTTTGCAACAGGCGAAGAAAACGAAACTAAACTATTCCCGTCTAAAAATACTGAAAAGGTTGAAAAATGAAGAAGGATCAAGTCAAGAAAAGAACTAGGAGCTTGGATGTTCCAAAGCCTCTTACTTTAAAAGAATGTGAATGCTTGATCCGTTTCCCAGTAGGATCTGAATCTGAAAAGAACATGAAAGAGATGATTCAGCTTTTGATTGAAATTATGGATAAAAAGGGATATGCTTTAGTTTCTCAAACAGCGCAATCCATGTACGAAATCTACAAAGACAGGTCTAAAATCGACTTTTATCAAGATGTTAAAGATTCGTTTGAAAAATCGAAACTGGAGTTCTTGAGCAAGTTTAAGGCAAAGGAAGGGGTTTCTTGTGAATCAAATTGAAAGACTCAAAAACCTGTTGGCTTATAGCAAGCAATGCTTATCTAACATGTTTACTCGCGTTCATGATGGGCCTTGCACTCCTGAATCTAGTTGTGATTCAGATTGTCAAGGCAACTATTGGCTTAGTCAGCATATGGAGCAAGTTAATAAAGAATTAAGCATTAAGGAAATTCAGTTTCCAAGAGTTGGAATTGCCTCGTTTATATTGAACGACAAGAATGAGATTCTTCTTGGGAAAAGAATTGGTTCCCATGGGGAGGGGCATTATTCTGTTCCGGGAGGGCATTTAGAGTTTAAAGAGTCAATTGAAAAGTGTACGTTACGAGAAATAGAAGAAGAAACGGGATTGACTGATTTGACCTTCATTTGCGACTTAGGGTTCTGCGAAGCTATTCATAAAGGAAAAGAAGGAGAAGATAGGCATTACATCACCATTTATAATGTTTATCGGTTGAATTCTGGAGTGCCAGAACTGAAAGAGCCAAGCAAGAATGAAGGATGGAAATGGTATAGTTTAATCGACTTACCATATCCTTTATTCGGGGGAGTTGAAAAGAAATCATCGGATTTAATCAGCTACATAAAGTTGACTAAGTTTTTAAAATATTTCGGCAACATGGAAAGGGAAGTTAAATGAACGAAACACCGGAAAATTCTATTATTGATGGATCGACTAGGAGGCTCATTTCTGAACTAGAAACAACAGATTCTATCTCTAGGAGAGACACCCTTATTCGAAAAATTGAAGACACTACCCAATTTTTTGCAAGTAGTCTTATTAAAGATAAATATCATGGTTGGTGGGCATGGGAATATTACGAGGAAGAGAACTCCGCTTGCCCTCTATTTTCGACTAAAGGCAATCTTGATGAAAACTTTATATACTTCTATGTAAGTTTAAATCCTATTTTTGGCAGGGTTTCGGTTAATGGAAACATGGAGACGATAAACCTTTGTGAAAAAATGCCAATTGATTGGCTTGATGCGAAAAACGAAGAGCAAGCTCAAACCTTGATCACGAATGCAATTAATGAATATAATTTACACGAAGCACTATTAAAGCAGGAACAAGCCGTACAACGAGCAAGAGAAAGAGCAAGGAAGCAATGCGAGGCTGATTTGAAAGAAGAAATTAGGAAGGAGACAGCAAACACATTTACCGACGAACAGAAGTGGGCTTTTGGCATAGACAAGTTCATTCAGCCACCACCATCAATTCTTTTAAAACTGAAATTGTTTAAACAAAAATCAATGGAGATAAAATGAGCGAAACAGCACTGCTTTCTAGACGCGCAGACAAAAGAAGTCCGGAGGTAATGGATCAAATTATTAAAGATCTAGAACCTAAATTAGTCAATTGGGCAAATCAGATTGAAGAAATGAGTAGTTATGACAAAGAAAGCTTGCATACTGCACTTGTCACAATGTTGAAATTTGCTTATACGACAGATGCTTTCCAGTTAGCTAAAAAGTTTGAAGAAGAATATGGACTTGACGGAGATGAAGAGCTTGTAGATGTTTTTTCCTCTTATAACGTGCTTCAATTCAAAGCAATTGAAAAGGTGAACGAAAAATGGGTCGAATTGAATGGCTTAAAGGGTCCGGAAATTGATAAGCCCGTAAAAATAGTAGGAGATAAACAAGGGTATAAGGGTAAAATAGGGATTGTAACTGAAAATACAAAGGATGGGCGGTCGCTAGTCTGTATAGAATCTGAAGGGCATGTAAGGTCTGGAATTAGTGCAAATAGAACTTGCACTAGGGGTACATACATCAATTGGGAAGACTTGGAGTTGATCAATGATTAATAATTTAATATTTTTAGATTTTGATGGAGTAATCACACACGATTCTTCTCCTACGGAATTATTTACTTGGCCAGATGGGTTTAAAGGCTTTGTTGCTGGAATTGATCAACATTCAGTAAAGCTAGTAGAAGAAATTAGAGCATTTGCAGATGCTGACATTGTAATTTCTTCTGATTGGAGGAAACATCACTCGCTCCAAGATTTAAAACAAAGGTTAAGTGTTCATATTGATCCGCGAAGAGTTTTGTTCGCTACGGAAGTTTTGTCTTGGCCTAAAAAAAGAGGCCATGAAATCCAGATAGTGCTTGACAATTTGAAGCCGAGCAAGTACATTATACTGGATGATATGCCAGAAAAAGAATTCTTGCAAAATCAGTGGCCATTTTTGGTCAGAACCCAAGATGATCTTGGAATCATGGAAAAAGATGTAATTAAAGCGAAAGCCTTATTTTCAAATGAAAAAGAAACTAACATCGCAGGAAAGGATTAAGCAAGAAGAGCAATATCTTGCTTTTCTTGAAAAAAGGCTTTCAAGTGTCAACTACAAAAATAATGTTTCGGCGGAAGAATACAAAAAAACCAAATACAAATACGACAAGGCTAAACTCACTCTTAAAATGTTACTACCCAAGCAATCCAAAGGAGAAAAACGATGATTCCAAAAACACAGTATCTATCGGAAAAAGAAGTTGAAGTTGTTCTTGAGATGATTAAGAATAAAGATTATTTGTCATCTAATATCGACATTGAGAACAACAATTCTCTTGATCGTATTATTGATATGCGGCTTCTTTTGGAAGAGGTTGGAATTATAGAAGAGTCGGCAGTTGGTTCTGGCACTTCTGACTTCTCAGGTTACGATTTAACTCTTTATGGACAAATGCTGAATAAGCTTTCTTCTACAGAGATTTTAGAACGATTGGCAGAGGAATGCAACATTCGCCAGTCTTATTTAAGTAAAACGCTTTTTTCGGCTTTTTGTGTTCTTATTCTACTATATGTTGCTGCTCAAGTCTTAGTTTAAGGATTTTAAAATGAAACCGTCAAAAAATAAATACGTAACAGCAAAAATAGATGTTTTATTTTGGCCGCGATGGTTAACAAGAATTTCTGCATCGTTGTTGGGCGGATATATTTTGGTATGGCTTTTTGCATCTGCGGCTGCACTTAATCTATTTTCTGGAATTGTAGCGATGTTTGCGGTTATTGTTTTGTTAGCAGACGTTGTTGTTTCGATACTTGGGAATTCCCCATGCGCCATGTTGGCTATTTTTTCTAAAGTTAGACCAGAGGTTGCAAACATTATATCTATAGTTGCTAATGGGTTGGCCGAGTATGATAGCACAAGTGAGTCGTTCCTATCGAAAACGAAAGACGGAAAGGTGGAGATAGGTCCATGTTATTTAAAAATAAATAAAGGCGAAGGAGAAGGGCATTGGATTGAGTTGTTTTGTAAAGAAGCGTATATTGTTAATAGATATTTAAAAGCCGTTGAAAGGCAAATTGAAAAAGATAAAACGCAAAACGCTTTATTGTTGGTAAATGATGCATCTTTAGAAATTTTAGAGCTTAAGGAAAAAGAGACACTTTGTAAAATTGACGAGTTGCGTAAAAATATCGCAAAAAATAATATTGAAGTTTCTGCTGAAAAGTCTTGCGTAGCCCCGAAAACCATGTTAGTATCGTGAATGTAGTCAAAGAACAATAAACCAATAAACCACTGAAAGGAAAATATGAGTAACTTAAAGAGACATTTGTTTGTAATTGATGCGCAGGTAGACTTTTGTGACCCAAACGGCAATTTGTTTGTAACTGGAGCAGACCAAGACGTTAAACGATTGGGGGCTATGCTTTCCCGAACGATTCCGATGTGGGACGCGGTTCACGCAACCCTAGATTCCCATCAAGAAATCCATATTGCCCATCCAATTTTCTGGATTGATTCTAAGGGCAATCACCCTGCACCCTTTACATGTATCAGCGAAAATGATGTAGATAATGGAAGATGGTCCGCATCTAATCCTGCACTTCGCGTCAAGGCGAAAGAATATGTCAAAGCATTGGCAAAGAATGGACGTTATCCTCTTGTAATTTGGCCCCCGCACTGCATTATTGCAACTCCCGGTTGGTCTTTGCATCCTGATTTTGCAATTCCTCTTCGTGATTGGGCTCGCGCTCGTTTCAAGACGGTTAACTTCCAAGTTAAGGGTAGCAACCCCATGACTGAGCATTATTCCGTTTTCAAAGCGGACGTTGCTGATCCTTCCGATCCTTCAACAATGGTAAATACTGGTCTTATCCAGACAATCCAATCAGCAGATGAAATCTATATCGCAGGGGAAGCACTTTCTCATTGCGTGAAGAATTCCATCGAAGATCTTATCGCTGAAATTGGAGAAACGTATGCCAAGAAGTTTGTTTTCCTTGAAGATGCTTCTTCCAATGTTGGAACCTTCGAACAGCTTGGAGCAGATTTCGTTGCAAAAATGAAGTCTATCGGAATGCGCTTCGCCAAGACCACCGACCTCTAATCAAACATATTAATCTTGGTAGTGTAGTGATACACTACCAAGATTAATTGGGGCAAGAAAATGACCGAAAACCTATCTAATGATGAAATGTTGAAAAACTTTAAGTTTTGCAGCGATTGCAAATGGCTTTCCGCAGATAAAATACATTGCCGACAACCAGAAATAGTTGCAGAACATAAGAGAAAACAACTAGAAAAACACACAAGAGATTTAGAGAAGGCGAAAGGTCTTACAATTAAAGACTTGAACATCTTTTTAGTCCATAAGAGTTTTAGGGATAGACTAGCTGTTGCTGAAAGAGATGAACTTACCGGATATTTTTGCAAACTAGAAGGCAAAAAACACGTTGCATATGAAATTCCATTTTAAGGATAAAATATGATTTATTGTTCAATAGATATTGAAACCACTGGATTAGACCCGAAAGAAAACAACATTGTTGAATTCGGGGTTGTAATTGACGATTTGGAAAATCCCAAGCCGATTGAAGATCTTCCAAAATTCCATGCTTATATCCTTCCCCCAAAAGGTGGAAAGAATTATGTAGGATCGCCCTATGCGCTTTCCTTACACAGCAAGATATTTGAAAAGATCGCTTCTCCGGATGCATCGAAATCTGAAACCTCATTGTTTCTTAAGCCGGAAGATTTAGCCTCAACCTTTAGAGACTTCTTAATCCAGAATCTTGCTGGTTATGATTCTACAAAAAAGATTAATGTTGCTGGCAAGAACTTCGCTGGATTCGATCTTCCATTTTTGAGAGAACAAGCTGGCATAGAAAAATATGTTAAGTTTTCACATCGTTTTCTAGATCCAGCAATTTTTTACATGCGAAGAAATGACGAATTTCTTCCAGACAGCAAGGAATGCATTAGAAGAATGAATGAAATGTTTTCCATGCAAATGGACGAAACAGTTGCACATAATGCTATCGACGATGCAATTATGGTTGTTGAACTTATACGACACGGTTTAATGTTTTAGTTAAAAACTAAAAGTACACGAAGACACAAATAAACAAATAAATGAAAGGAATACTAAAATGGCAGAAATGAGTCAGTTAATTACACCTTCTAACTTCCAGTTTTCAGCGGCATCGCTTGATTCACTTGGAGCCACAGAATACACGCTTGCAACAGTTGTTGTAGACGTTTCCGGATCGGTTTCCGGATGGGAACGAGAACTTGAAAAGTGTATCTCCGAAATTGCAAAGTCTTGCAAAAAATCTCCCCGTTGCGACAATTTGATGCTTCGGGTTGTCAAGTTTTGCCACGATATTGATGAAGTGCATGGCTTTAAAGAACTTTCAAATATCAAGGATGGCGACTATAAGGATACCCTAGTGGCAAGCGGATCTACCGCACTTTATGCTGCTGTTCAGTCAGCAATTGACGCTTCTAGAACTTACGGAAAGGCTCTTACCGCGCAGGATTTTACAGCAAATGCTGTTATTTATGTCCTGACTGATGGGGAAGATAATTGCGGTGGCGCAACCCCTACTTCTAACAGAAAGGCAATTGAGGCTGTTAAAACAGAAGAAGCCCTTGAATCTTTGTCTGTAATTCTTGTAGGCGTTGGATATCAGAATATGGCTTCATATCTTGACGATTATAAGAACAAGGCTGGAATTACCCAGTTTGTTGATATGACTGAATTGTTCAATAAGACTAGTCCTGCTGGTGCGCTCGCCAAGCTTGCAGGATTTGTTAGCAAGAGCATTTCTTCTACCTCACAGGCTCTTGGTTCTGGCAAATCGGTTCCTCAAGCTTCCAGTTTGGTGATTTGAAGTGAACACAAGGTCTAGATCTTTTTATACCTTTCTTGGCATGTTGGGTCTTGCTGCAACACTATTATTTACTAATAGTTGTTCGTCGGCAAGCTCAACATCTGAAGAAGCCGAGACATTTGTAATTCGCCAGTTTAGTGGCGGGAAGGTGATTGGGGAATGGCTTTTGGAATACGGGGACTTTTATGTTACTACTCAAGGAGTCCTCCATACTTTTCTTTCGGGCAGACAAAAGTCTGGATTGCAGTCAATAGCTGGCGATTTTCAGATCTTAGTAACGAACGTTACAAATCACATTGAAATGGAATAAAATGAACGAAAAAGGATCAATTATTAGGCTAGGAAAGCAATTAGAAGCCGAAAATGCTGCGGCATTTGATTTAAGCACATGGTTGCCTTCAAGACAGTTATGCCAAATGTATCATGGGTATTATGCAGACGAATTTACTCCATCCAATGATATTGTCATGGCTGAAAGCTGTAGCTACATTTCTTTTCTGCTTAGTGCTTTGACAATGAGCGAATCTGAAATCGAGCGTTATGAAAAATCAGAAATGTGGACTCGGTGCTGGTGTGGCGAAGATCATACAGAAGCAGACATCAAACCAGAGTTTGCCAAAAAGTTTTTAACGCCTAGACAAATAATTCGAAACATGAAGGAAATAAAAAATGAACACTAATGGAGAAGAAATTAAAGAAAAAGAAGTTCTGGTTCCAGAATTCGAAATGGTACAAAACGTTAAAGAAGCCGACATTAAAAGAATGATGAGCGGGTTGTGGACGATTATATCATCAGATGACCCTTTCAAGGCTTTACAAGAATTAATCAACAATGAAGATCTGCTAAAAGAAGTAAAAGAACGTAGATTTGGGCGGGAAGATAAAAATAATATCCCTGAGCCAAAACGGAAGGAACAAAAGACGCCAGATCAGCTACGTGCGGAATTCAAGTTGATTTGCGCCAGCTTAAATGGGAAGTTAAATGAATTATATTCTGACGTTACGGCAATTCAACGTAAATTAGACATAATGCAAGACGATTTCCTTAAAGCCAGTATCAATTTTCATAACAAGTACCCTGTTCAACAGTAAAGAAAGCCAATTAAGTGAAAATCAAAAGCACAGACAGTTTTGTTAAGATTGGATCTTCTCATTCTGATTGCCAAGACTTTGCCATTTCTGGCAAGGTAAATGAAGATATCGCTTACGCTATTTTAGCAGATGGCTGCTCTTCCTCTCACTCTATTTGTAGAGAACTGGACTTCGGGGCAAGACTAATGTGCTATTCCGCTAGAAAGGCACTTAAGACTACTGGTGGCCCAATTGAAGAAATTAAGGGCGCAAATGGTTTTACTACTAGTCCTGAATGGGTAACACATATTGGGTGGAGAACACTTATTGAGGCATCTAGAATAAGAGCGGATCTAGATATTCATCCATATTCACTAGATACAACCTTATTGGTTGTCATTTCCAGTCATGGCAAACATCATTTCTTCATGTATGGAGACGGTTGTTTTATCTATAAAATAAAAAACGACCCCAAGATTTATGGACACTGCATAGAATTCAATTCTGGCGCACCATTTTATTTGAGCTATCACGACGACTCCGAAAGATTAAAATCATACGGTAAAACAAGCAGCAATGGCGTAACCAGAACCGATTATGTTTTTCACAATAATGCTTGCATTAAGACAGCTATTCCATTAGATGATAGTAAATTTGACATGGGATTTTATAAACAAACATGTTTCTCTATAGAAAAAGAAATGGACTTCGTGGCTATTTCTTCTGATGGATTACACTCTTTTCAACAACAACATCCAGAATATCCAGAAATAGTCTCGAATCTGGAAATCGAGAAGATTGCTCCAGAAGTATTTGGCTATAAAAACTATCAAGGGCAATTCGTTGAAAGACGCATGAAAAACTTTATGAAAAGCTGTATCGGAAATAAAACGTCACATTATGACGATGTTTCAATCGCTTCAATTTCTTTCGGAGATTAATTATGCAAAACAAACCAAAACGTTTTGATTTTACTTCTCTCTTTAGTTTAGCCTCATTTTTGCTGTTTGCGCTTACCGCAATAGCGGCAATAGTCTTTATGGTATTGAGCTTTACTGCCGATATTAAAAAGACATTCAAAATGAGAGATTATCGGAATAATATCGAGTCTCATTTAACTTTTGCAAGAGAAACGCCATATATTGATGAAATGTTGTCTTCGATGTATGATTTCACCGAGGAGATTACTAAAAATAAGGAAAAATTTAGTGATTCTAAAAGATTAGATTGGTCATTATTTGAAGTTAAGACTATTACAGAGGCAATTCAGAAAGACACAGGTTTAAAAGCGGGAGATAAGCTAGATGACGCAAAAAGACGAGGTTTTTCAGATTTGGCGGTTGAGTATTCACTGCTAATTCGAGACATAAAAGATTACGATATAAAAAAGAATTATGAAGGGTATGCTGAAACGATGATGGGGGTAAAAAACGCTTCGGATCGATTTATGTTATTTTTTGTTCTATGTTTGTTTTCCGGGGTCTTTTCTTTTATCCTATTTATAAATCTTGCCGAAAAAATTACACAAAGATAATAAAACGCCCGTTTATTGCTGAAAGGACATCAAAAATGGCACAAAAAATTATAGCCGAAGGTATTGGAAATATAACTCTTAGTGTAGGCGGGTAGATTAAAAGCATAAATATAGATTAAAATAACTTGGTAAATCTTGTATAATAGCCAAGAACCGCCAAGTTATAATAACAGATAAATAAATTTGTAAGACCCTAAATCATGTGTTTCTGTTGAGCTTGGCGGTTCAATTAACATATATTTAGGGTCTTACTGCTTTAGGAGAATAAAATGGAGCCAATAAAAGAGGGAATAAGTAAAATTTGCAAGGAGTGTCTGCGAGACTTGCCAATAGACAACTTCGTAAAAAATAGACCGAATACTGAATCAAGGAAGAAAGTGTGTAAAGAGTGCAACAAGAAATATAACAAGGTTTATCGCAGCAAAAACAAAGATAAAATAAGCGAATACCGTCGCAAATACACCAAGAGAAATAAGAAGAAAATAAAAGAAACCCAAAAAGAATGGTATGATAGAACAAGGCCCATTAGACTTGAAAAGTCAAAGCAATATAAGTTGACTCACAAGGAACAGGAAAAGAATAGAAAAATAGAATATATAAAAAAGCACCCAATTAAAACAAAAAGAGCCAGAAAAAAATACACACAGGCCAATAAAGATAAGATCAGGATTAAAGATAAGGAATGGAGGCGCAAAAATAAAGCAAAGATGAAAGAATATGGGTCTAAATGGAGGGCAAAAAACAGAAAAAGGTTAAGAATAAAGGGTAAGAAATATGCGAGGGCAAATAGGCACAAGCTTTCAATTCGCGCTAAAAAATATAGAGAGGAAAATGGAACACATATAAATATGCTTAGAAATAAAAAATATCATAGTTTCTATAAGCATAACCCAAGCTATAGAATTAGAAAAAATCTAGGGGTTCGGCTATGCGCTATAGTTAAGCAGCAAAACACGACTAAATCAAGCAACACTATGTCTTTAATAGGATGTTCTTTGAAAGAATTGAAAAACCATCTTCAAAAGCAGTTTCGCGAGGGGATGACATGGGATAATTACGGTAAATATGGTTGGCATATAGATCATATAAAGCCATGCGCTGCTTTTGATTTATCAAATCCCAAAGATCAACAAAAATGTTTTCATTATAGCAACTTAAGGCCATTATGGTGGAACGAGAATTTGTCAAAGGGACCGACGTTCCGTGGCAAAAGACATAGGGCGAAATGCGATTCTGTCGAGATAAAGTCTTGATTCACGCCAAAAGGCATGGTATCATACTAGTATGAATAGAAAAGTTATAGTAGATGGAATTGGTCAAATGACCTTAACAGACAATGACTTCTTGGGGTCTGGCGGCGAAGGTGATGTTTTTGTAAAGCAGGGTACTGCGTACAAAATTTATCACGATTCATTGAAAATGATGCCAATGGCCAAAATAGACGAGTTGAAGAAAATTCAGTCAGCGAATGTAATTTGCCCTGAACATATAATATATGACAACAAAAACATGCCAATTGGCTATACCATGCAGTTTAAAAAGAACACATTCCCTCTTTGCAAGCTGTTTACCAAGTCTTTTAAAAACAGAAGCAATATATCTTCTGCCCAAATATGTGATTTAATTAATAACATGAAAAACGTTATTGAAAAAATACACTTGGCGAGCGTTTTAATTGTTGACTTAAATGAGTTGAATGTGTTGGCGGATAATAAAAACCTAGAACCATTTTTCATAGACACCGATTCTTATGAAACAAAAAGTTACAAGTGTACCGCAATCATGGACTCAATTAGAGATAGATTGATTAAATCTAACAAATGGTCGCAAATGTCAGATTGGTATTCTTTCGCCATTTTGGCATTTCAGTTATTGGTAGGAATTCATCCTTACAAGGGTGGGCATCCAAAATATACCCCCGGAGATTTTGCCAAAAGAATGCAGGATGGGGTTTCAGTATTCGACAAAGATGCCACCATGCCTATTGTAGCTACTCCACTGAATACTCTACCCCCAGCCCTCCTTGATTGGTTTAAAGCCTTATTCCTTGACAATAAACGCCTCCCGCCACCTGACTGGAAAGATGTTAATGGAATCATGGTTCCTGTTGCTGCAATCCAGTTTGTGCAGAAAGTGGTTAGTGCGCTATTTGAGACTGAAATGAAATTTAAATTCAATCAGCAAATCAATCATGTATTCCCGTTCATGGGCGTTAACTATTTCATCGGAAAAGACGGAATCTATAAGATGAATGTTAAAATGCCTCTTAGCATTAAAGATACTGATAAGGTATTGTTTTGTGAAAGCGGAGGAGTTGAACCCGTTGTTGCTACCTTGTTTACCGAAACTGCTAGTTTTTACTCAGGAGTAAAAATGATCGGTTCTATTAAAACGAGCGATATCATGTACCGAAATGGTTGTATTTACACCATGAATAGTGGGACGTTGATTGAAAACAGCTTTACCACAATGGGCGATAGAACAATTCATCTTACTCGTCAAGCTTGTGGCGTATTACAAAATGCGACACAAATGTATGATGGTGTCATTTTTCAGAATCTATTGGGCAAAATGCACATAACTCTTCCTTATGAAAAAGGAAAGATTGCAATCAAGTCCATTCCTGAGTTGAATGGTTTCCGTATCATTTCTGCAACTGCTAGAGCTAATATTTGCGTTGTTGTGGCAGAACATAAAGGCAAATATAACCGCTTTTATATTACTTTCGACAATTCATTCACTTCCTATGAAATTAGAATTGTAGATAATGTTTCTTGTTTGACTACCAACTTGGCCGTTTTGCCGAGTGGCGTTGCCGTCTTGGCATTGGATAACGAATTGGAGCTTTTCAAGGGCGCAAATGGAAAGGTGATCCCCTCTCCACCAGCAACATCAGATAATCCATTGCACATCATTTCGGGGCTTTTGTATTATGTAGATGGAGACTCACTGTATACACTTAAAACAAAATAACATTTACTTTTTGATAAGAGGTGTTAAGTTTTGCGAAGACATGATGTATAATACACCAGTCATGAAAACACGATCAGCCAAAAAAGCCGAGTACAAGAGGATTATAAATAGAAATAAAATTCTAGATACAAAAGCTAAATATATATTACGGTGGGCAAAAAGAATAAAAGCAATACTCTACAAAGGCGGAAAATGTGAAATGTGTTTAGATGCAAGGCCATATGTGTTAGTTTTCCACCATAAACTTAAAGCGGAAAAAGAAGACAGTATAACGAATTTAATAACTAGAACATCAAGATGGAGCAGACTAAAAGACGAGTTAGACAAATGTCTGCTTGTTTGTGAAAATTGCCATAGAGAAATTCACGAACGGTCAAAAGACAATAAAAATAACAAAAACAAAAAAATATGTTTGGAGTTTAAAGGGGTAAATTCTTGCTATAAGTGCGGATATTCTAAATGCGATGGGGCTCTTGAATTTCATCATTTTGTGTCTTCAGAAAAGAGTTTTGGAATTTCAAAAATGAGTAATAGGAGGAGATGGAAAAAAGTAGCTGATCTAGAACAAGACGTTATTGATGAAATAAACAAATGTGAGGTTTTGTGTGCTAATTGTCATAAAGAGCATCATTTTTGCGCGGATAAATTTCATGAGGTACAAAAAGAAATATACGAAAAGGCGAACAACTTATTTGAAAAACGGGAGCTTATTGATAAAGATATAGTTATAGGTATGATTAGTAAACGTTTAGGTAACGGAGAGCAAAAGAGGCAAGTCTTTAAAAAAGTAGCAACTGAATTAGGATGCTCATATGGGCGAATATATGAGATTGCCAGAGAATATGGAATTAAAGGACATTCGGTAGATAGCGAGAAAGTGCTACATTTATGGAAAAGTGGCCAAAAGCAATCTGATATTGTTGCTAAAACAGGATATAGCAAAAGTCAAGTTAGAAAAATCATATTAGAGAATAAGGCTGAAGGTCTATTTTCGGCTGACCAACTCCGTCCAATGGAATACCCCCAAAAACACAAAGATAGCAGAAAGTAGTTGACACGCCAAGGCATGTAGCGTAACATAGAGGCATGAAAACAAAAACCAACACTCTAAACATATGCTTGGCTCAAATTGAGGTAGTGCCACGCCAACCCGTTTTAAATAAAACTAAAATACTGGATGCAATTAGCAAGGCTGGTGTCGCCAAATCCGACTTAATTGTGTTTCCTGAAATGTGCATACCCGGATATATTATTGGAGATAATTGGGAGCGAAATTCATTCCTTAATGACTGCGAATGTGTTCTAGATGAGATTATTCTGTCTAGTAAAAATTATTCAGACCTGACGATTGTACTTGGAACAATAGACGTAGACAGAAATAAAAAAAATGAAGATGGCAGATACCGCAAATACAATTCTACAGTTGTAATCCAAGACGGTAGCATTTTGTTAAAAACGGTCAAGACGTTACAGCCGAACTATAGGGAGTTTGATGACAATAGACATTTTTACGACAACAGAAAACTGTCGAATGATCGTGGGGAGGTTGTCCCGGATTTTAGAAGATCTATTTTTGAAAAAATAGTAAATGGGCAATTATACAAAATTGGTTGTTTGACCTGCGAAGATTCGTGGGATGTAGATTATTCCGTGCATCCAGTTGATGAGCTTGCAGCGTTAGGAGTTGACATTATTATTAACATCAGTTGTTCCCCTTACACTTTGGGCAAAAACAGCAAAAGAAACAGATTGTTTTCAGCCCACGCCAAAAAAATACAAAAACCAATTGTTTATGTTAACAACGTTGGTGTTCAAAACAACACCAAAAATGTTTTCACGTTTGACGGTAATAGTTGCATTTACGATATGGCTGGCAATCAATATAATCCGGGGCAACCTTTTCGGGATTTTGTCATTACAAAAGAAATTAATATTGCATCTGAATTCGGAGACATGTTAGACACATGTGAAGGCACTGAAACCCTATGGAATGCCTTGGTTTATGGAACGTCTGTGTTTTGTCGAAGATTGGGAATAAGTAAGGTTGTTATTGGCGCGTCTGGCGGGATAGATTCTGCATTGTCGGCGGTTTTATTTGTAAAGTCACTAGGCAAAGAAAATGTGACTTTGGTCAATATGCCAAGTCGATATAATTCAGAGTTGACAAAAGACGCAGCACAAAGTCTAGCCGCTAAACTTGATTGCAAGTATGTCGTAATTCCTATTGAACCAAGTGTTATTTTAACGAATAAACAGATGGGCGATGCCGGATTTGAATTGACTGAGTTTATGCTTCAGAACGTACAAGCGAGAGACAGGTCGAGCCGTATTTTGGCGGCGGTGTCAGCGTCTGTTGGGGGAGTTTTTAGTTGCAATGCGAACAAATCAGAAGCAATGGTTGGATACACAACCCTCTACGGAGATTTGGCCGGATTCTTTGCGCCACTGGCAGACATATGGAAAACACAAATTTATGAACTAGCAGTATATGTAAACAATAAATACGGAGAGCTAATTCCATGTGACACCATAAATGTGATTCCATCTGCGGAGTTGAGTGAGAGTCAAGATGTGACAAAAGGAAAAGGCGACCCAATTATATATTCATATCATGATAAATTGTTTTCTTCTTGGATAGAAAAATGGGAAAGGGCCACGACAGAAGAATGCTTAGAATGGTATCTTGATGGGACCATTGCGGAGAAAATAGGGTACGACGAAACCTTATTTCCTCCAATAAAAACTTTGTTTAAAGACGCAAAGAGCTTCATAGCCGATATTGAAAAATGGTGGAATTTATATGACGGGTTCGCCATAGCTAAAAGAATTCAGTCTACGCCTGTTTTGTCCGTAAGTCGCAGAAGTATCGGATTTGATCACCGGGAAACTCAGGAACCTCCATATTATTCAGCTAAATATATAAAGCGCAGGGAAGAAATCCTAAGAACCGATCTTAGAGAAAGCATTATTAAACCATAAGGAGAAATATGGAAGAAAACAAGGTAACAAAGTATTACATCTCCAATTGGGAAAAAGTTAAACCCATATTGGTCCTCCCCGATTCCGAATATGTAGACATTATGGATGACGAGTTGGATTGTTTTTTCGAGCATGCCCTTTTTGATACCGAAGTTGCTGCGATTAAGCAGTTTATAAAAAACCTAGAAGGCGCAAACCGTATATGGGAGGATAAAATTAAAATCAGAGAAAAGGAATTGGAAAACATAAAGAAAGAGGTTGCCGACAATATTATTTTGATGTCCGAGCAAAAAAGTTTAATTAAAAGTCTGAGAAATAGAAAGTCTGCAAAAAGAAATAGAAGCGGCAGAAGGCCGACTAAGAGACAACATCCTTGAAAAGAAACTTTTAAAAAAGCAGTTAAGAGGGTCATGAAAACACATTGGATTTTAGAAAAAGACTTAAAAGAAGACACCTTCGTTCTTGATTTTAAAAATGCCTTAGAAGAAAGAAATATTGGGCTTTCTACTTGTAGCTATATCCAATTAGGAGAACCAGAAAGATTAAAGGCAAAGATTCAAGAGAATAAAGATAAATTTATTGTGCCTTTTGGCAGCATTGAGTTGTGTAAATTTTTCAAAAGATATAATCAGTCTCTTGCACCGAATGACAGAGTTACTATGGGCTTATTTTTCGATCTGGATAAGCTTTCTTATTTGGAATATTCGTCTTATTGGGGAAAATACTTGTTAAATGGTGACGCAGTTGTAACAACGTATGCGGAATTAATTAGAAGGAAAGATTTCTTCTATGATATCTTAGGTGAAAATAATGCCATTTTCATTCGTCCTGTTCACAATGATAAGGTGTTTACTGGCAGAGTTATATACAAGGAGGAATTTGATTTAGAAATTCAAAGGATGGGGCACAATTTTATTGTTGGTTTTTCACCATCTATGCAGGTGGTAATATCTAGGCCAAAAAATGTACATCAAGAATGGCGATTGGCGATTGTGAATAGAAAGATTGTGGCGTCAACGCTTTACTACACAAATCAATTTGAGGATCATCGACAGCTTCATGACGATAAAGTGATTGAGTTGGCGAATCAAGTTCTCAAGGAAGAATGGCAACCTGATGACGTTTATGTGCTAGATTTATGTACGACTAAAGCCGGAAATGTTTATGTTTTAGAGATTGGTTCGTTAAATTCTGCTGGCTGGTATGCAATGGATTGCGGGGCCATTATTGATGGAATTGAAAATTGGAAAAACAAATGTCAAATACCCATAGGCTAAAGACCTATGGGCTTGTAATGTCATAGGCACAAAACATTCGGCTTTTTGACAAAAGCCTGCCCGTTAAGTCCATACTTCCCATCACTAGGAAATACAAACGAAACAGGGAGTTTAACCTTACTTGCATATCTCTTAGCTATATTTATACTTGCATTAAGGTCTGCATCCAATACTTTTCCGTCAGACGCATAATATCTACATCCCACTCTTTTTCCATTTTCTATACCTCTAAAATCTTCTTAGAGGTATAAGCGGGATTAACAGTTTCCACTCTTTTTCCAAGAGTTTGTGCCTTATATTTCAAAATTTCTTTAAACATAAAAAATGGCATTTGTGCCAACTTGTTATTAAATTTCCTTCCTTTATCTTTTGCCTTGATTTTTGTCAAGTCTTCAATTACAATACAATTCGCTTCTGTTTTCAAAATTTTATTTACAATATGGTGAATATAATTCTTTGATAAGTTTTTCTCATGTCTTCTTATTTTCTTTAGGTGTTTTCTGCAAGAATTTCCTTTTCGACCATTGTGAACGTTTTCTTTTTTCTTGGAATTTAGTTGTCTTTTCAAATAACGAATTCTACGCTTTTGTTTGAGATAGTTTTTGTCAATGATTATTTGGCCTTCGGAAGTAGTTGCTGTTCTTTTTATTCCAAGATCGACCCCAACACAAAAGTTATCTGGAAGTTGTGGCGTTGGGTTGTTAAAAGTTATTGCCAACCAAATCTCATTATCTCTAACGAAAATAAGTGGATCGCAAATTGGGTATTTTTCAAAACACTCCCTTATCTTTGGATAGGTGTTAAAAGTGCATATGGCTTTTGGTCCGTTTGTCGTTAGCTTAATTGTATTGCCTTTTATAGAATAAAGCCTTTTGTCTAAACGAATTGAAAGATTTATTTTTATTGGCGGCTTTTCAACTGAGTGTTTATTTGATTTTATAGTTTTGAAAGTTGAGATTACATCTTCTCTTGCTCGAATAATAATTTGTGAAGGAGCGGTTGGGAATTCTTTTCTACATTTATGGTAAGTTTTTTCGTGTAGTGTTTTTCCCGAGAGCTTAATTTGAGTGTCGAAGACGTATTGAGATAGGTGGTTCCAAATAGATTGATGGATTTGGAAAACGTCCATGAGTCTATTTTTATCTTCTTCGTTT
>JACCDG010665967.1_pt1 | contig 25656 bp, 34 predicted proteins | sample 7442471 | NCBI WGS metagenome assembly JACCDG01 (sample SAMN15323444, study PRJNA562643) | freshwater metagenome | isolation source: river surface water | place: USA:Blue River Watershed | collected 2017-08-17 | reverse complement strand
TACGGGCGTACATCACTTCGTTCAGCGATGACCCGTTGTTCCAAGGCGGCTCGTTGTTTGTAGTTGCCCCCCCCACAGCAACGTCGTACACGCTGGAAGCCAGTGCAGCGGCGTACTGGACAGGTCTATCGGCAGCGCGAAAGTCAACTGTCCGAGACATTGAACCGATCTACAGCGTGACCACTGAACGCATCTATTCACGACTGCCAGAGTTCTACCGAACCCTAGATCAACAGAATGGTTACGCGCTGAAGACCTACATCAGTGCAATAGGGGATCAGTTATACGAAGTCGAACAACTAGTAGCGCGTGTTGAGTACATCCCCGAAGAAGACCGCGCAGACTACCGTGCGTCTTTGGACGAATACAACACCTATACCCGACCCTTTGGTGTGGAAAACCCAGAATACGGGTACGCCCCTATTGGTGAAACGTCTGACTTGCTGGACGGACGGACTGCTGATGACGACTGGCTGCTCTACCTTGGCCAATTGATCGGTGCTGATCTGCGCCAACTGCACGATGCAGCCCTACGCCGTATCGCAGTGATCAACAACTACTTGGGATTCCGCGCTGGTTCCCGGCAGGCAATCATCGAGGCAGTGCAAAGCGTTCTGACTGGTACCAAGTTCGTCAAGTTGTACCCACATCGTGACGGCGCAGAAGGATCAATTTCGTCGCTAGGGACTCAATGGGACGTACTGATCATCACCCGACCTGACGAAACCCCCGCAGGCAATGTGGTCATTGACACCGTGATCGGCAAGGCAATCAAGCCAGCGGGTGTTGTCCTACACCACATCCTGTACTCCGCAGTATGGTCAGATATCGAAACCATGTTCCCGACGTGGGGTGACGTGGAAACAACGGGTGTGACGTGGGGGAACATCGAAACAGGCAACGCAGACTTGTTCGCATGAGTAGGAGCAGATAATGGCCGTATCAACAACGCCCCGGTTCGGGATCACGCGCTGGTCTGCATCTGGTGACCCATTGACCCGTGCCCAGATGGACGCATCACATGCCGCCATCGAGGCAAAAGGTGCGATCTACCTGCATGGCACTGCCGCGTCACGCCCAAGTGCAGGAACGGAAGGGCGCTTTTACTACGCAACAGACACGTCTATCACCTCGTACGACGATGGTGTGGCGTGGCGCGACATTACTAGTGCCAACACAGTCACACTGACGGGTAGCCAGACACTCACCAACAAGAACCTGACGGCCCCGGTCATCACGGGCACCATTGCACTTCCCGCGACCACTTCTATCGGCACTGTGTCCGACACCGAAATCAGTTACCTGGATGGAGTGACTTCCAGTATCCAGACCCAACTGAACACGAAGTCGCCTTCCGCCAGTCCGACGTTTACCGGAACTGTCACTCTGCCAAGCACGACATCCATCGGCACAGTGTCGTCCACAGAAATCGGGTATCTGGACGGGGTTACCAGTGCCATTCAAACTCAAATCGACGGCAAGTCGAACACTGGTCATGGTCATGCCATTGCCGATGTCAGCGGACTACAGACCGCACTGGATGACAAAGCCCCGTTGAGCAGTCCGTCTTTGGTCACGCCATCACTTGGCGTTGCGACCGCGACCAGTATCAACAAGGTTGCTTTGACTGCCCCAGCAACCAGTGCCACATTGACGTTGGCCAATGGAAGCACTCTTGCCACATCAGGTGCGTACAACATCACCCTGACGGCTACTGGTGCTACCAATGTCACTCTGCCGACAACCGGAACGTTGGTAAACAGTGCAGTCACCGCGTTGAACAGTCTGGTGGATATCGACACCACCAGCAGCAGCACCCACACCATGAACATCGCCACTGCGAGTACCAGCAGTGGCCAGACCAAGACCGTGAACCTTGGTACGGGTAGTGGTTCAGGGTCTACTACCAACGTGGCGATTGGTGCCACATCTGGAACCACCACAGTCACTCTGAACGGTGATGTTGTCCTTGGCACGGCCAGCGACACTGCTACTACGGCCAGCCACTACATGGTGGAAACCGGAAGTGACGGCAAGATTCGCCCCAAGACTCTTGCCAATGTCCGCACTGAAATTGTCACATCATCGTCGGTCAACGCCGCCATTGCCACCAGCGACATCGAAATCACTGATTCGTCAAAGGGCATCATTCTCAAAGCATCGAATGGTGCGCGATACCGGATTACAGTGGAACCAGATGGTTCGCTGAAGTCCACGTCCATCTAAGGAGAGTCCATGTCACGCCACGCACAAGAAACTGGGTTCACGTCAAGTGGCCAGATCGACATGAGTTCTCAGCGCATTGTTGACGTTGGTAACGCCCAAGATGCAGGCGATGCTGTCAACAAAGGCCAGATGGATGACGCAATGCCCGTTGGAGCAATCATTGCGTTCTGTGGAACTACGGGTTTCGACACAAGTGTTTGGCACCTGTGTGACGGCACCGCGCATGGTTCTTCTGCGCTATTGGCCGTTCTTGGATCAGCCAACACGCCTGATCTGCGAGGGCGTTTCATCATTGCGGCTGGACAAGGCAGTGGTCTGACGAACCGCACACATGGCACTACAGGTGGCGCGGAAACTGTCACCTTGGGTGTTAGTGAAATGCCTGCTCACACACACGGCGGGGCTACTGGTTCTGCCGGATCGCATTCACACACCACTACCGCGACTACAGGCAACGAAAGCGCCAACCATACCCACAGCACGACGATCACTACTGGTACTGAAAGCCAAGGCCACACCCACCACATGGACTTTGATTCTCAATATGGTGGCACACATACCCACACCACACAGTTCAGTTGGAAGGTGTTTAACCAGACTGCGGATTCAGGTAGCGGTGTAGAAGGTACTACGGCAGGCGATCCGTGGAGCCAAGTTCTTTACGGTTCTGCGCTTTCAAGTGGCAACCATTATCACGATATCGTTGGTGACACAGGAGGTGTTAGCCAAACACACACCCACACTGGCACTGGCACTTCTGGTAGCCAATCGGCCAACCACACCCACACCATCACAAATGCTGCCAGCAGTACCGCATCAGATCACACTCACACGATTGCGTCACAGGGTGGCGGCGGCGCACATGCAAACATGCCGCCGTTCTATGCACTGACCTACATCATCAAGAAGGCTTAGGAGGGTCAATGAACAGTCCGAAGGCACCGTGGATTGCCGCCTTGATAGGGGCAGCCGTCGCCCTTGTAATCGCATACGCACTAGTCAACTTCCTGTAAGGAGAAACCAATGAGTGAACTACTGAAGCGCCTGAACCAGTTTGAACCAGCGCGTCTACGGGCTTTCTGGATTGCACTGGTCGCACTACTCGCATCGTTGGGTATCGCCGTTGGTACCGACATTGACACCAAGGTCACCGCCGTGATCGGTGTGCTGGCAGTTATCTGGCCAATAATTCAGGGCGAACTCACACGCAGTGCGGTGTACGCCCCGGCCACTGTCGAACAGATCAAGAACGAACTGTCTGGTACCACGGCAGATGATGACGATGAAAACATCCCTGCCGATGAGATGAACGACGAAGCACCAGTTCAGGAAACCCCCGCTGAATATGGCAGCGCAGGCCCAGTGGACAACGATCCTGTTGATGATGAAGACCAAAACTCGATCCCTGACGAGGTGTGATCATGCGTAGCGCACGCGAAGCAGCCAGTTTCTACAAGAACAAAGCCCGTAACTACGTAGGCAAGTGTCTCTGGGAAGTCCAGAATGCCTACCAGTCGCCACACATGTACTACGACGCGATCAGTCAGTGGCGGAATGCCAAGAAGAAGCACCCCGGCGACCGCACTCCCCCGGTGGGTGCCCCGGTGTACTACGCGGGTGGAAACCACGGCCATGTCGCCATCTATGTCGGTGGAGGGCTTGTTCGTTCATCTGATGCTGGTGGTGCAGGACGGATGGGTACTGTTACCCACAACTGGTTCGCCAACAACTGGGGGTACTCATACCTTGGTTGGACTGGTGACATTGGGGACAAGGACATTACCTATGGCCCCAAGATGATCGAGGTCTATGTGTCCAAGTTGCACCCCGGTGTGGACAACAGCGACAGCGTGCGGATGTTGCGTCTGGCCCTGATCCGGCGTGGGTTCCTGAAGGTTCAACGCCCTCTGTCTGAAGACCGTCCCGGCAACAAGTACACCAGTGCCGTAGCAGAGGCCGTCAAGAAGTGGCAGAAGAAGAAGGGTCACAAGCAGACCGGGATTCTGACGAACACTCAGGCCAAGCAGTTCTTCGCCCCCAACAAGCGGGTCAAGGTCGTCCCCAAGAAGTAGCGGGTAAAAGAAACCCCCTTGCTTTCCCTGGGGTGGGGAATGGAGTAGCAAGGGGGTTTCGCCGCCAACGCCAACCGGAAGGAATAGCGGGACATTTGGAAGTCTAAAGGATCAGTTTGGCACCCGCAACTAATTTGGCGATTTGATCAGGAGTCATACCACCGGGGTCTTGCTTACGTCCCGTTTCTGGGTAGGACACTACGTAGATCAGGAAGTCCCGCAGCATGGGGATGGCCGTCCACACAGCCTCTTGTCCAGCCTTGTCGTTGTCATAGAACAACGTGATCTTGGTGATCCCCAACCGCCGCAGCAGAATCACTTGTTCCCGGCTAAGAGCAGACCCGTACTGGGCCACTGCCGGGATACCCGCTTGCCACACCGCCACCGCATCCAAGGCACCTTCTGTGATCACCACGGCATCGGTGTCTGACTTGGCCACCAACCACGATGCGAACAACGAGGTCTTGCGGGGAAAGCCTTTGTAGTACAGGTACTTGGGGCCATCATCCATTGCCAGTCTGCGGCGGATAACTCCCATCAATCCACCGTTGCTGTTACGCACCGGGATGATGGCTTCGTCTTCCATCGGGTCATACCCGAGGTCAAACACCTTTTGGATGTCCCTAGAAAGCCCCCTGCCATCCCAATAGTCCGTTGGGAAGGTGTACCGCTTCAGGGTCGCTTCTGGCAGCACAGCGGCCTTTACGGGCGTTTGAAGGGCATCCAGCATGTCCAACTTGGCATAGATGTCCGCGACCTCTACTTCTGGTTCCCGAAAGGTGCCACCGAAGTGCTTGATGAACGTCTTGGCGTTGCCGCGTTCACCACAGGAGAAGCAAATCCACAGACCGGACTTCACGTTGAACTGCAACGACGCGGATCGGTCTTCGTGGAACCAACATCTGCACATGAATTCATCACCGGACTTCAGGGACACGTCCAAATGGCGTTCCACCAGATCGCTGTAGTCAGTCATGCGGGATCATCCCCCGTACCGCCAGATGCCACACCCAGATCGGTTGGTCGTTCTCGTCCACACCCCACGTTTCCTTGACACACACGTAGGTGATCGCATCGCGGGGAACACCCGCTTCCAGAAGGTTCTGGCACAACTTGGTTTCGCCCATGCCGATGAGGTCAACTGTCGCGTGCTGCACTGTGGTGTCGTCAAGCCACATTTCGTCTTCCACGATGAACTTGGTCATCAGACCATCTCCCTAGCCGGATAGCACTGGTCTTGGCCATGCATGTACGGTTCCGGCATGTACTGGGGGTCACCACACGAACAAGAGAATTTGATCCGCTTCGACGTGGGACGTTCCCGCTTGCGCTTGTCAATCTGCAACATGACGTAGAACACGGTGGGCAGCAGTACCCACAGACCGATGAGTACGTAAGCAGCCCTATTCATTGTCGTCCCGTTCGTCATCGTCGTCTTTCAACGCCTGCGCTTCTGAGTACGACACTTCCTTGAAGATGCCTTTGGTCGGTTCGAACTGGGTATGCCACTTGAATCCCGCCAGACCATGCCTGTACTTGGCCAGTTTCATCTGAATGACGGACGGACTCATCTGCCGCATGGTGATCACGGCATCCGCGTCCTGCCCGATAGCGTCAGACTGCGCCAGTGCTTCAGGGCCAGCAGGTTCCCGTGTCAGTCCCATCGACCTGTTCAACTGAGCAGCCGCCACGATAGGCACCTGATATTGCATGGCAAGGTTCTTCATTTCCCCCGACAGTTTGGCGATGGACTTCCAATCACCATCACCGGATTTCTCCATCAAGGTCAGATAGTCCACGAACACGATGTCAGGGTGGTTGCGTTCAATCTGACTGGCAATGGTCAGCGGGGATACCCGACCACGCGACGTGTCCGATACGTGCATCCGGCCACCGATGTGTTCTTTGAGCGACTTCAGGAAGGTCTTGTAGGACTTCAGATCGAAGTTCCGGCCTTGCATCAGGTCAAGGTTGCGAAACAACTCCTGCCCTACTGCCGATGACAGGAACGTGTGTATGCGCATAGCCACTTCAGCACGGGTCTGTTCCAGCGCGTTGTACTGAACGGTGTAGCCCTCCATGATGGCGGCGGTTGCCATCCGCATCATCGTCCACGACTTGCCTTCACCCAGACGGGCACCAACGATCCAGATGTGCCCAGGTTGAGGCCCACCCGTGCGTTCGTCCAATGTGGTGAATCCGGTGGGGACACCCGCCATCCCGTGTTCTTCGACCCGTTCGACGCGCTTCTGCACTTCCTCGTACGTGTCTGCCCACGACGTGATGATGTCACTGTCATCGTGGCCGTCCCCCATGTCCGCAGATATGTGGACGATCTGACTGTGCATCTGTTCCACCGCAGCATCAATGTCTCCCGCAGCGATGAAATCGGCCACGTCCCGCATGGTGGATGTCAGGGATGCACGGGCGTGATACTTGCGGACTTCCGTTGCGTAGTGTTCAACGTCATTGACGGCCTTGATGGAGAATTCGGGGAACTGTTGCTTGAAGGCGGTCTTCGACGGCACCTTCCGGTATTTCAAGTAGTAGCGTTCCATCCACTCCCATTCGTCGGGATGGGCATGGAACTGGTTGGTGGTAAGTCCCAACTTCATCGGGGTGATCATGTCCTGATCCCGCAGCACCGATGAGATCAAATACACTTCAGGGTTGGCGGACACCTTGATTATTTCCTTCCGTTTGCAGTTGTCTTAGATCGTACGTCGGCACTCCATACCGACTGGGGTGATTAGTCTTCCCCTTCCTGTGGTGTCGCGGGTGGAACGACACGCCACGACGATTCGATGTAGTACCCCCGTTCTTCAAGTCTGGCCAAGAGTCCCGAAATCAACGATGGGATGTTCTTGGGCCTTCCGTTGCGCGTGTTCGGATTGATTGACGCTGCAACCTTTTCGTTGATGTCCTGCCGATCCAGTCCCCCGGCGACAAGGATGTCCACGATGATCGCTGAATCACTCCCGACACGAAAGCCATGTTCCGTCAGTGGGATCGTCTGTCGCTTGGTCGCAGCAGTCCCATCGTCCGTGCCAGACGGTGCCGCAGCGGTGTCTGGTCGTACATCAGTCGCAGTCATCACATCCTCCATGTTGTTAGCGATCCATCGAAAGGTTCGACGTTGGGCATGACGCTATTCGATGGCCAGACAACCGACAAGGCGTTCCGATGAAGATAGTACATTCGTACTATGTGCAGATTACTTACCGTCTTCCAGACGAAATCCATACCAGCCATAGTTATGAGAATTTCTGCACACAACCAAGACAGTCATCCATATCTATGAACTGAATCTGTATAGATACGGCTCTTAGGTAGTAGAAGGGTTCTTATAGGTTCTAACTACTAAGGTTCTTATATATATAGGGGGGTAAGGGGGATTCTAGGCAGTTAAGAGAATTTTGACCTACCTATCCCATAGCAAGAACAGCCCCAAATCACTGTTGATCTTGGTCATTCCGCTGACCCTTCTCCGACCTTGTGAAAGGCCCAGAAAGGGCCAATTACGATACGCCAGTAGCGCATCAAATAAAACGGACATAAGGGACAAAATAGGACACGCAATTTAGGGTCGTTTTGACCCCATTTTCGAGGTTTGCCTTCAAAACAGGGGTGGTACCCCCTGGGGTATGCCGTTTCGACACGCCAAAAACCATGATTTTTCAGCCTTTTTGGGCCGTCATGTTAACATACCCCCGATTTCCTTATTCACCCGGGGTGTAGTACCCTGTAAGTGGGTCGCCAGACCCAGCGGGGCCGCTGTTACTTACGGCGAAACCGGGACTGGCGAACCAGGGGTTCCGCTCCTTGACAACTACATAGCGACCAAAGGATTCAGGCAAACCATGCCTGACCATTACCGCGTTCCTTAGACCTGGCCTCGCATATGCGGGGCGGCATGGCAGTTGGGAATACACCCAGCGCGGCCCGTTACTTACGGGCGGCTGGTGACCACCAACGGGGTTGCGCCTCCCAAGTAGTCCCCCAAATGACGAACAGTGGCGTTGAAGCGGCGAACAGCAGATTGATTGATCTCAGGTCAGGACTAGACCCATATCGGGCGATGGACAACGGGTGCGCGTCAGGTGACAGGTGACGTAGCCGGGGTGCCAAGTGTGATGGCAGCAATTCTCTCCCCAACCCGCCAAGGTGTAGTAGCCAAGCGAAAGCCGCAACGACGGCAAGTACCTCCACGAATCGAACCCAGCAAGTAAGGTGCGCCGATGTGCCGAACGCTGGAAGCAATGCCAACCGAAACACGGTGTCTGTCGGTCAGTACACACCGAACATTACGAAGGTCATCCTCAAAGCGGGTGGGTAAGACCAATCCCCATCCATGACGGCGGGAATGAAACCACGTAGTCGCTAGGTGCCGAAAGCCACAGTAAGAGGGTCAGTCAAGACGGCCCCGCCAGTGAAGTTCAGCCCCGGTTACTTACGGCGGCTGATGCCCTTGCGCCCAAATCTGGGGTGCGCACCGACACAGGAGTCGGCACTGCGGGATCACCGGATTGAATGGCACGTCCTGCCGTATCGGGGTATAGCCGCCCCCGGTACGCAGGCCGGGATCATTCAAGAACCCACCACCCTCAACAAAGGAAGCGCCATGCCGAACATCAAAGCCGCTGTACTTACCAACGCCATCACGGCAACCAAGTAAAGAGGTGACACACATGACGTACTACAAAGTCAACACGCCGTACCAGATCAGGTACTTCCAGACCAAGCGGGAAGCAGAGGCGTACATGCACATGGGGCTGGACGGGATTGCTGCCAAACGCGGTTACAGTCTGGTCGCAGAACAGAACGGGTCGCATACTTACTGGCGCGTTCTGAACAGCAAGGGCAAGACCATGACGGGTTGCCTCATCGTCAAGTGCAAGGGCACCTTGCCAGATTCCCCGCTTACGCAGCACGGCAGGTTCCCCGCGAAGCGGTACATGGGCCTCAACTAGTTCCAAGGGCACGTCATACCCATCGGGCAGTGTTACTTACGTCCGGTGGGCATGGCGAATCGTTGGACAACGGTTCATCCACTCAATTAGGAAGGATGGTGACGGGATGACCCCGACACCGCAAGCCAAGAAGTTGCAGGCGTTGCAGGGCATCAAGGTCGATGTACCTCAACGCAACAAGAAGGTCATGGCCAAGAAGAAGGTGGCAGTGACAGCAGCCGCCAAGGTCAACCCCAACGTGGGCAAGAAGGCCGCCCCCTCCAAGAAGGGCAAGTCATTGCCTGCCAAGGACGCGGCCAAGAAAGCCACGGCCAAGAAGGCAGCGGCAACGGCCAAGAAGCCTGCACAGAACCCGGCCCTCACGGATGAAGAATTCGTGGCCAAGGCCGATGCCATGCTGCAAGGTCTGGGCAAGCAACTTGCCACACTGCGCACCAAGATGTTCAGCCTGTCGGCCAGCGGCCACGAAGAGTACGCCGCCAAGGACGAAGTTCCCACCGAATACGAAACGGTGCAGCAGCAGGTCTTCGACATCGAAGAACGGATCGGTTCTCTCCTGGGTGTCCCTGAAGGTTACTGGGACATCGACGACCAGGGGAACATCGGCTGGGATGAAGACGCGCTCGACGACGACACCCTGTTCGACGAACACGGGTTCTTCATCAGCGATCTCGAAGACAACGGGATCGAAGTGACCATCGACGCTGACTAGCCGCAGCGCCGTGTCCATCCACCGTGTTACTTACGGCGGGTGGGTACGGCGAATCGACTAGCAATCGGTTCACAACCACAACTAGGAGGTAATCAAGATGGCAACTGCCACTGCAACGCGCAAGAAGCGCATCGTGATCCCGTCGCCGGAAGAACAGGGACGCCTCGCAACTGTCCCGTCCAAAGCGGACTTCTTCGACGGGTACTTCAACCGCACCATCCCCGGTGGTGAATCGGACTTTGAGGCGTTCGAAAAGGCGCGGGTGATGGGCCACAACGTGCTGATCGAAGGGCCAACGGGTAGCGGCAAGACCAGCGCCGTCTACGCCTACGCGGCGTGGAAGGGAATGCCGCTGTATTCAGTGTCGTCCTCAGTGAACACCGAACCGTCGCAACTGTTCGGTAAGTTCATCCCCGACGAAACTGGCAAGGGGCTGGCAGTCTGGCAGGACGGGCCAGTGACCGACATCGTGCGGCACGGTGGGGTTCTTCTCATCAACGAAGTCAACTTCATCCCCGAACGGATCAGCACGGTTCTGTTCGGTCTGCTCGACAAGCGCAAGAAGATCGAACTGCAAGACCACAAGGGCGAAGTGATCTGCGCCCCTACGGATGGATCGTTCTTGCTGGTGGCTGACATGAACCCTGACTACGAAGGCACCCGCCCTCTGAACAAGGCGTTCCGCAACCGTTTCGCCGCCAAACTGTTCTTCGACTACGACCCCGTGGTGGAAGCGCAACTGATCGTCAGCAAGGCCCTCCTGAAACTGGCGGGTCAGATGCGTGATTCGGTGCGTCAGGGTACTTACGACACACCCATCGCCACGAACATGCTGATCGAATTCGAAGAATACGTGATCGTCTCTGGGATGGAACGTGCGGTGGACAACTTCGCCAATTCCTTCCCCTACGAAGATCGCAAGTCCGTGCAGACGGTCTTCGAAACCCACCGCGCCAACTTGGAACGTGACTACGCCTCGTTCCAGGCCAACGGCAAGGTGGAAGACACCGACGATGCCGAATGGGGCATCGACAACATCGAATGGCAATAAGGAGGTAATACGATGCCAACACGCAAAACGATCCTGAAGGATCAGCAAGAACTGGAAGCGTTGCAGGCGCTTGCCAACATGTTCACCAAGGCCGACCGGGTACTTACGGGCGACAAGGTGAACGTTGGTGTTTCGTTTGGTTCCTCGTACCCCGCCCCGGCGTGGTCTGACGGAATCAATGTGACGTTCAACGGCGACCAACTGGATTCGCTGACGGACGCGGAGACACTGGTTCGGATTTTCGGACTGAACTACCACGAACTGGCACACGTCATGTTCACGCCGCGTCTGAAGAACACCACGTTCGGGAACGCCATCATGCAAGAGGGTATGCGCATGGCGTTCAACGTGCTGGAAGACCAGCGCATCGAAACGTTACTTACGGGTCTGTACCCCAGCACGATCCCGTATCTGGTCAGCACGTTCATGCGGTACTGCGCCGACAACGAAAGTTCGTGGGAAGTGAACTACACCCTCGCCCACGGTCGTCGTTACATCCCCGTGGATGTGCGCAAGCAGTTCCGCAAGCGTTTCAAGCACCAGCACTTGATCCCTCAGTTGGATGCGATCATTGACGAATACCGTCTACTGGTCTTTCCCACTGGCGAAGATCGTGCGCTGGAACTGATCCGCGAATTCCACTACCTGATGACCGCCTCTAACATCATCGTCAGTGACCCGAACGGTCACAACGATGGACGGCCCGACGTAACCAAGGGATCACCGGACGGCGTGCGTAAGCAACAGCAAGCAGCAGACGCAGCCGCCGATCTTGACGAAGCGTTGGACGAAGAAGAGGCGGACGACGACGGGGAAGGCGATGGCGACACCGATGGTAGTGGTGGCGCACCGACCGATCCTGACGACGACTTCGATGGTGACTTCGAAGATGAGGCATGGGGTGACGACGACGGTGAAGGTACCGACGGCGAAACCACCAGCGAAGGTGGCGACGAACAGGGCGACGGTGACGGCGACTCTGAAGACGGCACTGGTCAGGGCGACTTGACCGATGACGCTGATGGTACTTACGGCGGTGGCGACGACGAAGCAGCAATTGTGGACAGTCCCCCGCCGCCAAGTGACATCCCCTCTGACGATGACGGCGAATCCGGCGACATCGCAGGCAACGGCGGTCAGGGTGGCAACGGTTCGGCAGACGACGAACACACCTTGACTGACGACGAAATGCGCGACCTTCTCAACGACGTTGCGAATCAGGCGCAGAACGATCCTGGCCTACGCAGCGACGTGGAAAGCGCACAGAAGACCATATCCGCACAGACTGGTCTGAACACCGACCTGCCTCGCAAGCAAGGTCTGAAGGATGTTCCGGTGCACCAAGCGGACGTGCCAGCGGTGCGTAAGTTCGCCGCCGTGCTGGAACAACTACGCGCAGACGTTGACCCCGGTTGGAAGCACTACCAACCTTCGGGTCGCCTCAACGTACGTCGCGCAATCGACGGTGCGTCTTACGACGAAATGTGGGATCGGTGGCAACCGGGGCACAACGATGCAACCGACATCGAGTGCGTCATCGCAATCGACACCAGCATTTCAATGTCCTACCGCATCGACGCAGCATCCCGTGCACTGTGGGTTATCAAGCGTGCACTGGAACGTGTGAAGGCCAAGGTGACCGTGCTGTCGTTCTCTGACAGTGGCTACCTTGTCTACAAAAAGGACGAACAGACCAGTTCCGCTACTTACCGCTTGCTGCCAGTGGGCGGGGGTACGGTTCCCAATCTGGCCGTCCAAGAAGCGGTGCGTGTCCTCGATTCTTCGAAGCACACCACCCGTATCTTCATCGCCATCACCGATGGCGACTGGTACGACGACCCCGGTTACGCGCAGTCGATTTCAGATCGTCCTCTGACGGACATGACATCTGACCAAATGATCGCCGCGCTGAACCACCACAACGTCACCACTGCCCTTGCATTCATCGGCACCACTGACGTAGCGCATGTGACGCGCCACAACTGCCAGGTTGTGGGAAGCGTGCATGATCCTCTCGCCCTTGTGGACTTCGCCAAGCAGGTTGTGGCGCAGGCCGTCAAGGACACCATCGCCCACCAGAAGTTCTGAAAGGAGTAACTATGTCGCAGGAAAAGAACACCGCTGCATGGATCATACAGTCGGTCAACGATGGCGACGTTGATCCGTACTTACGGGCCATCGTGGAAGCCATCAAGGATCGCCGGGGATGGCTCATGCAGGACGGTGGGGGACTGCCCAAGCAACTTACGGTCACTGCCGACGACGCAGGGCCGGGGGTGCACCTTGTGGGTGTGGCCGGGGATCAACCCCCGGTCACCACCACCCCTCCCAAGGTCAAGGCGAAGGTGGTGAACACAAGCCCCGCGTTCCACAAGGATCATCGGCCAGACCCGAAGATTCACACCTACAAGGGTCGGTTCACTCCTACGCAGGGTGCGATGAACCCGGTCACCCTTCTGGGGGTGACGTATGAAAAGGCTGACCTGATGGGCAAGTGCATCGTGCTTGGTCTGGCTGGGTACGACACTCGCGTTCAGATCGTGGGTGTCGGCCCCAAGATGGTCAAGGTCTTGGTGGTGGACGAACCGCCACGCGGTACTTACCACGGCAAGAAGGAACTGCACTCGCTGTGGGAAGCCAACATGCCGCTGTTCCTTGCGCATTCCGTTCTGTCCCCGTACCTGTCCAGCAGTATCAACTAGGAGGAACCATGAAGGTAATCAAGAAGTCCATCGTGACCAAGGTCATCGAACTGGAAGCGGCCAAGCGGGAACGCGAACGCCTTGACCAGCACATCGCGGACTTGCAATCCGCGATCCTGACTCAGTTGGACGGCATGGGCCAGAAGTCCATGACGGTCGAACTGGAAGACCGCAACATCAAGGTCACGAAGGTGCAGGGGGTTCGGGTCACCATTGACGAACTCTCGCTGAAGAAGCGGCTTGGGGCCAAGACGTGGGATCAGGTGTCCACCCGCGTGCTGGACAAGAAGAAGTTGGAAGCCAACATCGCGTCAGGAGATGTTGACCCCATCGCGGTGGCGGAATGCACCACCGAAACGCCGAACAAGCCCTACGTGAAACTTACGTCGTGAACATCTGGAAGGCGCTCTACGCCGCACTCTTGTTTCTCATCATCATCGGTGTTGGCTTCGCTTGGCTTTCGGGTCAGGCGAAGTCAGCCGATGAATGGGAGCGCGAAGCGAAAGCCGCCTGCGAACTGCATGGCGGCGCATGGGTCGTCGTGGGTACTTACCCCGATGGCCGACACGGACTAGCCAATCGTTACGAATGCCAACAATGAAAGAGGTGCACTAATGGAAACCATCAACGCAACACACAAGCGGTGGACGATACGCGGATACAGCCCCGGCGACCTGTACGCCACGGTCTACTGTCCGCACGGCAAACCCATCGAAGTCATCAACACGATGCACAAGCCCATCGACCCTCCCGCCGCGTTGCAGAAGTGGTACGCGGAATCCAAGGGATGGCGCAACGAATACTGCTACCACTAGGAAGGTAGATCATGTCAGAGGTAATGATGCGGTGCGGTCATGCCGCGAATGCCGTAGACGAATCGCAGAATCCGGTGTGTGCGGTGTGCGTGCTACTTACGCCGCTTGCACGCATCGTGGACGACAACCCGCCTGCACTCATTGGCCGTGAAGCCAAGTGTTACTGCGGGATGACAGTACCGTCGTCCACCGATCTGCCGTTCTTCGAATACCAAGGCCCAGGCTCAGTCAATGCGACTGAAAACTGTGCCAAGTGCGAATTCACCATTCGTGCCCACGCCGAAGTGACCATGTTCGGCAGGAAAGGCATCACTGACCATGTGTTCACTCCGCATGGCCCGTACGAATTCGACAACTACTACTGCGGTCACGACGGGTGGAACTGAAAGGGGAATCGCAATGCCAACCGGAATCAAGAAGAAAGTCATCGTGAAGAGTGCGGTGCCGAAAGACAAGGTGGCGGGATGCAAACTGATCCCACTGCACCGTAAGCGCGCCAAGTTTCCCACGGCGCAAGACAACATCCTTGCCGGGACGTACTACCGCGTGGAAGAGTCCAAGCCGGATACGTTGGTGTCAATGGTCACGATCATGCCGGATGGTCTGTACGTGGCGTGGGCATCGTGCGCCAAGTGCAGGCAACACGTTCGGTACTGCGAATGCAGGACGGGGTTCTACCACCCCGCCTCTGTAGGGTGGATTCGTGCGACGTACGAACACGATGACTGGCCAGCGCATCGGATCATGGACTACAAGGAATTCTATGACCCGTTCATGCGGCGGGAAAAGAGTGCAAGCGACGACGCGGAACCGTTTACTTACCGGCCACCCGTGACCAAGCCTGCACCCAAGCCCAAGAAGACCAAGACCATGACGGCAGAAGAGATCGAAGCAATCGACATGGCCGAATTGCAGAAGGTCGCCGTCAAGGAAGCAACCAAGACCACACGCAAGGTGCGGTCAATCTCTCGCAAGAAGAAGTGACACTGCAAATGCCGTAATAGACGGTATGTGTATACTTGATATCAACAAAAGCCCCCGTGTGTGAAAAGCGCGGGAACACCAAAAAGGAGAAGGAACAATGGCACGAACGAAGCGTGCGAATTCTGTCCGTTCCCGCGTGCGGGAATACATGCAGGTTGCAGATGGCAACGTGTCGGTGGGACAGGTGTCCAAGGCACTGAAGGTCACACCGAAGGAGGCAGGCAGCGCGCTTGCTTCCCTGGTGCGCAGTGGGGTACTTACCCGTGCGGGTCGCGGTTGGTATGCGTATGCCACTACCAGCACACTGCCCACCGTGGACGACATCGTGAAGGTGCGTGAAAGCGCACAGGTCACTCACTACGAAGGGGATTCCCCCATCGTGACGGATGACGCGGCTACTTCCGATGACACGTTCATCGACTGGTTCTCGGCGCACCTGGGTGTTGACCCCGACAGGGTGGCAGTTGCCATCGCCTACTACGACATGTTCGTAGCAGAGTCGGGGACTGACGCACGGGTTACCCGCTGACGTGTACGGGTGCCCCCGTCTGACGGGCGGGGGCAACACCCGTACCACGAAAGGAGTACCACGTCATGAACGCCGACAGTAAACCCCGATGCGGCAACTGCGGGATGGTTCTGTTTGACCCCCTGCTGGTGACGCTTGGGTACTGCACGTCCGAATGTGAACGTGAAGCGGAGTCGTGATGGGTGGAAACAGCATTGGTGCAAAGGCACCGGAACACGCATACACGCGAACGACCGCAGCCAAGTTAGTCAAACGGTCACCCGACACTCTGAAACGTTGGCACAAGCAAGGGATATGTGTGCCGTCTACCAACATGAAGGCAGGCAAACTGACTGTCTGGTTGTATACGGAAGACGACCTACTTACCTTGCGTGAACTCGCCAAGACTCAGAAACCTGGACGACCACCAAAGAAGAAACAAAGATAAAGGACAGCGCCCCGGCCAAGTGCCGGGGCGTTTCCTTTTTACCCACTGAAGGAGTAGCAATGGTTTATCGACCATTAGACCCGCACGAACAGATCGCGGCAGACGTGTTCATGTTCATCGACACACAACAGGACATGATGGCCATTGGTCGGCTCATCAGCGCCCTGTGTGACGAACTGGAAGCACAGTACGAAGGATTCGACCGCGCCAACTTCCAGCACATCTGTCTAAGAGGGGCACGCTTGGACATACCGGAAGACAACAACGCGCCACAGGGCAAAGTCATGCAGTTCCCGGCAGACAAGTGGGATGAAATCGAAGCCCGTTTGGAGTTCAACGCCGAACACGATCCCGGCTTGGGTGATGACTGATGCGTGCCGGGGAAGCACTGCGGTTCAAGCGCGACCTCTCACACGACATCCGTACGCACTACGGTGACTATTGGTACGTGCGTGGACATGCACGCCGTATCCGCCGACAAGAAGACAGGCGAAATCAGAGTGGTCTGGGTCAAGCCGTACATCAAAGGCCCAGACGGCAAGCCCATCCGTGTCACCGAAAAGGTGTATGCCTTGAAGCGGTGATCGAGTGGGTTATCCACAGGTGTCCACAAAGTTATCCACAGGAAGGGGAATTTTCCGAAAGTGCTTGCCCACCACGGGCAGGCTTGATAGGTTCGAAATACACGGGTGGTGCAATACAGCGCCAAACGTGACGCTAACACCAATAGGAGGAAGCCATTATGGCTAAGATCAGGGGCGGCAAAGTCAAGTCAATGTCGGGCTTGAAGTCGTCAATGAAGAAGGGCGGCGGTGCGGGTTACTTGTCCCGTGTCCCCGCAGACGGTGCACTCACCGTGCGGTTCCTGACGGAACCCATCGAATGGATCGAATACTGGGAACACTACGATTCGGTGCGCAAGTTCTACCCGTGCAGCGATACGTGCCCCGGTTGCTTGGAAGGTGACCGCCCAAGCCAGCGGTACCTCGCCAACGCCGTGGACGTGGGGGAAACCCGTGTGATCCCACTGGTGATGCCCAAGACGATGGCAGCCAGTGTGCTGAAGAAGTACGAGAAGTACGGCACGCTGCTTGACCGGGACTACGAACTGACCCGCAGTGGTCAGGGGTTCGACACCGAATACGAAGTCACGCCGGAAATCCCGACCAACATGAAGTTGGATCGGTTCGACCTTCTTGACCTCTGGGAACTGCTGGAAGGTCAGTTGGGCAACACGGGTGACGACGATGACGTGGACGACGATGATGACGACGACGTGCCAGCGCCGAAGTCGAAGAAGCGTGCGCCTGCTCCTGTCGATGAAGACGACGACGATGAAGAGGAAGTCGAAGCCGAAGACGAAGATGAAGACGGCAGCGACACCTACACCCGCGACGATCTGGAAGGTATGGGTCTGCGTGAACTGAAGCGGGTAGCGAAGGAACTGGGCTGGGAAGCCTCTGACCTGAAGGGCTTGGATGCCGATGCGATCATCGACACGATCATGGGCGAAGACGGTGCCGATGATGAAGACGATGACGACGACGAAGAAGGTCTGACCGAAGACGACATCCGTGCGATGTCCCTCGCGGAAGTCAAGGGTCTGGCCAAGGAAATGGGTGTCCGCGTCAAGCCGGGGACTTCCAAGGACGACATCATCGACTTGATCCTTGATGCCGCTTCTGTGGATGAAGACGATGACGAGGAAGTCCCCTTCTAGGCCCGACCTAGTACCTGTTCACGACTAGGGATGGGCCAAAGATGACCCCGGCGCTGGCGACTTACCTCCCGTCAGTTGCCGGGGTCATCCGTCCCACTAGGAGGTAATCATGAACGACACACGGTTCTGGTCGAAGACCAAAGCGATGCCAGACAACCCTAGGAAGCCGTAATGTCTACTTGGTGGAATGCACACAGCCACAGCCATTTTAGTGCGCTAGATGGAATGGCTCGGGTTCCAGACATTGTTGCGAAGGTTGCAAGGATGGGCCAACCTGCTGTTGCGTTGACCGATCACGGGAATATGGCTGGCGCGGTTCAGTTGTACCAGTCGGCTCGGAAGCATGGCGTTGCGCCCTTCATAGGTGTGGAAGCCTACTTGCTTGACCCACAGGCATCGTTGGAAGACAAGAACGCCAAGAGGTATCACATCGGTCTGCTGGCCCTGAACCTTGACGGCTACCGGGGTCTGATGGGACTGGTGAACACGTCCCACACGCGGCCACGGTTCAACCGTTTCCCACGGATCACTCGTGAAGACCTGATCCAACTGTCGGAAGACGCAGCAGACGGCGTGGTGATACTTACGGGCTGCTACTTCGGTTTGGTGCAACAGACCCTCGTCAATCAGGACGAACGGCAGGCCAAGAACATCGTCAAGATGTACGCCAAACTGTTCCCCCACACGTTCGTGGAATTGCAGAACCATTCGATCTGCCACGATCAGGATGGGGAGGAAGACCCCTTCTACGACGACGACATTGTGAATCAGATGGTGGCGATGGCCGATGAACTGGGCTTGCCCATGCTTGCCACGCAGGACAGTCACTATCTGGATCAAAACGACAAGATCGCTCACGCCCTGATGAAGCGCCTGGTCTACGGCGGTGTCGAAGATGCGTTCCCCGGCGATGCGTTCCACGTCCCCACCGCAGAGTGGGTAGCCGAACATTACGACGATGACGTGTGGAAGAAGGTCGAAGAAGGATCGGCTGAACTACTGGACTTGCACGCATTGACGATCCCGCCTCTAGAAAAGTTCAAAGCGCACGTCCCACAGATCGTCAAGAATCCATCCGCAGTGATCGGTAAGTTGTGCCGGGAAGCCTTAGCCGATTACGAACCTGCCAAGCGCAAGCGCAAGGTCTACGAAGAACGCCTCATCTATGAACTGGGCGTGATCAACGATCTGGGCATGGCGGGGTACTTCATGATCGTTCGGAACTACGTCGAATGGTGCCACCAGAAGAAGGTCTGTGTAGAGGCCCGTGGTTCTGCCAACGGGTCACTGGTCTGCTTCCTGTTGGGCATCACGCAGGTAGACCCGATCAAGTGGGGCAATCTGTTCGACAGGTTCCTCAGTCGGGACAGGATCAAGCCACCGGATATCGACATGGACGTGGAAGACGTGGCACGTCCCCGTTTGCTGGGATACCTCAACAGGACGTTCGACACGTTGCAGATTGGCAACTGGGGCGGTCTGGGGATCAACGACGACGGTACGGGGTCAGTGCTTCAGACCTACAAGACACACATCGCACGGCAGATGCCCGACAAGGAGCAGAAGTCGTTGGTCTACACCACGATCATGCACGTCGATGACGTGAAGGCACTTAGCAAGGCCGACTACAAGGGTCTGGTACGTCTGGGCAAGATGGACGTGTACCGCTCATACGGGTCACATGCCAGCGGCATTCTGTTGTCCGGTACCGACCAGAAGATCAGCGACTACGTACCGCACATGTTGATTGCATCGTCGGACACCCACGTCAGCCAGTTCGACAAGGACGACGTGGAGGAACTTGGCTATCTGAAACTGGACGTGCTGGGACAGGTCACGTTGACAGTCATGCGCCAGTGCCAGGAAATGATCGGCATTGAAGACCCCACGGACTTCTCATGGATACCGGAAAACGACAGTGCTGCCTGCAAGATTCTGCGGGAAGGCCGAACCGATAACGGCATCTTCCACTTTGAGGGCTACACCAAAGCCAAGGGTGGCAAGCAGATGGGTATACGCACCACGATGGACGCGGTACTTGCCACCGGACTGTTCATGCCGGGGGCGATGAACACTGGCCAGACAGACCTGTTCCTACAACGCCGGAAGGATCGTGCGGAACGGGAGAAGGTCAAGTACATCCACCCCGCATTCGAAGCGGCCCTGAAAGACACGCACGGCGCGGTGGTCTTCCAAGAACAAGTCATCAACATCATGCGTGGCCTCGGAATGTCGCTGGAAGGTATCAACACGTTCTTCAAGGTCGTGAAGGATTCCGGTTCTGGTGCCACGGCACGGAACAACGAACGGCTCTCCCAGGTACGCGACGAATTCGATGAACTGTGCCGCAAGGCAGGTATCGCAGAAAAGGACATCGACAAGGCATGGGAGTCAACGGCGGGGTTCGTGGAATACGGCTTCAACCGTGCACACGCCACAGGGTACGGTCTGCGGTCATACCGTTGCGCGTACCTGAAAGCGCATTACCCGTTGGAATTCATGACGGCTCTACTACAAGCAAATGCAGGCCGGAAGAAGGAAGCCCTGTATGTGCGGGAAGCACGCCGCATGGGGATCAGGGTTCTCTCACCAGACGTGAACATCAGCGATGTGTCGTGGACGTTGGACATGAAAGCCAAGGCAATTCGCCGGGGACTGTTGTCTATCAAAGGTGTCGGTATGGCAGCAGCCGAATCATTGGCAGACAACGCGCCATATGAGTCTTTGGACGATCTGATCGAACGCACAGATTCCCGCGCCGTCACGGGTGGCAAGCAATACGCCAAAGACGGCACCTTGAATGGGGTACTGGCCAAGTTGGATGAAATCGGTGCCCTACGCTCTATCCGCCAACAAGAAGAAGGGTAAGAACAATGGAACAAATCACAATCGGTTCGCCGCAGGATGAAGACCTACGGATCATCAGCACCGGAGTGTTGTTCGAACTGATCGCAAATGGGGTGAAGCACGACTTCAACCGTTTGTTGGACAGCCGCAAGGTAGCAAAGGTGGTTGACCTTGACGGGATGCACATTCTCCGCAGAGTGATTGCATTCCACGAACAGTACAAGCCGAACGTGGATCACCACCGCGCCCAACTACTTATGAAGATCAAGGGTACAGAAGAACCGGAGTATGTCTTCATCGACATTTCCGACAAGGACTGGAACCAATTGTCCACTGTCGCGGAATACATCCGCGGTGAACTCGGACATGGGATAAGGAAGGTTTCTGTTGTGGTTGGACAGCCCGACAGGACAGCCGCGTGGGGCACACAATTGCGGGATCGTTGGGATGCCGCTGGCACAGGAAGGACGGGAAATGACTACTCCACAACAGATGGCATTGGCACATGAACACCGTGACACCGTGGAAGATGTCGCAAAGCATGGCGGTCGATGCAAGGTGGTCTGCAAGGACGGCTTCACGATGAGTGTGATCGCCCACTTTGCGGCGTACTGCACGCCACGCCCCGGTTGGCCGGAAGCGTTGGGTGGTGCATCGGACGACAACTACTCTGGCCCGTTCACTGAACTGGAAGTGGGATACCCGTCAGTGAAACCGCAACCGTGGGTCAAGTGGCAACGGTACGCAGACAACGAAGACCACCCAACGGAAAGCGTGTACTCGTACGTGCCACTTGCAGACATCCAACGTCTGATCACCAAGCACGGCGGTTACGCATGAACGACAAAGCCCGTGCCCTGATGGACACCATCAACGCCACTCTGAAAGCACCTGTGCTGAAGATGGCCAACGATGAAGACCTGAAGGTCACGTACTTGCCCACCGGGGTACTGCCCATCGACACACTGTTGGGAGGCGGTATCCCGCGTGGGCGGTTCACCACGGTCACCGGGGACTGGTCAACGCTGAAGTCATACGTGGGTCTACGGGCCATTGCCACCACACAGGCAGGCGGTGGTACGTGCGCCCTGATCGACACAGAGCATTCCTTCGATCCACAGTGGGCCACTGATCTGGGTGTCGATGTCGATTCACTGATCCTGCAACAGCCTGAATCTGGGGAACTCGCCATTGACACCGCAGAAGCACTGGTGCGCGGTGGGTGTGATCTGATCGTGTTCGATTCAGTGGCAGCGACATTGCCACAGGCAGAACGCAACAAGCGTCTGCACGATGAGAACGTTCAGCCTGCACGCATCGCACAGTTGATGTCGGTCGCCATGCGGAAACTTACGGCGGCGAACAGCCACACTGCCATCTTCTGGATCAACCAGTTGCGCATGAACATCGGAGTCACATTCGGTAATCCCGAAGTGGCGACAGGTGGTAAGTCTTTGCCGTACTACTCGTCTTACATCGTGAATATCCGTAAGACCGGGAAGATCACCCGCAGTGTGAAGACGTGGGACGGCGAAAAGTGGATCGACACCAAGGAAACCTATGGGCAGAAGTTCCGCGCCTATGTGGAGAAATCCAAGTTGTCGGCACCGCACCGGGAAGTCCATTTCGTCTGGGATCACGAACAGAACAGCGTGGACGAAATCGGTTACCTCATTGCAATGGGTTTGGAATCTGGCTACATCACACAGAACGGGGCCATGTGGGAATGCAACGGGATCAAAGTGCGGGGGAAGGACAAGTTCAAGGAGGAAGTCAAGAACAACAAGGCGTTGTATCTGGCGATTCGGGATCACAAAATCTTGGAATCCCTTGGAAGCCCCGAACCCGGCAAGAAGAAGGTAAGGAGAAAAGTTCGTGGCACCACAAAGCGTGGACAAACGGCTAGCCAAGTTCATCAAGAAGACTGACTCTTGTTGGTTATGGCAAGGCCGATTAGACAATCGCGGGTATGGCGTTTTTACCTGTTACGGGCAACACATGGCGCATCGGTTCGTGTACGAGTACCTAGTCGGGCCAATACCAGAAGGGCTACAACTAGATCACTTGTGCTGCGTGAAGGATTGTGTGAATCCAGATCACTTGGAACTTGTAACAGCCCAAGAGAACAGGCGGCGCTACACTACGACTATTACCCACTGTCCGAAAGGTCACCCGTACGCAGGCGACAACTTGTATATCAACCCGACAAACAAGAGTAGGCATTGCAAAACATGCAACCGGGACGCGAACAGGATCAGGTACCAGAAGAAATCGGGCTTCCGTGGAAACCAAGAACCCGGCAAGAACAAGGAAGGCAAACGGAAAAGAAAGTCCTCAAACGATACGGCGTGAAAGCGCACCCGAACAGTGGAAGGATGACAGATGTATCGCGGTGGTGGTAAGCCAGTTCCGATAGAAAAGCGTCTAGCCAGACTCATCAAGAAGACCGATTCATGTTGGTTATGGCAAGGAGCGCTTAGTTACAAGGGCTACGGTGCCTTTGAAGTGAAGGGTGTCGAATACAAAGCGCACCGCTTTGTTTATGAGTGGTACGTTGGCCCTATACCAGACGGTTTACAACTAGACCATCTGTGCTTCGTGAAGCATTGCGTGAACCCTGACCACTTGGAACCTGTGACTAACCGTGAGAACCAGATCAGGTACAAGCGAACGATCACCAGTTGTCCCCAAGGTCATCCGTATGACGACAAGAACACACGTATCTACCAAGGCAGAAGGTGGTGTCGGGAATGCGACCGAATTCGGAGCAAAGCGAAACGGGATCGGATGAAATCGGACTTCCGTGGAAACCAAGAACCCGGCAAGAACAAGGAAGGCAGACGGAAAAGAAAACTCTCAAAGAGCATGGTATGAAATCCCATCCAGCATCCGGCGCGGGAAGTATCAAGTACGACGGCAGCAATGACGACGTGGTGATGGAAGTAAAAGATGCGGACAAGAGTCATCGTCTAGACGGTAAATACCTTGAAGGGCTTTACAAGAACGCTATCCGTCAAGGCAAAGACCCTGTAATGGTTGTCAACTTTCGCGGTGTGCGCTTAGTAGCAACTATTACTCTTAGTCGCGCACCTTTAGATAACACGTAACAATTGACTACCTAAGCAAAGCCATTACCTACATCACTCGGAAAGTCCGATAACAACAACCGGAAGGAACGATCAAATGGAAGACGACACCTACGCAGACGCACGGTACGGCACCACGATGGAGGGGTTGAAGAAGCGTGAAGCCGCCATGCCTGTCACCCTGTACACCGCCCTGACCACCACGGCGACCAATGCGTACTACCTGTTCAACATCACTCAGAACGAAGGGCATCCGGCGTACTTACACGCCGCGTTGCTTTTGTTCGACAAGGTGGACGAAGTAGTGGCGCGGTGGGACGAAGACCCAGAGTTCTGGTTCGAATTAGAACGACGGGTTGACGATATCAACAACAACCAAGAAGGTGATTCGCAATGAACATCAGCATCATGCTGATCGTGATCGGCGGGATCGTCGCGCTACTGGCCGGGTGCGAGACCGCTGTCGAACCGGAGTCCCAGCAGGGCACTCAGGGAAGCGTCAGTACGTTCTGGGCGACGACGGTTGACGACCGCCGCATCCCGTGTGTTTCGTGGCAGTCGATGGGCAACCACGCGGGCGGGCTGTCTTGCGATTGGAGTCTGAAGTGAAGAAGACCATCGTGCAAAGGATTGACGCACTGCAAGCCAAACTAAGCAGGCGCACCACTGAACTGAAGACGATGCAGCAAGAACTCGATGATCTGAAACTGCTGTTCGTCCAGGGACGCGAACGGCTTGGTGTTTCGACACCGCAGTTCGGAGTAGACATGCCTGACGGCAACTTTCAGCCGATGCCTGACCTATACCGGGTGCCACCGAAGATCACGCACGCCATTGTCTACGATGCCTCTCAACCACCGCAGGACAATGATGGTGCAGGGACTAGGCATGTCATCTGCACCGATGTACCTATCCAGCAAGGTGGGTGCAAAGGTCGCGCGGTCTCTCATGAAGGTGCCCCCATCTGCGCTGGCTGCGGGGAAGACTGGCCATGCAGTGACAGCGTGGCAGAGGCACAGGTGCAGGCCGACGAGGAAGCGGAGCGAAGTCTTCGTGCCCGGTACAACGATCTGCTGGTGGATCACGCAAGGTTGGCGGCACAAGTCCTGCGGGTGCGGGAGTTGCGTGACAGGTTTGCGACTCACGAGAAGTCGATCTCATACCAAGCGGCGGCAACGCTACTGACCCGCGCTTTGGACGGTGACGGCCCCGGCTGCCAAGGCACCCCAGACAAGACCGAATCCGTTGTTCATGCCTACGAGGCAGACACATGGCGTGCCCCCAGGCTTTCAACAATCGGCGACGATGGAGGCGACGCATGACCACGATGAGTGAATACGCAGCCCTTCATGGATGGGAGGTTGGCGCACAGTTGCGGTACAAGGACAGCGCCACCCCCTCCACAATCACGGCTATCACGCACAGCGAAGTTCGCATATCCACACCTGGCGACTTCCCCGGCAGCTTGACGTTCGGCTCTGATCTTGACGACTGGAAACTGGTAATGGATAGCGT
>JACCDG011148677.1_pt1 | contig 25660 bp, 34 predicted proteins | sample 7442471 | NCBI WGS metagenome assembly JACCDG01 (sample SAMN15323444, study PRJNA562643) | freshwater metagenome | isolation source: river surface water | place: USA:Blue River Watershed | collected 2017-08-17 | reverse complement strand
GATCTCGGGCATTCGCCTCTTTGGATCGAGAAGAACCATCCTTCACGATGCGTTCAATGACAAGAAGTGGTATTTCAACACAGGAAGTTGGACCAACGTATACACCTCCATGTATTGGATATCGGTGGACGGCGGTGTATTGACCACAAAACATGGTACACCATCTGTTGCAAACGTTACTTACAAAGAGCGTCTTGGATATTTGAATTCCGACCCTGTCACGGGACAGCCTGTGGGCGTATTCGATGACAATGCCGGACTCCCAGCCTTCTCATACACGGGAACATCAACTGGTGTCACCGGAAGCATCACGAACATCTCTGCGAGCGCCAATCCACTTGTGGTGAACGAGGGGGCCACCTCAACATTGAACGCATCGGTTCAGGGAACCGGGACGTTCAATGGCGGCGTTCTATGGACCATTGTGTCGGGAGGAGGAACGCTTAGTACCACCTCTGGAGCACAGACCGTCTATACCGCGCCCCAAGTGAGCGCCGACTCCACTGCTGTGATCAGGGCGACCGCCACTGGTGATGCCACCAAGACATCGAGTGTCCAACTTGTGGTTAAGAACATCGCCACGACGCCTCCTGTAGGAGGAACGTCACCCAAGTGGGCCTCCTCTTTTGATGGGGCCGGACCGGCTCTAGTGGCCACAGTCGGAGCCAACATCTCTCCGTCACAACCGTGGAGCAACGGCTCATTTTCCAATGGCACACTGACGTCCAACGGCAACATGAGCTATCCTTGGACGCCGGGGATCCCCGTGAGCAAGATAACGCTGAAAGGCGTGACTTTCCTTACGGCAGGCAGCTTCAACTACTCAAGGATAAACTCCCATCACACCATAAAGCCGGATGGAACTGTCGTGTCGGTCAACCTGAATGGCACTGGAGAGTGGAACACCGGAGTCAAGTTGGTGAAGGGACAGCGCTATGCCTCTCTTGACATCCCGTTCCCCACAGGAGGCGTCACGCTGACGTCCGTCATCGGAGGACCGCTGGGCACAGGAAGCTCCTGCCTCATGACCATTGAAGGTATGGAGGTGTATGGATAAGCCCTCTCGGGTTCAATTCAGAGAGATCTTGTAGGTGCCGGTGCTATCGACCATAAGACCGGCGTAGCGGTACTGCAAAAGCATTTGCGGCGGGAATGCGTGGGCATGTCGTTTTCCATCCTCTCCCTTCCATACCGCCACCACGTTCTTCTCGCCCAGCCCAGCTACCATCATGGGCTTGCTGGGGCTCCCCTTGAGGAACACCTGCTCTCCCATCTTGAAGTCCTTGGGCTTCCTGTGGATCACCTCGTATTGCCACTGAGGCATATCTTCTTTCATCAAACTCAAATAGATGTCTACAGTATTATCTGATCAGCATCGGGGTATAGAATGTAGACATGCGAGCGGGCCGCTTCTACCGTGTCGTATCCCATGGTGGCGTATCGCTCAATCCATGACATGTTACCATTGTCGTCGGTGGATTGCTCCAGCCGTACGCCATGGAAGAGGCCCGTCACATCGTTGGTCATGATGCACACCATGGATTGCCCATCCGTTTTGTCGGCCATGTACTTCATTTCTTGAAGGCGAAGTACATGCCGCGCAGCAGGATACCCACCACCACCAAGAGAGGGATGTAGGATACGGTGCGCAAGAAACCGTTGGTGGCATTGTTGTACATGAGCACGAACAGCACCATGCAGATGGCGGATACGACGTAGGGATTCTTCAGGTATTTCATGGTTGTTGTCGGTATTCGCACTTGGTGCAGTACAGAAGCTTTTCACCATAGTAGGCAGTCTCCTTCAGATCATGCACGCACTTGATCTGCTTGAGAAGCTTTGCTTGGTCGTGCAGGCGCTCTTTGTCGTGAAAGGACAGTTCGTTCCACCACTTCTCCATCTCCACTTTCTTGTTGGCGGTGTACAGCTTGTGCTCGGCCTCGTTCAGAACGTACATCATTGGTCTTCGGTGTAAGGTTTATACTGTGCCATGAATATGCCTACAAGGATGACAAAGAGGGTAACGTAGGTCCAAGCAATGGCTGTAGAGAAGGGTATTATGACCCATATGGCCAAGGTTACCTCCGCTATCCACGACGTGATGCCGACGTAAATAAGAGCCCATCCTATGCGGTTAATCGTGCTCATGTGATATATGTCGCGCCACTGCTTGACAAAGCTCTATAAACTTGTCATTTGGCATGTTCCTCTTTAGTCGATTGACATCTCTGTGAGTCCATTGAATGTTGCCCTCTATGTATCCTAAAGTAGAGTCAATCCTGTCTGGCGATGCGGTCTTGTTCTTTTTCCCTTTGTACGTCTTGTTGAAATAGATCTCCTGTCCTGTGAGGGCGCATTTTCTGCTCTGCAACATGAACAAATTCCACATATATTCTATGCTGACAGTGAAGTCCAATCCTCGTGCGATCGCAGAGTTCTTATAGGTGTTGAATAAATCGTGTGACAACTCTCCAACACCTCGCCAAGCATAATGTTGTTCTCCGTTAGGGTGACATCCTCGACAGTGTTTTTGCTTATGCAACAGATGCGGCCTAGCTGAATATGTTCTTCCACATGAATGCTGAACCAACCACTGCTTCTTTACATCTTTTCTCAGCAGGGTGTATCCATTGATGACTTCTCCCGATTTATGTCTTACCCACTCCATTGCCAGAACCCTCTTTTTTCATTAGCTCTATGAGCAGCATGACATCCGCTATGGCCTTGTTGTAACCCGTGACGTACTCTCCTATCATCTTATCCTGCAAGGACACGGGCGCTCTTGGCGGCTTCTTCAGCAGCGCCATGATGCCCTCCTTGAGTTGTCCTATGGTCATGCGAATTTCAGGGTCACGCTTTCGCAGACATCCTTGTTTTTGAACTTCCTGTAGTCGCTCTGTTCGCTCCTGCTTGGGGCGAAGTCCGACGCCCGTATGTCGTGTTTGATCTCATTGAAGTCAGCATCGATGAGCACCAACGACGCGTTGTCGTAATCGTAACCCTCATCATCGTACACGCCATTGAGACGCAGCACCGCCAACTTGATTGGGTGTACACTGCCGTAACGTGATAGAATGGTCTTGCGGAGCTTCTCGCGCATGCCGTCCTCTCCCCATTTGTCGTCCTTGATCTCGCGGAGCCGGGCTTCAAGCTGGTCGCGCTCGTCGTGTAGCTGGGATAGTTCTTGGTCTATCTCCAAGAGCCTTTCGTCTATGTTCATGGTCAAAAATTGATGGTTATGTTCTCTACGTCCGGGGTCTGGTCGAACTGCTCGTAGTACTCATATTGTTCATCGGAGTCCGGCACGAACTGCTCCACATCGATGTTGTGGTCCACCACACGGAACGATGAGTCGATCAAGGTCAGTGAAGGCCTGTAGGTATCATACTCGTCGTTGTACTCGCTATTGGCTCTGAAGACCGCGACTTTGATATTGTGACCCGCGCCGAATGCCCGCTGTATGGCGGTCCTCAGTTTGGCCTCTATCGTGGCTGGCTTCCACATATCGATGGTCTCGCGCCTCTCCATGAGTTCATCCCTTTCCGTGTTGAGGTCGCCTATTTCCTCTTCTATCTCCAGAAGGCGATCGCGTATTTCATCCTTTGTCATATCAGTCCTTGAATTGATGTACCTGCACTTTGTTCAACTCCGGATACAGCTTCTCGGCAGATGGCGGTACCCCCATCCCGTTCTGCATCCATGGCTTGTATTCCATTTCCTGTATGAAGTCCTGTGGCGTAGGAATGAACTTCATGCGGTAATCCTCCAGTATGTGCTGCTCGCATATGTCCTTCACCGAGGCCTTCTGCCCATTGGAGAGCATCACAAAGTCGCCATACAGCGGTATCATGACCTCCTCTATCCAGAACATCGTATGGGTCAAAACTCGGTGCCGGTTATCCGGCACGGCCCGCTTGCTGCAATCCATCTTCTTGTGCAGGACAAGGAATTGCCGGAAGTCGGCTTCTGTCTCCCCTTGAACTTCTTCATGGAAGACTCCGCATGCTTGATAGGGTTCATTGCGCCATAACGAATTATGACGCAAGTATACGAAGAAAACCTAAGATACTTCCAAGTGGTCCCCCAATTTGATCGCAATGCGGTCGACCGACATTATATCATGCTTGTACCTCTGATACTCCTGCTCGGACACCTGAAGCGCCTCCATCCAGTTACGGAAGTACCGGGCAAGCTCCTTGCTCCGTGGATGGCTCTTCTCGTGGTGCAGTTCGAAGTCCTTGCGGTTCTGGACCTTGTCCGCTATGAGCATCTGGTTGACCTCCGCGAGCGGAGAAAGGCGTATGTCCCTCACAGAGGAGATCACCCTGTCGGAGAGGTATTCATTGGCAACTGAGCGGTACTCCATGGCCAACATCACCGAAACGGGGCTGCAATCCTTCCAGTAGTCTACACTCGGCATCGCAGCGGTGCCAAGGTCAAGATCGGTCTGGAACACCGGGTGGAGGCAATACGCCGCCTTGGCGTCCTCTGCGGCCCCGATCCACTGGAGCACGGCAAGGCCTTCATCGATGTGGTTCATGTACATCACACCGCTGCGCTTGGCCGCTTTGGCATCATATGCGTGCTCGATGACGCGGTACTCCCTTGTACTATAGGAACGCAGGCACACATGGGGGATGTCGTGGTCCACGAGCCATCGCTCCATTAGGCAATCGTCGAGAGTGATCACCGGGAACCCGGTGTCAACGAACAGCTTCTTGAAATTCCCTTGACCGCGCGACTTCTCCAAGACATAGATGCCCTGAAAGGTGATGCCGTTGCATCTGTAGAGCGCCACTACACCGTGGTCTCGCCGGTACATGGAGATCAAGAAGACCCTATGGCGCAATAGTTGGCGTGACCTGTGGAGCAGATACTCCTCTGCTTCCCAATGTGTGGAGGCGTTGAAATTGAAGCGTGCCATGTCCTGAGGTTCAGGACAAAGATACGGATGTTGCACCGCTTTCGGCGAGCTTCTTGGCCTCCTCCTCGGTGGCAAGCCGGAACTTGTCCGGGCGCTGTTCCATGACACCGGCATCACAAGCTCTGGCGTATGAGAACACCTCATTGAACTTCAGGTCCACTATGGCTGTTCCCTCCTTGAGGGATCCGATGTCAATGTTGCTCATGCAACAAAGATAATCAATGTGCATATACCGTCCTCCACCCGTAGTCCATCCAGTCGGACCTGCTCATGTGGAAGACGCGCGCCGGATTCTTGTCGAAGAACGACTTTATCATATGGCACTTCTCGTATTGCTCCTGCTTCTCAAAATGCTTGAGGCTCTCCTTGATCAGAAAATCAGGCACCCACTTGGCGAGCTTGTTGCTCCGTCTTGTGACCACATCATACAGGGTGGCATACAGGTAGGTGTTGAACTTGAACCCTTCCATCACACTATGTCTCTCATCATCCATTTTACTATCATCATACGCTCATAAATAACGCCTTTTCATGGTTGTTGAAGGAGGGATGATAACCTATGACCGCGTTGTGATTCACATCTATTTATGGCACATTCTGTTTGACTGTGGACGGCGCCAGCGCAAGGAGCGCATCGGCATATGAGCCTTCATTCTCGAATGTTGAAAGGCCGTTCTCGGCGAATATCTCCACTACCCTTTCCTTGCCCAGAACCGGTTGTTCGAACAGTTCCAAAGACAGCGCTATCAATGCCTTCTTGTGCCTTTGAAGGACTTTGGCGCACTTATCCTTGGCCTGACTGAGTATCTCCATGCTCTTTGTCATGGTGATGCCTTGATGATCGAGCATGACGTCCATGCGGTCGAACGAAGGGTTCGAGTGGGAGGAGTAAGGCATATAGATGCCGGAATTCTGCACCATTTCCATGATGATGTTCGTGGCCATCTCCATGTCACTGGAGGCCCCACCGGATGAACATCGGTCTTTGCCGAAGATCAACTTCTCGGCCTCTATGCCAGCCAAGAAGACAACCGCCATGTCCAACGCGTAATCCTTGTTCTTGAACTTCTTCCAGTTGATCACATTGAGCCCCTCGGCTCCTCCGGCAGAGGAGGAGATCACCTTGCTAGGCGCCAGCCCAAGCAATGCGACAGACATCACCGCATGTCCAGCCTCATGGACCGAAGTCAATGCGTGCTCATCGTCTTGCCTTGGCTTGCGCAGGCTCTCGACTTTGATCTTCACATCATATGAGACCTCATCGAAGAGCTTTCCCTTGCTGTCTGATACCTTGATGTGGTTCTTGTTGCCATCAAAACTCCAGTGCAAGGTCTTCGCCTTTTTCATGTTGGAAGTCTCCTCTAGGCGGCTGAGTATCCGACCCACGAAGCAGCCAACGATGTAGTTGATGGTGGTGAATATCGGACGAGTGCCTTGCGTGGGGAAGACCCCCTCATAGAAGATGATGTCCTTCAGTGACTGATCGAAGTCGATGGTGATGCCGAACCTGTTCTGGACGAAGTCCGATTTCTTTGAAAGCTCAAGGTCGATCAACTCCCTATAGGTATCCGAACTGAAGGCCGGATAGATGATGTAGTTGTTGCCTAGTCTTCCGACCTGTTCAGCCCTGAAGCGCTTCATGAGGCACTGCTTGATGTCGAATACCCCGATGTCCTTGGAGTGCTCATGGAGCGTGTCCGCATCCATATCGGGGTCCATTTCCTTGGCCGAATGGAATGCCTCATCCACATTGGCGATGACGAATATGATGGAACTGGAGAAGTCATACGTCTTGGGCCTGCCACCGACCTCTACGGTCTCGCGCAGGAAGTCCAGCAAGGATTCCTCATCACGAAGCTGCACCAAGTAGTTCTCTAGGTCACCATCACCCAAGAAGCGGTTCGGAACACATTGCTGGATGTGATAGAAGTAGGTGTTGGGGATCATCGATGGAACAGGCTTCTTCTTCGAGTTGCCATAGTCGTAGTCCTCGTTGAAGGCGTCCTTCCCCAAGAAGTTGCAGAAGAACTTCTCTCCCTTGGTGATCGTGAGCCCTTTGGACTCCACGCCGTTCTCAACGCAATGCTCCAACTTCATCAGCAGGAGCCTGAGCGTCTCAACGCCATAGTTCTGCTCGATCAGGTTGATCTTGCCGCTGTCGAGCAGGTCCCATATGGGCCTGAAGTTGCTGCGGTCTATCTCGTTGCCATCGTCATCTATGCTGCGTGATAGCTGGAACTCGTCCAGCACGAAACAGACAGGTTCGTCCGTATAGTTCCTGACCTTCTTGCTCAGGTCATACCTCAGGTTCTCGGTGTTGTTGGCATAGTACCCGATGTCGAACTTGTAGTAGATGTTCTCTAGCTCCAGTATCTCGAACAGGCGTTCCACCAAAGAGGTCTTGCCCACCCCCGTCATCCCCACCAGATTGATCACCGTTGGACGCTGCTGCCCCTCAGGAAAGCAGAACCAAGCATGCGTAAGCTCGATGACCTCATCTATCTGGTCATCAATACCGACAAACTCCTTTTTCAGCGCAGCACGTGCCCCCTCAAGCTTCTCTTTCCTCTGAAGTATATTGCCCATAGGTCCATATCGGATTACACATTGTGAATCCAATATAGATCTTGAGGCACCACTTCCAATGGCTCACCTATCGTCACATGGGAGGTATCCCCACTTGCTGAAGTACCGCAGTGGACGCTTGAGCTTCCCGTTCACCCAGAATCCCCACTTACGTCTTGGCTTGAAGGCGATGAGGAAGGTCCAACAGTCGGTATTCTTAGCGAGCACCACGCTGTGGATGTGCTCTGCCTTGCGATAGCGCACGCTGCCAGCGGTGAGCTTGTCATTGCCAGAGGGGCTCACATCGAGATATCCGCCCTTGAGAATGAATGTGATGAAGTCCCACGCATGATCATGGTGATGGTCCATCGGTTCGCTCTTGACGAAATGGTGAATACGCAGGGAGAACAGCCAAAGGTTCAGGACCCAGCGATAGGCGTATGGACATCCCTCTGGACCGAGCGGTTCGTTCCACCTGATCTGGAACGGCGTGACTTTCCTTTCCTTGTTCATGGCTTCTGGATGTGAATGATGATGGTTGGCACCGTCACCCCGTTTTCCATGAAGCTGTTGTCGGGCAACATGGTGATGGAGTACTTCTTGTCAGAAAGCCACTCACGGAAGCCCACTTGCCTCTACGTGTCGCCCACCATCCACGCTGGAGACATGAGCGACACTATCTCGCCATGCTGGGCGAGCAATTCGTACATGTGGCGCACGTGATCGCAATCGACGTTGTCCTTGAAGGTGGGAGAAGCGATGATACGATCAAAGCGATGATCGGGCAGGTAGTGGAAGAAGTTAGCATGAACGGTGTCGTAGCCCTTCTCGTGCAAGGCATCCACTCCCTTCTGGTTTAGTTCAACACAGGTGATGTTGACCTTCGGACATGCGCGTCGTATTCTGTCCGCCAGTACGCCAACTCCAGCCGATGGCTCCAGCACACGGTGATGCGGTGCAATGTCGGTCTTGGCCAGCATCGCATCGATCACAGTTTGACTCGTGGTACGTATGGTTCCTACGGTATCCATTGCCAGAATGTTAGTGGAGCACGGAGGGATCGAACCTCCATCGCCCGCCGTCGTGAAACGGTGCTTGCTCCAATTGTCGCTCCTGAGGGACTCGAACCCCAACTACTTCATCGGACACAAGGCGTAGCTATCACCTTGATTTATCGGCTTTCTGATGCGGGTGCGCACCCGCATTTCGATCGCTGAACATCCGCCTTTTCGTCTTCAACCTCCACCCGATCAGAGTGGTGCTCTAACCAATTGAGCTAAGGAGCGATAAGTGGGGCGCCAAGGAGTTGAACCTCGGTTATGCTTGCTGCCGCCCCGTGTAAAGAACAGTTCACCATGAAGGGCTCGAACCCCCGACCTTCATCATGGGAAATGCAGCTTCCATCTTTCGTGCTTGAGTGGCCTACCCAAGCCCTACGGACTTCCATCGCATCCCGTATCAGGATGATGCTCTACCAACTGAGCTAATGGTGAATATGTGGAGCGACGAGGGCTCGAACCTCGCGTGCCAGAACTTTCATTCCAACACATACCCGTTTCTGTAACGCTCCATAGTGGGGTGCCGAGGAATTGAACCTCAGTAACGCTTGCTGCCACCCCGTGTGTCAAAGAACCTTTCTCGTGGCCAGCGGAGGGATCGAACCTCCATCGCCCTCATCCTTGCGGATGATGCTCTGACCGTGGTGGGAAGCCGACGACTTAACATCGGTAAACGCTTGCGCGTCCTTCCCATTTGGTGGTCGGCAGGGGATCGAACCCAATTCGCCCTTACCCTTGCGAGTGATGCTCCGACCTTGGAGGGGCGCCAGAAACTGAACTCTGGTAGCATTTGTGTGCCGCCCCATTGGTGATCCATACGGGGATCGAACCTCATTCGCCCGTCGCTTTGCAGCGATGCTTGGCCGTGGTGCTCCGTCAAGGACTTGACCCTTGGATGTATGCCATCGGCACTTCGGAACATGTTGCTTTCATCCCCACTTCAACCACTTTCTTATTGAGTTGTCTGAAACTCCATACTTTCTACCCGTTGCCACAAACCCGTTCTTGTTTATCTCCTCCGTTAGAACTTCCACACTAGGCCTATCCTTGACTTTACGATATCTACTGTTTCGTTCCCATCTGCATTCACCGCAATACAGACTATACTTCGAAATGAACTCAGTATTACAGCCGATGCAGGCCTTTGTTATCTCCTTCGATTTCTTGATTCTATTCTTACTACAAAATGTTTCAGTTTGACTATGACAATTGGGGCACAGAAACCTTAAGTTCAACATCCTATTGTCATTCGTCACACCATTTTTGTGATCCAACTGAAGGCTTAACCTTTGTCCTTCCCATTGACCTTTGTTGTGACATTTACTGCACTCATACGGCAACAATGCATCCTTGATGATTCTTCTCTTTATTACCGCTGTACATACGTTGGAGTGTTCAACAAACATTGATTCATTGTCGTGCTTGCGTGCAGGCCTTCTGTTTTTGATACTTCTTTCCTTTAGTCCGTGAATGTCCAACCCATCCTGCTTGACTCTTCTATAGAAGGTCTGATAGTTTCCATTTCTAGCCAATCCAAGGTGCTCTATCACCTCACCTATGGATGAGCTTTTGTCGATGATGGATTGCATTTCTTCTTTCGTGTTTTTCCAGACTGAGCTTGTTTTCATAGTTCGAACCCTTTTTCTTAAATAGTGCAACTATTCAAAAGCCGGTTCGATAGTGAGGTTCGCACGGGAATCGAACCCGTTGTTGACGAAGTTTTAGAGACTTCCGCTCACTCCAGTGAGCTTTGCGAACCAGTAATGATGTTTCTCATCCCGTCATGCCATACGCGGTGTTGTGCTCCTTGAGGGCGAGCGGGATGTGAGAGAGGTAGCGAGTGGCCTGCGGCGTGGGCTCCACGGCGATGGCCGTGAGCGCGCCTTCTAGGTCGGGCTCGTGGAATCTTGAATAGGTGATGCCGAGGCCATCGAGGCGCGAGCATAGTTGCTCAAGCGACCTGAGGTCGTCAACACTGAGCAGTCCGATGTACTCGGACTGGTCGTACCAAGCTTGGTACTGCTGAGGGTGTTCCTGTGCGAAACGAGTGAGTGCGTGCGCGGCTTGTACTGCCTGAGCGCCTGCGGAGAGATCTTTCCTCGTGATGAGGTAAAGCTTCTGTGTCGAGTGAATCTACAACATGGTCGTTGTGTCTAAATAGTGTCTCTTACTGCCTTAGACGATGCAAACATACGAATTGTTTCACGAACATCAAACTTTTTTCTGCTCTGTCTCTGTAAAGGTCACTGTTTCAGGCAAGATGGTCAGGTGGGACATGAGGATGTCGCCGTTTCCATAGGTAAGCTCCTCCTGCGTTACCTCCTGTATCTGGTACTTGGCAAAATAGATGGCCTTGCCCTCTCGACCGGGACCATCCAAAAACTGAAGCTTGATGGGGAATCGATTCCTCTTTTTGGCCATCTCCACCAGTCGCATGAAGGGGCTCAGGTCAACACACTCAATGAGGCTGATGCGTACCGGGTCCCATTCTTCCTTCACTCCATCAAATCTCAGGCTCGATATCGACTGCACAAGAAAGGAGTCTATTCCGAGCGATGACTCGAAAGTCAATATGTATCTGTTCTTAAGGGCTACTGGACTGTTCGTCATATAAGAACATAGCCCAATCAAAATTTCCTACCACTGAGGCTTGTCCTCCACGGTCGGAGGCTCAACGTCAGGAACGTCCTTGAACACCACCACCGTGACGTCCTCTCCCTGCAATGTGTTGCCGATGATCTCTTTTATCAGGCCCCAGCTTCCTCCAGCCAGTCCCGCCCCGATCAGGGGCAGGCCAATGCGCTTCCCGGAGAAGTTTTCCTTGACCAGACGGAAGCAGGCCTCGACCGACTCGTACTCCACGTCCACCTTGCTGCCACGCGTGTAATTGTACTGGGTGTAGAGGTTGAGTATGGTCAACCCGCTGACTTCAGCGGAGGAGTATGTACCCATTTTGCTCCTGTCGCTCTTCTTGGTGGCGCAATCGGCCGCATACGCCTCGGGCCATGTTTCCTTGATGGTCTTGGCTATGCCAGCGCCCATCACACAGTGGCAGTTGCAACCGTGCGCGATGACATCGAAATGGCCCTTCTTGGCCAGTTCGATCAGATTGCCATAGGTCACCTTGAAGGGGTGTCCATTCGCATTGAACGTATGCAGCGCGTCCTTGTCCTGAGGTTTCATCAGCACAAATCTATGGTCCGACAGACGAACATCCAAATTCTATTACTAAGTTTGGCCCGGTTACACAACCCCAACCAACATGATAGAGAGCATTGCTTCCAATTGGCTAACGATCTTGGGCTCTGCCCTTGGCTTGTTCGTGGTCATTTCATTGATCGCGGCCATGTTCCTGCGCCGTGTGGTACCCACCAACATGGTACACACGGTCCAAACAGGCAAGAAAACCACTTCCTATGGACGTGGAAGACCTTCGGGCAACGTCTACTACGATTGGCCTTCTTGGTTCCCTGTGATCGGTCTGACCGTGACACAGATGCCTGAATCGGTGTTCGAGGTGTCACTGAAGGATTACGAAGCATATGACAGCGCGAGGCTCCCGTTCGTGGTGGATGTCACTGCGTTCTTCCGCATCTCCGACTCTGACAAGGCCGCCCAGCGCGTGGCAACGTTCCAAGAGTTGGAGCACCAGCTACAACAGGTAGTGCAGGGTGCAGTGCGCCGAGTGTTGGCGACCAACACTCTTGAGGAAACAATGCATCAGCGGTCAACGCTTGGCGAGATGTTCACCAAAGAGGTGAGCGAGGGCGCGTCGGAATGGGGCGTGCAGACCGTCAAGATGATCGAATTCATGGACCTGCGTGACTCCCTATCGCAGAACTCCAAGGTCATCCACAACATCATGGCCAAGGACCAAGCGCGCATCGATCAGGAAAGCCGTGTGAAGGTGGCAGAGCACGCCCGCATCGCTCAACTGTCGGAGATCGAGGCCAAGCGTGAGGTCGACCTGCAAAAAGAACAGGCTGAACAGGCCGTGGGCATCCGCAGGGCGCAGCGCGAACAGGAGGTTGGTATCGCCAGTGAAAAGTCCAGCCAGAACATCCAAGAGCAGGCCAAGGTCACTCGGGAGAAAGAAATGGAGGTGCTCAGCGTGAAGACCGTGCGTCAAGCGGAGATTACCAAGGTCGCTACCGAGATCTTGGCCGATCAGAACAGGAATGTGGCGGTGATACAGGCCGAGCAACAGAAGCAGGTGGCCACCGTGCAGGCTGAGGGTGAAAAAACAGCCACTCAGACACGCGCTGAAGGTGCTCTCTTTGCTTCCCTGAAGGACGCTGAGGGAATCAAGGCAAAGGGTGTGGCCGATGGTGCTGCTGAAACGGCGCGCTTGTTGGCGCCTGTTGATGCGCAGATCAAGCTGGCCGAAAAGATCGCCACGCTTGCCGAATACCAGAAATACTTGATCGAGACCCGCCAGATCGAGGCCAATCAAGCGGTTGGCGCTGCCATGGCAGAAGCCTTCGCGAAGGCTGACATCAAGATCGTTGGTGGCGGTGGAAACCTGTCCGAAAGCGCCAAGGGTATCATGGGGATGTTCAATCCGAACGGCGGTCTGAACTTCGCAGGAATGCTCACGGGGCTCGCATCCACAGAAGAGGGAAAAGCCCTGATCGACAAGGTCACCGGCAATAAAGGTGGCGCTTCAAGCGCGGAGGCCAAGGCCTGAACGGCAACGTCATGAACAGAAAGGGGAGCCATTGGCTCCCCTTTCTGTTTGCGGACATAATTATTGGTATGAAGATGGGCTTTCTGACATCTCTGAAAAAGGCTTGGCAGGGCATTCAGATAGATGACGACGACGACAAGCGTACGCGCTATGTCATGACCATATGGTCGTTCCTATTGTTGTCGGGCATCATCATCGCATGCTTCGTGGCCGCCATTCTTGTTTCCGAGGTGGAGATACGTCTGGCGTTCATCGACCTGATGAAGCACTTGGCCTATGTCTTCGGAGGCATTCTGGCCACCTACTTCGGTCTGGAGTCGTTCTTCCCCTCTGAGGCCCGTGACTATCCCGGATGGGGAGGTTGGGGACACCCAAGGAAAGAAGTCGAGGTAGACCCCAAAAAGGACCCTCCAGTACATCCGAGCAACGATGACGCTCAAGTCGATTGAAGAAATAACGCGGGTTGTACATTATGTCTTTGGTCTCCCTGTGATAAACACATGACTCTCCTTGGAAAGCGGATTCCGACCCTCTATTTACAAGGGAGTGGAAGCCATGGAAGAGAGCAAGGAAGTCGAGGAAACCAAGGAGCCTGAAGAGCAGGAGATCCCCATCTCAAAGGAGTTCGTTGACTTCAACTATCTCATCACGACCCTTATTGACTACTACGAGTCAAAAGCCGGTCTGAAGGGTGAGATGGACGATGGTGAAGAGTGGAAGGAGGGCACCAAGTTCGAGCGCCCGCAGATACCCAAGAAGATCAATGATGCCGTGGAACTGGCCTTCTTGCACCAACTGAAGAAGTTCTGCTAAAACGACGTCAGGGATGTTCAGCGACAACCATCTTTGGAAGTTCCTGCTGGCCTTCCTACCGGCATTCATTTATTCCTTCATCATCTACTTCAACGACCGGAACAACATCCGGCTGCGCACGACCTTCTCATACATCCTAGGAGGCCTGTTGTCCATCGGATTCATGCGCATGCTGCTTCAGGTGTTCCCGCATCTTCAAGACATGCACTTCACCGCCACCAATGGCGTGGTCGACCTCGTGGATTTCACCATGTACCACATGCCGACAACCCTTTCGTGGATGTTCTTGGCATTCGTTCAGGTGGCTCTGTTCGAAGAGGCCACCAAGGCCATCACATACGGCGCCATGTCCATCGTCAGGAAGGGAGAATACAACCAGCGGGACACGTTGTTCTCCACCATGTTCTACTCCTGTATGATATCGGTTGGCTTCGCCGGTGCGGAGAACCTAGACTACTTCATCCACCTTCCATATGACGACATCATCGTCGTGCGATCCTTCACGGCCGTTATCACCCACATGATATGCGGACTGTTGATGGGCTATTTCTTGGCCCTGTCCAGACTGAAGAAAGACGTGTTTGAAAGCTGGAGATTGAAGTTCATCGGATTCCTCGCAGCCGTTTCATTCCACGGGCTCTATGACTTCTTGGCCATGGCCACCGATCAGTATGATGTGGATGTGCAATTGGCTGGAAGGGACATCACCATCGAGACCTATTACCCCCTGCTGCTGTTGGGTCTGGTCATAGTGACCATATGTGGACGGACTCTTCTGGGTTATTCGTTACGATATGGCCTAGTTCAGAAAAAGCACAATCGATGACTTCCAACAGCGTGAAGTGTGACATCAATTTCATGCTCTTCAAGCTCTCGGTGTAATCGCTGATCTTGAGTTCGTCCAAAAGGACCACCGGTGCATCCTTCAGGCTGCTCGCGCCTTCATCGCCAACCACGATGTTCACCTTTGGCACGAAGCTCACGTAGGAGTCACCATCAATGACAAGTTCCTTGTAGAACTCCACGCGCTGGATCTTCTTGATGGGCTCCAAGGTGCAAACAAGCGCATTCACCACGTGATACTCCTCTAGGAAGTAATCATGTATGAACGCCTGAATGTGGAACCCCATGTTCATGAGATCGCCCACGGTGGCGCCATCGAGAAGGCACGGCTCGCTCACGTTGGCCAACAAGAACTCTCTCATCTGCTCCATGGGGAGCGAGATCGGGGTGCCATCCAAAGACAAGGCGCAATCACTTCTTACGATCAACATCGATCCTGACTTTTTGCTTCTTCGTGTCGAAATGTACGGAGAATGCGTCACCGCTTCCCAACTTTTCCTCCAACATCATCTGGGCCACCTCGTTCTCCACCATTGTTGTGATCATCCGCTTCAAGGGTCTTGCGCCATACTGATCGTCGAATCCGTTGTCCAGAAGGAACTTCACCATTGATGGCTTGACGGTCATGTTCATCTTCTTGCCAGCCAACCTTTGGGCAAGCACGTCCAACTCCAACGCGATGATCTTCTCGCAGTCCTCCTTGGTAAGGCTTCTGAACACTATCTTCTCATCTATCCTGTTCAATAGTTCCGGCCTGAACGCTTTCTTCAGTTCGGTCATGACACGGTCTTCCACCTCGCGGGTGGACTTGCCCGTATCGAACCCGATATCGTCATTGGACAACTCTTTGGTCCCTATGTTGGAGGTCATGATGATGATGCAGTGTTTGAAGCTGACCTCAGAACCGTGGCTGTCAGTCAATCTTCCATCATCAAGGACCTGAAGAAGGATGTTGAACACGTCCGGGTGCGCCTTCTCTATCTCATCCAACAGGAGAATGCAATAGGGCGTGTTCTTGACCTTCTCCGTGAGATAACCCTTGTCGTCGTAGCCAACATAGCCGGGAGGACTTCCTATGAGCTTGTTGACATTGAACTTCTCCATGTACTCGCTCATATCGAGCCTGATGAACGCACTATCGAGATCGAACAGGTACTTGGCCAGCGTCTTCGCCAAGAATGTCTTGCCGGTGCCGGTCTTGCCCAAGAACAGGAACGAGTAGGGTCGGTTCGGATCCTGTATCTCCATCTTGCTGCGCTTGATGGACTGCACTATCTTCTTGATGGCATGCTCTTGACCGATCACAACGCTGTTCAGCGTTTCTTCCATGTGCATCAGCCTGTCTTTCTCCGACTGTGCTATCTTGGTGAGCGGAATACCGCTGTGTTTGCTGAGTACGGCAGCGATGTCTTCGTTTCTCACTTTGATCTTTGACTTGCTGCGGTCCTGCTTCCATCGGGCATAAAGGACATCAAGCTCCGCCTGCACCTTCCTTTGCTCATCGCGCATCTTCGCTGCGTCCTCATATCGCTGGGTCTGGGCGCACTTCATCTTCTCCAGCACTATCTCCTTGAGACGGTCCTCAAGCTCCTTGCACCCCTCCGGCTCATCAGCGCCATGAATGCGGGTGAAAGACCCGACCTCGTCCATGACATCGATGGCCTTATCGGGGAAGTGCCGGTACGGAATGTACCTGTCGCACATCTCGATGATCATCGAGAGGGAGCCCTCGTCGTACTCAACCCCATGGAACTCCTCGTATTTGGGTTTGATGTTGTTGAGTATCTCAAGCATCTCAACCTTGCTTGGAGGGCTCAGCCACACCTTCTGGAACCTTCTGTCGAAGGCCTCATCAGAGGCCATGTATTTCTTGTGATCATCGATGGTCATGGCGCCCATGCAACGGATGTCACCCCTTGCAAGAGCGGGCTTCATGATGTTGGATGCGTCCAATCCTCCATTGGTACCTCCGGCACCTATCATGGTGTGAAGCTCATCGATGAACAATATGATATTGGGATTGCTCTGGATCTCCATGACCAACTCCTTCATCCTGTTCTCGAACTCTCCTCTGTATTTCGTGCCCGACACGATCAGTGAAACATTGATGTCGAACACGACCTTGTCCCACATGGACCTGTCGATCTCCTTGTTGACTATCTTGATGGCGATGCCTTCGGCGAGACAACTCTTGCCCACACCGCTTTCGCCTATGATGAGCACGTTGTTTTTCTTCCTCTTGTTGAGGACCTGAATGACCTGTTCTATCTGCGCGTCCCGCCCGATGACGGGGTCCAGTTTGTTCTGGCGCGCGAGGTCATTGAGGTTCCTGCCGAACAGGTCAAGCATCGGCGTTGCGCTTTCGCCCTTCTTGGCCTTTTCCAACTTCTTTTTGTCATCCTCCTCGAAAGCTCTGTCCGACATGTCTATCTGTTTTAATGAAGTTAAGCCTGCGCTTTCAAAAACCAATCATGATGACCGTGGGGTCAACTCGAAGAACACTGCGTCATCATTGGTCATATCGTCTATCGTGAAGAGTTCAAATTCACTCTCAGGGTACTCTATCCGGATCTCATCCCACACACTGTCAAACCCTCTGTCCCTCATCTCCCTGTGCGAGACCTCCAAGACTATTCTCTTCAATGTCCTTATTGCTACTTTCATTGTAATGTGATATTTGATGTGTCATATTCATCACATCCTTCTCCTAGTCAGGTTGCTATAGAACTGAGGGTCCTTCTTGAGCGTATCAATGACTTTGTCCGCCAGATCGAGTATCTGCGCCTCAGCATCCTTGTTCCTCTCGACGCTCATGCCAAGATTGAACTCGTCCTTCGGAAAATCGAACACCTCGTTGTTGGTCGAGAACCTGTTCCAATCCAGAACATAGTCCGTCAGCGGGTCTATTTGCTGCGGCTGGTTCATGCCGCTCGGGTCATACGGGAACGCACCATCAATAGGAGCGTTCTGCCCAACGGAAGGCAAGTTCTCCTTGAGTATCCTTCTTATCGTATCTCTCAGTTCCATCCATTGTAAATAGAGGCGTGCGGTGCATGCCACAGACTTCTGGAACCGATGTTTTGTTACTCGGTTTCGCCTATATCGCTACGAAGGGCCTCAAGGGCATCGGCGTACTTTTTCAATGCCACGCGTCTGGTGTCCTTCTTGCCTATTTTGATCAGCTTCAGGTGGACACACCTCTTCAGGAACTCATCAAGCTGCTCTCCAGTGCATACGATGTTGGAGTTCCTCACGCTCTCCATTATCTGTTTGTAGTCGCCCAGATCATCGTTCTCATTGAGCTTTCCGTTCTGATACAGCACATACAGAAGAGAAGAGTACAGGTCCAGCTTGGAGCGTGGGCTTTTCAGCAGAAGTTGTTGCTTATCATCGTCATCGGTGCGCACAAAGTTTCCTTCACTGTTGGTCTCATAGACCGCATGCTCCACCTTGGGCGGCTCGACCTTGGGCGGATCAACCTGTATTTCCGGCTCCTGAACCTCCGGCTCGGGCGTTGGCGGCCCTTTCGTGGACACCGCCTCGACCACAATCGGGTCATCCTTTTTGGCGGCTTTGTCCCATGCCATGTTGAACACGATGACGAATATGATGGCCAACGGATCGAAGACACATATGATCATGAGCATGAAAAGGTTGGCCACGGAGTCCATCGACAGACCAGTGGTCCTTGAGATGTACTTGAGCGCTCCCATTTCACCTTGTGCGCTCGCTGATTCCATGGTCACAACAGAACTGTCCACCACCGACATCTGCTCACGGATGTCGCCTATGAGCGCGTTTATGCTATCGGCCTCGGTGTTCAACTTGGTGATCTCCCTGTCGGCCTCCGCTATGCTCGCTTGCACGCCTTTGGCTGTTCGTATTTGGTTCCTCGCGTACAGGGAGTCAAGCCGGTTCTCCTGCTGGCTTCTCAAATTGGACAGCGATGTGGCGCGTTCCTGTTTCCTGTCGATCGACTTTTCATAGAACGCGATGCGTTCTCCCAAAGACTCCTTCTTCTTTGACTCAAGCTCTATCTGCGCGGTCTGTGTCCTTGAGCCCGCCGCCGTGCTCTCGTACGCTGAACTCAGATACCCGTATATCCCGGCGCTCGTGAGCACCATGATGATGAGCGTCATCGGAATGAGCACCACTCTCCACCACTTCAGGCTGTCCCACAATCTGTACAACACGCTTACGGCCATCAACTTGCCGATCTCTATGGCGGACGCCATTATCAGTATAGGCCATCCGACGAATATCCTTCCCATCCCCGTGACGGAGAACAGCGCGGCTATTGACGCCAACAAGATGGCGGTCAAAGCGATCATCAAAGGAAATATGTATCTCTTCATTTCAGCAAAGATAGAAAACCGATCACTTCTCTCCGGGTTCGAGATCGGTGTGGGCATTCGCTGAATCAGGAATGCCGTTCTTCGCCTTGAAGGCGGCTATCCGCTTCTTCAGGAAGCTACCCGGACGCCCGTGTACCTCCGGTACCGGCATGAGGTCGTGAAGGTGCTTCTTGGTCCACACGTTCGCCGTACCATCTGGCAGGATGTAGTCATCGTGATTGTAATACCAGATCTGATCCTCGTCGTCCCACAGGTACAAAGGGTGTTGTTCGCCATACGAGTATGCCACATACATCTTCCTCAACCCCCCGATATCTTCCCCATATGTATGGGAACCTACGAAATTCTTCCGGGCCTTCATCTCCAAGGAGGCCGCCTTGTTGGTGATGCGCTCCTCATCCAATATCTCCGTAATGAGGGACCTGATGTGGTTCAGGAGGTTATCCATGGGCTTGTTCTCCATAAATATGGAACAATCGGAGTGTGAACAACGTATAACAGTATGAGACCATGATACACCAAGCCTCCCTCCGCATCATGATGGGTGCCCTGTCTCTGTTCTTGACCGGAGAGATCACCACCTCTGTGTTCAATGGACATCTTTTCCACAATTCCGATCCAGACCCACTCGTACAGGATGTTGACACCGCGTTCCGCGTGTACAACCCGGACGTATCGGATGAGGTAGTTGAACAATTCGTCAAGGTCATCCACAAGTTCAAACTCAGAGAACACGCCTCGCTCTGCATCTATCATGTATGCTTGGAGTCTTCCGTGGACCCTGATGCCCAAAGTCCGACTGGTGCCATCGGATTGTGCCAGATAACACCCACCACAGCGTTCGAGGTGCTACACAAGATGCCCGAGCAGGACAGGAAGCTGCTCTATGACCTTGGTGTGGACGACTTCGACTGGGCCATCAAAGGCCACTATAGCATGAATGGCGATTCGCCTTTCATTGCGAACTCGCTGCGGAAGAAGGCCATCAGGTGGCTCAAGGTGCCCGATAATAATATGGCGCTTTGGGGGTACATCATGAGCGGATACCTCAAGGAGATGGACCCGCACAAGGCCTTTCTCTCCTACCGCATGGGAGAGGGTGGTGCGCGCCAATACAAGGGCGAGGCGGGCTCGCACCCCTACATAAAGGGCTTGTACAAGGTGGAGGCCACCATAAAAAAGAAGAGCGCCACCGGGCGCTCCTCTTCATAGTGTGGTTCGTTCTCAGAACGGCAGATCGTCATCATCGCCCCTGACGTCAGCGGCCGAAGCTGCCACCGTCTCTGCGACTGGTTCGCTGGATGACTCCTTGAATTCCTGCACGCTCTTAGCGGCGGCAGCTTCATTGTTGCCCGAGGCATCCTCCTTGGGCTTACCGGGCAGCAGATTGAAGGACTTCGTCCAAACGCTCACTGTGTTGCGCTTGGTGCCATCCTTCGCCTCGTACTGTCCATAGCGTACCTCGCCTTCCAAGTACAGGTTCTGGCCCTTCTTGATCAGCTTGGCCATGTTCACGGCCAAGTCTCCCCATGCCTCAATGTTGTGCCATTGAGTATCGGTGACCTTGGTGTCGTTCTTCTTGTACGTCCGATTGGTCGCCATGCTGAACTTGACCAGTTTACGGCCATCCTGCAACTCCTTGAATTCGGGGTCGCCTCCTACGGATCCGATGAGGATCAACTTATTCACTCCTTCCATGCTGTTGATTGTGTTATGGGATTGTTCCCTTGTGTAAGTGCAAATATACAAAGTAGTCTCGGGAAAACAAAAAAGATGATCGGAAAGGGTCTCTGGGCTTATTTATGTGAAACCCGTACCCGCTACAATGCTGAGCTTCAAGAAGTCCCTAGAAGAAACCGTTCTCAAGATGAGAAACCTGCTGTCTGAGGCAGGAGAGAAGCCGAACATGCAGACAGCCCGCAGGGTCGTGGGTCGCATCGACCCATCCAGCGCCGCCCAGACAGCCAAAGCGAGCGCCAACTCCTACGGAGACCGACTTGGAGCCACCGATAAGCTCAGGGCCAACGAGATCGTGAAGAGCACGTTGTCCAAGGGCTACGCGGGTGCCATCGATGCCACCTTCATCACTGACCTCGATACAAGGTGGGTCAATAACAAGCGCGTCAGCCTAGACACCCCCAAGCTCATCTCGTATGACTACATCATACAGATGTTGGGCTATCTCTATAACACTCCAGAAGGGGAGACCGTGGAGGTGGGAGGTCAGAACTTCACCATGACCTCCGGCATGAAAAAGAACATCGAGCAGGGCCTCATGAAGATGTTCGACCTACAGGACAAGCAAGGACGCTGGAGGTGGTTCATCTTCGGCTCCAACTTCCCCGGCGTGTCGATGGTTCCAGCGAACTACAGGCCAAAGATCTCGACCAAGCCCAATGGCATGCTTGACTTCGACGAGGTGGACCAGTACATCTCCTACCTGAACTTCTGGCTCAAGGGAGGCCAGTTGCTCAATATGATGACCAAGGCCGGTTTCTACGACAAGGGATTCGCTTACGCGCTCACCACACTTCGCATGAAGTACATCGAACTACAGCGCGACAAGGGTCGTGGCAAAAAGAAGAGCAGCGATGGTGATATGACCATGCCGGACGCCGAGTGGCAAGACAAGGTGAAGCACGACCTGATGAACGATCCGGCCATGGTGGGCGGAAAGTCGCATTTGGGCGGCAAGATCGATCAGACTATGGACCTTCGTTATCTCGGCACGAAAGACAGAGGCGAGGACCCCGGACACAATTCCCTCACGCGTTTCGTTAACGCGCTGAAGGTGGACATTGACGGATCGAGCGATCTCGACGGCGATAGCTCAGAGGTAGCAGCAATGGCGAAGTTCGTGGCCGAAGGCTTGTTGAAGTTCGTAACGGAGTACTATGCGCAGGACCCAAAGTTCATCGACCTGTACAAGGCCAAGATGTCCCGCGTACCTCCCTCATTGAACGACATCACCGCACCCGAGTATGCCCAGATGTATCCACATGCGAATGCGTGGTTCGCTGGCAAACCAAGGAACTACCCTCAGGTCTATTTCGGCAATGCCTACAAGAAGGCCATCAAGCCGGAGGCGGAGAACCTAGAGGCGCAGTTCATCAAGGACATGGAGATCGATACCAAACCTACCGGTGCTCATGATGCATGGCAGGAGAAGGACAGAAAGGACGGTGACAAGCTTTCATACGACGACTACGTCCATGATGACCCGAACGATGTATGGCAGCGCCTTGAGGAAACAGATGATGCGGTGAACGGACAGAAGCTGAAAGCGGCCATGTCCATGGCGCTCGACAAGTTCTTCCTCAGCGAGAACTGACCACCACGGCTTTGAAGGCTGTGTCCGTGATCTGCTCAAGACTGCCATCTGGCATTCTCTTGTAGATGTTCAGATTGGAATCGAACAACACCCTGTCATAAGGCATCTTGGTGTTGATGATGCCATTTTGGGTGATGCGTATCAAGGGAGTTTCTCCCTGTCCCAAGTAGGATTCGAACATCTTGTCCACATCGGAGTGGAACTTCTCATTTTCCATCGGCTGTCGGTATTGGATAGTGCTGTTGCGGCTGGAAATCCAGCACTGCTAGGTCCGTCATCTCCTTGATCTTCTCCTTCTCGGCCGCCAGCATGATCTTGAACTCCGGCATGAGCAGGTCCGGGAACTCGTCCAAATGGAACCACTTCTGGTCTGCCAATCCACCTTCGGTCAGGATATCGGCCTCCACTTCAGCATTGAAGAAGCCGATAAAGGTGTAGTAGATGACACGTTCGTCCTCGTAAACATGTACGGGCTCCTCCACAAAGTGATATGGCGTGTCGATCCTTGTTTCTTCCCAGAACTCGCGCTTGGCGCAAGATTGCGGAGTGGTGTCGCCCAACTCGGCCTCGAATTTGCCTCCCCATGAGGCCCACGTGCTGCCATACATCACGTGCGGGTGTCGCTTCGACAGCAGTGCCCTGTCGGTGTTGATGCAGATGGGCAGAACGCCTGCTGCGATGATCTTCTTGGTCTCCATGTCGGTTATACGGTCAAAGGTACCTCAAGGTTTCCCAAAAAGCATGTAGTGAAGCTTGTGACGGGCGCGGGATATGGCGACGTAATGGATGTTCCTCTCCTCCACGCTATCATCGTCATACTCAAAGCTGACCTTCTTGAACTCTTTCTCCGGGAGGGTAAACCCGTTATCCTCCAGCACCTCGGGCGCTATGGAGTTCACCACCACACAGACATTGAACTCACGACCCTTGCTTTTGTGAATGGAGGTGACGAGCTTCTTGCTGTCCTTGTTCTGTTCGATGAACTCGATCAACTGGCGTTCTCCACCGAAAGTCCTCGACAGGGAATCAAGCTTCCTCTGGAGCATGGGGCTGACCTTGCCGTCATTGAAGAGGACCACATCCTTCGGAGTGATGAAGTTGAAGTAGCGCATGGGGTACTTCATCCCGAGGAAGACCTGCTCGATGTATTTGATCACCTTGTTGGTCCTTACGAGCACTGCTACCTCTTCATGACTATCGAGGACCTCCTTGAGTTGTTCAGAGCGCGTAAGGATGGTGTAATCCACCTCTCCTGTCTCACGGCTGTGGGCCTTGGCTTTGAGACTGGAGTAGTTGTTGGAGTTCTCTACAATTGACATGTCCGAGCGGAAGTTGATCGACAATGTCATGTCCTCCACTTCACGACGTTCGCGCAGCATCTCGGCCAACTTCTCGCAGTTGGTTCCGGTGTACTGATAGATGCTGTTATGAGTGAACACACCGTTGGCAACAAAGTTATGTGTGTTCTCTACGTTGATATCGTACACCATGCCTTTGTATGGTACACGTGACACGCTGTCGACTACATCCAATGAAATGTGTCCGTTGTCATTCATGACATACATGGTCATCCCCTTCAGGATGTGAGCAGCCTTGAACAACTTCAAAGATTTGCCAGCCCTTAGACCTATAGTATGATTCACCAAACCACCAGTGATAGCAGAGACTTGATTTGCCTTGTTGATCACAGCGCCCAAATCAGGACCCTGTGTTCTGAGCCTCCATCCTTGTTTCTTCGTGTTGGGAAAAACCGAAAAGCCCAACCCTTTCAACTCATCCACGTGAGCGAGCACATCAGTTCCCATTTCAAGCTTATGTGCTGACATCGCGGTTCTCCCGTCTCCGCACATGCCAACGTTCACAACCTTCCTTTCGATTCTACTGCTCTTTGGAAAGAAATGAGGACGCGAGAATTCATAACCAAAATCGCTCAACGCCTTATGACCGCTGGCCATAGTGTCTAGGGATTTGAACAATCGGTCGATCCACTCTTGATTGAACACATCCCGTTTCCCTCTACACGCGAATACCATGGTTGGAAGACCATACTGACATGAATATACCTTTTCATGATACAATGAATCTGCCAGAGTATCACTTACTTTCAACAACCAGATTCTATCTGCATGTTCTCCATTTAGTCTGTTCTTGAAACCGAAGCGCCCTCCATTTGTGGTTCTATTGCTGTAGCTTCTCGTAGTGCCAACCCTGAATCCCATACCATGTTTGTACATCAGATAGGTGAAGTACAACTCTTCATCAGGAATGATGTACTCGGCGAAGTGAACATGCTCAGGAGTGGTTCTTATCACTGCCCCTCCCTTCAAAGTTATCTCCACCAACTCTCCATCATACGGGCTTTCGAATACGCCAGTCACGCGTTTGGCTCCCAAAATATCGCTGCCCCGCCCAGACAACACAAGGTCGCCCACTTTGATGTCCTCTATTTTCTCTTGATTGCATCCAAGTAGACCGTCCTCCTTTACAACATCAACCAGCGTTCCTGCTGGACAACATTGGTTCTTGTCGCCTATGAGATAGTAGTGTCTCGCGTTCAGCGCAAGAAGCGTCTTGAGTTGGATGGTGCTGGTGTCTTGGAACTCGTCAATGAAGATGTAGTCGTACTTCCCCTTGAACATGCTGAGCCACTTGTCCTCCTTGAACAGTTCATGGACCTCGATGAGCATATCGGCAAAATCCCGACTCCTCTTCTCCTTTTGGTACTTCTCGTATTCCAAGAAATACGTCGGTAGCTTCGACTTGATGCCATCCGCGCGCTGCAACTTGAAGGCGCTTATCTGACCGGAGATCAGGTCGGCCGACTCATACATCTCTGAGATGTGGTTATAGAACTCCTCGACATCCCCACGCGGAGCCGATCCATATGGTTTGTACGCAGCCTTGTACCAATCGATGAAGTCGAAGAAGCTCGTAACCTCCTTTTTCCGTCCGGCACGCATCAGCACGGACAAGCAGAAGGCATGGATCGTCGTGATCTTGATGTCCTTGTTCTCGATGCGCTTTATCAATTCGTCCGTGGCGGCCTTGGTGAAAGAGAAGAAGATGATCTTCTTGGGGTCCACG
>JACCDG010429824.1_pt1 | contig 25673 bp, 18 predicted proteins | sample 7442471 | NCBI WGS metagenome assembly JACCDG01 (sample SAMN15323444, study PRJNA562643) | freshwater metagenome | isolation source: river surface water | place: USA:Blue River Watershed | collected 2017-08-17 | reverse complement strand
GTTGACACCCTACTACGAAGAGGTCACGGGGCGCGCGGCCATGGCGTTTGTTTTGTTTCGGTATATCGAGGCCGTCAGCGAGCGCAACGCCGACCCGATCTTGCTGACGCAAGTCAAGCGTGACTTGTGGTATTTTGCGCCTGACGCTCTTGACAGTGCTCTGCAAACGCTGAAGGACGAAGACGAGGTAACCATCGTCGACGTCGTAGGCGACAAAGTGCTGGCGCTGGCAACACCATCTGACGCGGAGAACCGATGAGCAACTCACCATCAAAGTTGTTGACTTTTATTCTCTGGCGTCTTGAGGTGCGCGGGCGGCTTCTCAACTCCGAGCTGCTTGCGGATGTCAAGCGCGCGCAGTTTTCTGAAGACGAATACTATGCCACGATTCGAGAGGCGACAGACCAAGGTGTGTTGGCATTTGACAGCAAGATGCGCTTAGTGCCAGGACGCCTGGCACCGGCCACAAACAAAAACGCCGAGGTCTCTTGCGAAACCTCGGCGTCCGAGAATGAACTAACCGACGAATCGGCTAGTTAGTTGTTCAGGCGCGAACGGCCTTGGCGACGCTCTTCACGTTGCCGATGACCATACCCACCATTTCGACGAAGGCCCAACCCTTGACGGTCTCGCCCCAGCCGTACTTGTTATACGGATCCGAGAACAGCTCGATACGAATACCGAACTCACCCAGCATGTTAGGCTCAGCGACGCAGTAGATGGTGCCCGAAGGAACCACTTCCTCGATCTGAGTACCTGCGCTGGTCAGCACCTGGCAACCCAGGAACTGGCCGAAGTAACCGTTCAAGTTAGCTTCACGCTGAGACACGGGGTCCAAGCTGGACGCCATCACCGTCACAACGTCCGAGACGTCGAGGCGGTTGAACAGGAACTTGTCGGCGCGAATACGGTGGCGCTCGATCTGCACACGCAGAGCTTCGAGGCTGGCCACGCCTACCGTCGCGAAGCTGGTGACGCTATTGACATACGTCGAAGCCTCATCCAACAGCGATACGGTACGCTTGTCCTCTTCCAATTCGATCGACTGCCGTGCAGTGTCCTGCGCGCGCTCCAAGATGTCATAGTTGACCTGGTAGATATCTTCGATGTCTACCGTGACGAACGATGCGATCTTGAACTCAGGCGGCGTGATGTACCGTGAGCGCATACGCGACTCAAGGGTCTGGCCGTCCTGACCGATAACGAATGCCGTTGCACGTACGTCCATCGGCAAACGGAACAGCTCGGCCTGACCGAGGCTCCGTGTGCGAAGGATCTTGCGTGTCCAACCTTCGTAGTCGAGGATTTGCTTAATTGGAAGAGCAAGCTCTTGTCCAATCATGTGCAGACCCTGACCAGAGGGCTCCATCATTGCGGCCTGAATCACGCGGCGCATGCGCTCGCGGTCTTCAACCGCTGCACGCCGTGCGACACCGGCGCCGCGTTGCATAGATACACCGGCCAGGTGTCCAAGCTGGTGCGCGGCATCCTTGCGGTCCCACGCGTTCAGCTCGCCCTGAGCGTTGTACATGCGGCCGGCGGCGGCCGACTTGCTGTTACGTGCCTGGGCAAGCTGAGCCTGTCCAGATTCACGTGCGCCCATAGGACGCGGGTTAAATTGCCCCGAGTCATCGAGAAACTGCTCATCCTGACGTGAGCGAGGCCCACTGGCTGCAGTCTTCGTGAAGGGGTTGTACTTGTTCGACATAGTCTTGATACTCCCTTAGTTCCATCGTGATAAAATCACGCGGTCTCCGCGATGGCTGACAGGTTGAGCTGTACGCCCATGAAGGGGTACGACGCTGCCGGCAACTGAATCACGCGACCCACGAAGCGACCAGCAGCCGAGTCGTTGGTCAAAATGCCTGAGCTGTTGACGTACAAGTTGGCGCCAAGGCCCGTCAGTGTGTACGTACGACCAACCTTCACGAACTCAGTGGTGAAGAGCTTTGGAGAGCCCTGAATCACTGTGATTCGACGGTTCTGAATCGAGACGTCGTCCGTGTCGTTCCAGAAGTTACGACCGTCTTGGTTGATCTGCGCGGCTGTCAGTGCGTACGAATACGACACATAGACCGTGGCGCCCACGACGATCGAGCCCAGTGCAACCTGAGTGATCGTGCCGTTGGTTGTGTTGAGCGTATAGTCAGTCGTCACAGTGTAGCGTGTGCCACCCTGTTCAACGGCCGAGAATACGACGGTGTCGGACGTGTTGGCGTGAGCCAGTGTCACAGTTGAACCCGCAGTCGGAAACACGACAGCCTCGTCGACCGCAAGAGCGATCGGCGCCGTTGTCTTGTTGAACTTAGCAACACCCAAGATCGAGTCGCCGTCGGACACAACGACTTCGCCAGAGCTGTTCAATGCTACGAACTGCCCTGCCCGGAATGTGGCCGAACTGGCTGCTAACCAGTGACCGTATGCCTCGCGAATCTGGCACAGCGTGAGGTCGAGGCCTCTTGGAAAGATCCAAAATTCCGCGTCGCTGCCGATGCGAGACGAATTGATGAAAGTACCCATCTAACTTATCTCCTAAATGGTCGCTCGCGTCAGCCTGCGAGTCGCCGAGCCATGAGACCGACACGAGTCCCTGAAAGCGCGTGTCGAATGACACCGCCCAGGTCGCCGTCAGTAGGTGCAGTCTCAGTGACCTCTGATGGCGTTACGTAAATGTTGCCCTCTTCTAGAGCAGCTCGAACCGTGCGAGCTGTCTGGCTCACGGCGGGTTCTACTTCTTCAATCGATGTGATGCGAGGCGCCGCAGCACTAATCTTTGACAAATCTCGTTCAGCGTCGACGAGGTACTCATCGGACATCGACAGCATTTCTGCTGTGCGTGTTGCGAGTCGCTCGATCTCTGCGCCGTGGGCACGGGCCCATGCTGTGTGTACGTGGTCGCTGGCAAGTTCCGCCGTCAACGGCACACTGACCAATTCGCGCTTCGTGCGTGTATCAACACCTACGACGCGCTCTTCAGTAAGCGTGTTGACCATTGCGGTCTTGAGCGGCGACTCTTCGAGGTCCAGTGCCATACGTTGCGCTGCGAGGCGCATGACGCGTACGACGCGGGCAAGCGATGCCTGGTCACGCGTAGCACTGTCCGAAGCAATCTTCTCCTGCATCGCACGCTTTTCCTGCGCAAGCTGCGCCTGGAATGCACGGCGGAGGCGGTCTTCAACCACCATGGCCTGCTTACGCGCAGCAGTTTCGACTGCAGCCTTGAAGTCACGCATCGCACCGTCAGAGATGCTCTCGTTCTTTTTTGGTTTAGGCTGCTCGCCCTGAATGTCGTTATCGCCACCACCTGCCATCGTCTTTACTTCTGGCGGGCTCGCGCCGTCGATGTCGTCCTGCTCTGCGCCGCCAAGGATGTCAGAGATCAACGATCCCTTTTCACCGTCTTGAATGTCGCTCGGGCCGAGCTTCTTGGGCTCGAGAGTCTTAATCTTCTTGCGCTCTGAACCTGCGATGTCTTCATCGCCGCCGTCGGCCAGTGATTCGACGTGCTCGACGCCGCCTTCAAAATCCATGATGGCGTCGTCTACGAGAGACGCGACCTTTGAACCGAGCGAAGCCTGCAGTGCGCGGTAGGCGCCCAGCAATCCGTGCTCACCGATAGCGGCCTGCACCTTCGTACCGAATGCGAGCAAGTCCTTCGAGGTCTTTAGCTCTTTTGAAGCCTTGACTGAGAAGAACACGCGCTCTTCGCCGTCTGACCCTGTGTGCACCACGTCAGCGCCATGCGCATGCAGCTCGATGCCGAAAGCATCGCTGATTGCATTATCCCAAGGACGTGCCTTAGGAGCGGGAGCCTTTGAAGCCATCTTGCCCGCCTGAGGCACCGGCAATACGCCGAAGTCTTCAGGGCTAGCAGGGCCTGCGGGGCCGCCTGGTGCGTTGTTTGGGGCTTGCGGAGCCATTGGGGGCTGTCCAGGCTGCGGAGGCTGCCCAGGCTGAGCGCCACCAGGTGCCGACGGGTCCATGCCCATACCTTCCATCCCTTCCATGCCTGCTTCTGGGTCGTTGGGGTCCTGAATTTCAACTCTCGCGTCGTCAGGCACTTCCATCGTGACTGCGCCACCGCGATCACCGTGCATATCAACAACAGGCTTCATGGCCTGTGCGCTAAACTGAAGGCGCGCGGTGTTGGCATCTGCTGCCGTCACAACGCAGTAATCAAGCTTTGAGTCCTTGTCGGGCATCGCTTGAGCGACAGCCGCTTGCAGCGAGACGCCTGCATGTGTGTCCATTGGGTTGTCGTTGACACGTACGACGAAAAACTTATCTGTCATGCTGTTCTCCAAGCGGTTAAGCCGTGCTGTGACCGCCAATAGGTCCGATTCGATTTCGCGGGAACGCCGCGCCGTAGCAGGCTCGACCGCACTGGCTGCTTTAGAGACATCAGCGGGTTTCACAATTTCAATTTGTAGTGCAGTAGGGTCTGCTGGCCTATCCACACGTGACTGCTCTTCGAACTGGGTTCCATAGCAGCGCTCGAACGCTTTACGTACTTCAAAACCTGACAAAGACACTGACGTGAAGTTGTCGGCCATCTTCCAGCCGGCAGTCTTGAGCGCTGTGTGCACGTCGTTCTTGTCGACGCGACGCCACGCTGTACCTTCGCGCTTGTAGTATCCGCCCTTGGCTGCGCCACGAATGTGCGCACAAAATTGCCGAACGCTGCGTGCTACGTTTCCGCAGACATTGCAGGTCGTGCTCTCACAGTTGCAACCCATCGACGTAGCGTTGAGCGCCCCTGTCTTGACGTGCTCTGCGAATGCCTTGTCCTTCGTGTTGTCGATAGCTAAAAGCAGTTCGACGAACTCGCGCTTTACGATTTGTCCGCAGCGGCAATGAATGCCTGCCGCGTCGCGGTTCTCAACTTCAGCCGTGCGTGTATTGCAACGCGGGCAGAACTCAAGCGGCTCGCTCTTGTCGTTGTAGTGAGCGTCGAGGATGAAGCCGCGAGCTTCCTTCGGGTCGTCACAATTAAAGGTACTCAAACCTCCATTAATTTGGTACGAGTGCGAACCTGTTACCGTGAGATTGTAAACAGGCAGCGTATTTGCGATGACACGTACGGACTTGACCGGAACAAGAATGTGGTCGTTCGTTACCGTAATTTGATTAGCTGCATTACTACCAACTTTCAGCGCAAACTTGCTCTGGTTTCCCCAAACAAGCTGTGCAAGTTCATTGGCGTAATGAGAGTGTACACGCAATATGTAGGAGCGGTCAGTGAGCATCGGTCCTTGCGCCTCTTCAAGAGACGAAGGGATGCCGAATTGATGCAAAAGTCCTCGTGTCTGGTCAGCCAGGTCACGACTTACTGTCGTGTACGCTACGACTGCCTGTTGATATTTGCCAGATGCCTGACGAACATTTCGGATGTGTTGCGACCCATCACCGCGAAACATGCCGCGAATAACTTCGAGCTTCAATTCGAGTGGCCAAGATAGAACGTCGTCAGACAAACGCTTTCCGTGCGCAAGGAGTCCGCCATGAGTCTCAAACCACGTTTGAAGCTCTTGTCCTTTTTCATTAGAAGTTGAGATTACTTGCGCGCCACGTGCAGCCTTTGCAATGCGTGTATTAACACCGACAGAAGCAGTCAGCGACTGAACGTCCTTTATCCAAGTGTCACGCTCGTGTTCTCCAAAACAAAATTGTGTCCATTTTTCATCAGAACGGCACCCTTCTGCGATGTAGTAGCCTAGTAGCCGTGCCGTAGCAGGGCTGAGCAGGGCATCGTGTACCTCCGTTTTTACCTGTGCCGCTCTTGGAATAAGAACGTAGTCGCCGGCTGCAATCTGTGCAGCAGGAAGACGCTTGTAGGGGTCGTAATTCGGCGGAAGACGCCGCTGGCCACCGTTACGCTTCGCCGAGCCATCAACTATTTTAGCGGCTGTACCCGCCGAACCTTTGTTGTAGTGGTTTCGAACATACAAACGTCCAGGTTTAACGTTTTGACCACAACCGCAAGCGCACTCACGAGGCCAAGCCCAAACAGGGAATTCGTGTGACTTAGTAACAACGAACTTGCCATAAGATTTAGTGTCAATCTCAACAAGTTCGTCTGGCGTGCCTTCATTCCAAGCAGCTGTGACAGTTTGTACGGCGCCGTCTTTGTCAAGAATGCGGTCTCCGATGTCAATTTCATCAATACGACGTGTCGTACCGTTTGACAGTGTCACACGCGTATCGCCGCGAAAACATTTGTGATTGAGGTGGTGCGGGCACCCGACGAAAGTCTTGTAAACGACGGTGGCCAGCCGCGTGTCAAAACGCAGCAGCTCTTCCTTCGTGAAGCAGTCGTTGTTTTCGTTAGGCACGCTCGCCGTTACGGCTGCGATCACCTCGAAAAAGTAGTCTTCTGGGTCGGTGCTCAGCGCATACTTTTGCGCGGCTTCTGCAACGGCGGCCTTGACGTCGATCTTGCGCGTGCCATCGATGTAGACCGACTGTGCAAGAGCTTCAGACCCGTCGTTCAAGCTGTTGGTTGTGCTATTCGACGACGCAACACGAGTGAGTGTGCGTCCGTCTGCGCCAACGTTCACAAGGCCGAGACTTGTGACTTTGCCAAACTTCTTGAACATAGATTACTTCTTGACAGGAGTGGCCGGCACTACGGCGTAGTTGTAGACAACCCAGCTGTCTGGAGACTTGGAAGCTTCATCAATCAGTGCTTCGATGTCAGCGGCGGTTGCTGGTGCGGCAGCGTCAACTGCAGCGGTCTTCTTGGAAGCTTGCGCCGTTACCGGCTGCGAAATGACCGCATCTCCGTACTTCTTGAATGCCACGCACAATAGTGGTGAAAAATCAATCGATTATTTTCGATTTTTAATAAGTACGAGAAGTCAAGCGCTATTTAGCGCCGGCCCACAGCGTGACGCTAGGCGAATCCGGAATCTTATCAAGTGCTTGACGCAATGGATCATTCCGTTGTACGGCGGCTGCTGCTCGGCGCCTGCGTGACGTGAGGAATCCGCGCAGTGCGAGTACAGCCGCTGCAGGATATCCGTCTTCTGTCAAGTAGTCTTCGATAGCTTCCCACAAGATGTCTGGGTCGTGCGTAGCCAACGCGGCACGCACGTCGCGGTCGCCTAAGATGGTATCCCATGGCTCGTAGTCGAGTGCTTCTTCCGCGTCAAAAGACACAAGTAGTCGTTGACCAGCTTCGACGAATGACTTTTGCCAACCACCTGCGACGTAGTCCTCGTCTTTACGTTCACGCCCTGCTTCACCACGAGGCTTCTTATCACCGGCTGCCGCGCCTTCAGGCGACGGCGGTGCGCCCATGTCGACACCTTCAGGCGCAGGTCCGGGAGGTGTCGGGTCCATTGGAGCCCCTGACGGGTCAAGCGGAATGTCGCCACCACCCGCACCAAATGCTTCACCTGGTACACTCGGTGGCATACCACCGCCCATACCACCACCGCCTTCTGCAGGGGCTGGCGCCGCGCCAATCATCTGCGCGACTTGGGGGTCTGAGGCAATGAGTGCCGAGTCTTCCTTGGCTTCTGCGATGACTTGCTTACGCTCGTCTTCGCTGTCGACACCGACGAGCGACATCTTCGTGCGTCGGGAGAACTTGCAGCCGATTTGTTCGAGCGTTTGAATAGCCTGAATGCGCTCGCTCTCAATGTTCGGGTCGAGTGTCTTCTTCCACTCGAGCTTTGGCGTAATGTAACGCCCCTGGTCGAGTAACTCTTTGCTGCTACGCTTGATGCGTACGCCGTCAGCACGTTCGGCTTCGGTGGTCTTCACCCAGTCGTTAGCCAACGCCATCACGCCGAAGAACTTCGGCAGGATCCAGCGATTGACGACCATTTCGCGCAGGGCCTTGAGGCGCTGCAAGAATACCGTCAAGCCCGCAGCGGCCGACGAAAAGCTCGCCTCACCGTTGATGAAGGCCTTGTTGACGCCTAGTGCAGCCAGCTTGATCTGCTCGATGAGCGGATAGTGCTGCGTGATGGGCATGACGCGTTCTTGCACGCCGACCAATTCGAACTGCACCGCGTAGTTCCATACGAGCCACGCGTTGACGTCGATCTCTTGCTGCGCAATGAGACGCAGCAGCTTTGCTTCTTGCTCAGGCGGCGGGATATAACCACTGCCAGCGTCACCCATCTTCGCGACTTTCAGGGGGGAATTATACGAATGAATTCCAGCACTTATGTAGCTTTTATCACCTGACACACTCAGATTGTAGGTGACAATATTTTCGTCAATGTGCTTGATCTTTTGGATCGGCACATAAACGTACTCATCATCACTCCATGTGCGGCAGTTAGATACGCTCGGAGCTTCAATCTCTACACCCCAAATCATGTCGGCTAGCGCTCGTGCGTCACGTCCTGTTGACGACACAATCCAGCAGTCGCTCCAGTTTTCTTGACCTTCAACGTGGCCTTTTGGATTGTGAGAGATACTACCGAAAAAGCCTAGCTGTGCGAGCACTAACCTTACTTGATACGCTAGTGTTTTCGACGTTGAAGCCACCGTGACTTGCGGACAATCGTCAACAAGACCCCAGTGACCATCGCCACGGAAGTAACCTCGAATCAATTCACGCTTGAGAGCAAGAGGCCAACGCATGACCTCTTCACGCCAGCGGTGATTACCAGCTCCAACACCTGCGTTTTGGTGTAGCCACGTAGCGAGATGCGCATCTTTATTCTTTTGAATTGTGACAGTGGTAGTACCTACACGTCCTGACGCAGCCTTGGCTGTGGCAGGACCTGGCACATAAACATAGTGCAGCGCATCAACATCCGCAGCAATTTTAGCGCAATTGACAACGTCACGTGCCCAAGTTTCTGCTTCATCTAGCGAAAATGTAAATACAGCACCGCTGTACTCTTCGCCGCCGGACTTACGAGACCGAACACTGCCCTCAGCCGTCCAGTAGCCAAGTAGTCGCGCTTGTTCGGGTGCGATGTGCGGGTCTTCTACATCGAACTTACGAGGAATGACGAAATAGTCGCCTTCTCGCAAATCTTTTGCTTCCTTTTTCTGCAGGGGCTCATGCCCTAGCGGGGTGCGTAACAATGGTTGTTCGCTGTAAACCTTCCAGCCTGTTGAAGCGCCAGCGGTCATCTGGCCCTTAGCGTTACGCATCCCCTTCAAGTGGTGCCCAACCAAATACGCAGATTTACGATTTTGACGACCCTTGCCTTGGTTGTACTTCGTAGGGAGATTTTCTCCGCAGCCGCACGCACACGTAGTGGGACGTGACCACACTTTGAACTTATGATTTACTGTGCATCGAATAGTCTCGGTGCCTAGCGCTTCAATTTCTGTGATGCCTGTGCCGTCGGGAACTTGAGCCCAGCATCCCTCAACGGTTTCGATCTGGCCATTACCTGCCACAATCTTTTCGCCAGGAATGACGTCTTCAATCGATTTGATTCCGTCAACCGTTAAGATTGGTGTGCCTGCTACAAAGCAAGCTTGCCGTCTTGCTGTAGAGATCGCAGCGTTGAAGATAGCGTCTTCATACGCAAACACACGCCACAAGCGAGTCAGAATGCTTGTGCCACGGACGTCGTAGTCGTGCATCTTGCGCGCGAGCAGCGTGACGTTGACGGGCGAGAGCGGAATGTTCGACCCGTCGAGGATCGAATTGATGACGGTGGCAGGCATCTGCGCCCGCACCTCTTGGATCATGGGGTCTTGAGATACAACAACTTTACGCAGGTCAGGGTCAGGCTTGAATTGCATGACCGGTTCCATAGGAATGAATGGCGCGTGCAGCACTTCGATCTGATCTGGGTTGTGCAAATGCAAATGGTTCCAGATGCCATTGGACGAATCGAAGTAAAGGTGTGGGATCGCCTCACCAGTCACGAAGAACTCGCGCAGCAAATACGGCAGCTTCGCGAGCAGGTCGGTCTCTTGAACCGCAGTCTCCATGGCGCTCTTGATCGAGCCGTCGATCTCAGGGCCTGACAGCGTGAATTCACCCCAAGGCAAGTCACAAATCATGTCGAGCACGGTGCCTACAACTGGGTCGAGCTTGTAGAACATGCGCGCGTAGCGGTTCATCTGTCCGCGGTTCGTCGGCAGCCACTGTCGCTCAGGGCTGTCGAATTCTGGCATGTACGGACGTTGGTTGGTCACTACCGACTGCGCATCGCCTTGTGAGGCATAGGCACCCGGCAGCGCCTGCGCTTGGCGACGATTGGCGTGCGGTGCAATGAGCTTGGGAGCATTAGGAACACGCGCTGCTCCCTGTGGCAGCACGTCGCGCATGAATTCATCTAAGTCAATATGAGCACCTTGAGTGCCGCCACCGACTAAGTGTCCGCCGGTCGCGGCGAGCAACTGACGCACACGAGCTTTTTCAGTTTCTGTCGTGCGCGTGGCTTCTGCGTCAGCATGCTTGGGAATGACGTTAGAAAACGACTGTGCAAAGTTGAGGTCGCCGCTGCCTTTGTTGGCAGATACGACGTCACGAATCTTTGCATATTTACTGTAGATCTTGATGCTCATATCACTGTCCTAGGCGCCGACGACGTGTGTACGCCATGACATTACGTGAACCGTCGTCAAAGCCAAACGCTGCGTCGTTGCCGCCGTAATCGACGTCGTCGCGTTGCGCTGGAGGGCTGTCGCCGTCTGCGAGGTCGGTAGCACTGTTTGAACCTGATCCGCCGTTGATGGAAATAGGCAAGAACGGATCATAGACTTCGTCGCCCATTTCTCTTTGTGTGTCGGGCCAGCTAGAGTCCAGCCCGTCGCCAGGCGGCGGTTCAGGGAAATCCCCTACATCTGCGGCCGTGGCCAATCGGACCCATTTTGATGGTTGACGAATCACAAACTATATTCGTGCTGATTACCAGCCACGTCCTCGGCCGCCAAACGATGTAGGATTGAACACACGCCCAGCGTCTGCCTGGCTCCATGCCGCCATACCCTCACGGGACCGCTTGACACGGCTTTCACGCGACGTGTCAGTCTCACGCTCTACATAGTCCATGTTCTTGACGATCGAGTGACAATGTGCCATGCAGCGCGCGACGTCGTCAGAGTTACGTCCGCGGATTTTGCCCTTGTCCGGGTTGAACACCTTGCCTCTCGGGTCGCGTTGCAACTTTTGAAACTCGTGGTACGCCACGTCGGGGGCGCTCATGTCTTCCGGCAGCAGCATGCCTTCGCGGGCTTCGCGGGACTGGGGCAGCATGCGTACTCGACCCAAGAACGCGTCGCGCATGAAGTCGATCATGACCTGGTCAGAGATCGACTCGATCTGTGCACTGATGTTGTGGGGCAGCGCTCGGATGTCCTGTACGACTTGTAAACTTTGCCAACGGTCCATGCGTACAATCATGACACGCTGTCGATGTGCGAGTGTGTCGAGCACAGGAACGATAGATGAAAAGAACACTTCTTCGCCGACGCCAGGCACAATGCGATAGACCCAGTCAAATCGCGTAATGCTCTCGCCGTCGTTAGACTCTTCACGGTGCGCGCAGGCCAGCGCAAATGCGTCGAAGTTAGCTCCGGCGTCCATGCAGATAACATGAGGCGCCTCGTCCCACTCGGCGTAGTCGTACAGCATTTTGATGAACTTGTGCCCGTTCATGTTTTCGACGGCGGTCTTGAACCGCGCTGTGGGCTTGTGCTTTTCGTTAAGCTCAACCGATCGCACGAAGCGGTCCCAGTCCGGGACGAGTGGCGACTCTGTGGCGGGTGGGTCAGCCGCGAAATTCGTACGCCAGCTAATCGGGTCCTTGCGGTACAGCTCGTCGAAGTTGACGCGAGGCTGCGTATGCGAAAAGTCCCAAGTCGCACGGTGCATCGCGTACATGCGCGGTACGTCCTTGGCGGTACGCAGCATTTGCATAGAGTAATCGTCGCTTGCCTTGGGCGAGCTAACACTGGTGATGGACCCTAGCCACGGCAGCAGCATGCGGTCTTGTGCAAAGCCTCGAATCGTCATGAGGCTGTTCTCTTGCGCGCGGTAAATCTCCTCACTGGAGAACTGACCGTCGCCACTCTTCATGTACGATAACTCGTCGAGCGCCGAGAAGATACGCGTACGACCTCTCGACGTGTGCGAGTTAGAGTTCATGGAGTTGATCGTTAGATTCAACAGCCCGTGCGTCACGCGCGACGTGGTCTCGCTGTACTCCCAACGTGCCATACCTTCTGGCGTCGTTTGCGCGCGCTCTTGGCGCTTGATCCACTGCACGTAGCGCTGAATCCAGGGTGACGCCGCGCGCGAGTTGCGGAACTTTGCGTAAATCGAGTCGAGCGACTGCACGGCGGATGCAGCAAGGAACGTGATTTCGTACGGCGACCCGGCGATGTCGCCGAAGTAGCCTTGCAAGCTCTTTGGATGCCCGTGTGCGAGCGTCAATACGCGGTGTTCGATGTACGTGCCGAGGTACGTACCTGCGAGTACCGACTTGCCGCTGTTGTGGTTCAAAAGACCATTAGCGACGTAGGCATTTCCGTGAGGCACATGTAAGTCGACCATGTCTTGTTCGCCAAGGATTTCGATCGATTTGACGGCGACAGGGCTCCAACGCGCGTCTGCATATTGACGAATGCGCTGAAATTCTCGGGCATATAAATGCTCAAAATCCTTGTAGCACGCGACAAATTCAGCTGCGTGTGCAGGACTCAGGCCTGATTGTTTCGCTGTAGGCGTGGACCGCCATGTATGCCAGAGCGGAACGCTGTCGCCGTGCTGCGCACGCATCTGCTTATAGAGTGCGTAGACAAAAAGTCCAGCGCCTTTGACGCTCGTTAAGTCGTGTTGTCCTAATTTTAACGCCACGCAATCTTGCAAAGTCTGCGTCTTAGACGCGTCGTTGAATCCTATGAGCCGTGCGAATTTTGCGACGTCGCGTTGAATCACAACGACCGTGTAGTGAGGCGTTGTAGTCTTGATGCGGCTGTTAAATTTGACAGCGTAATCCCAAGTCAAAGACGTACGAATACCAAGGTTCAATAGTAGAAGCCTAACTTGGTCGGCAAGCTGACGAGAACTTGAAGAATAGCCAACTTTAGCCTTCTTATGCCCTTGTCCTCCGCTCTGAACATACGCAAAGCCGTCACAGGTCATGTATGCGCGAATGAATTCGATAACGACTTCGCGAGTTCCTTCACGCACGGCGCGCGGTACAGTCTTCGTAAGTGCGTTACTGGATGTGACACCGAGGGCGCGTAACTGCAAAACCCATTGTCTGTTGCCGCGAACGAATTCCCATGTGTGCTTTTTTGGTGCACTATAGTAGCTCAATTTTGAACCCCACCCAAGTTCAACAGCGTGCACAAAATCTTGTACGATGCTCTCATCGCCATCGCAGAATTTTACCCACTGGTCGCTAACAACGGACCCATTAGCAATAAGATAGCCAAGAACGCGTGTTTGCGCCAAGTCAACATCTTTAGACCCCCACAACTCGGCACCTTTAGACGACACAAGGACATCGTCAGTGGTTAAATCTTTTGCTTTTTTCCACACACGTTGAAGATTTTCGTCTATGGTGGCCACGAGATGGTCTTCACCGCATGTCTGCTCAAATCCGTACTCTGTTGTTATCTTGATAGCGGGCTTACGAACAGCTGGGTATTTAAAGGCTGCAGATGTGGGCAGGCCATCATACCCAATGACGCTTTCTGAACCCTGCATTTCGTCTAACGTTAGAAGTCCACGAGACGTATAGACTGGCGACGAAGGTGCTAGACAACGCTGACCGGCCACGAGGTGAAACTGGTTGTAGCCGCGCAGGCGCTTATCATAGATAAGTTCATGGCGCGTCGAGCGGCACCGCGGGCACACGTCATCCTGTTCGGTGGCATTCCACACAAGTAGTGGCTGGCTGCTGAGCACTTCGCGGCTTTTGGCTTTCTTTCGGCCGTTCGTGGTGTCGATCTCCCAGACTTGCTGGTCGTCAGGGAGTTTGCAGATAGGACAGAGCAGCTCGAAGAAGTCGCGCATCGCCTCATAGCAGCCGAAGTGCTGCCAAATCTCGGGCGAATTGAGCATATCAGCACGGGTCGCCCACTCAATGGCGTTGGGCGCCGGTGTTGCGAAGAATAACCGCTCAGTATCAGTCTCTTGTAGACCGCTTGTCAAGGCAGATCGTACACCTGCCGAAAAATCGTAGTGATATCGGGTCATTCACGCTATAATGGTCGTTGCGTCACGCGTTGCTGCAGGCCGTCGATTTAGCTCGACAACACAAACCAAATGCACTAGAGGGCCAATATGACCCAGATGCACATGACGCTAGACCCCGAGAAGACCGTTGCTTTCCTGTTGACTGCGCGGGGCACAGAGACTAAGCGCTACTTGTTCCCTGACCATGTGGCGCTGACGGGCATGTGGTCACACTTGGCGCTTGAGGGCCTGAATACGCTTGACTTGTTGTATCTCGGCGACAATGGCTTCGAGCGCCTGGCGCAGCTGCGCTACGGGCACGACTACACGCTGTACGGAACAACCAGCATCAAGCTGACGTTCAAGCTGGACAGCGAGCACATGCGCAAGACGCACGAGCTGCCCGGTACCGAGCCCCGCTTGTGGTGCTTGTCGCTGGTTTAGTAGCGGAACATGGGGTGACGCGTGTCGCCGTTAGCGAGCGCGAGGGCGTAGGCGTCGTACTCTCGCTCGACGAAGATTTTGTAGGATGCTGGGGTCCAGTACGACGACCTCCGTTGTCGGCCAGTCCCAGGCCTCGTACTCGACGGCGAGATCACCATCCAATGCGCGGGCCGCGAGCCCCTCAGAAGAGGGGGAGCCGCTCTGTGCGTGGACGAGCGCGCCGTCGAGGTCCGCAGCGAAGAAGGGGCCCTGTGGTGCGATATAGCGCGCGTACTCAATGTCGGGCGTCCAGAACCCACCGGCTCGTCCTGGGTCACCTGAGCGGTAGAGCGTGCGAAGGGTCATTGTGGACGCGAGCGGCTTGCCGTTGGGGCCGGCGGATTGATGCTCCTCTTCCAGACTCTCCAACTGCACCGCTTCAAACGCAGCACGGCCGCCATCATCGGGCTTTTCGGACTGCGCAGTTTTGGTTAGACTGCGAATTTTTTCGTGGATCTTCGCCTCCTCTACTGGGTGGCTGGCTGCGTACTGCGTGTAAGCGTCTACAGCCTTTTGTACGTTTCCTACCTTTTCGTACGCTTGGCCTAAATAAAGAAGGATATTTGCGCTGTGCGTCGCAGCGTATGCACGCGTGAGGAATTCTATGCCTTCTTCATAGCGGTCGGCAGCGAGTGCTTGCAGCCCTTTGCCAATCATGACGCCCGGCCAGTTATCAGCCTCGTAAGTCGCTCCAAGGTCTAGCAATCGTTCTAGCTTTTCGGACTCGGACTGTGCGGTCTTATTTGACATACGCGCAGCTTGACCGCGTGGCTTCGACATGTCAACTGAAGACTTCGACAAAAAAGCTTCGGCTTTTTCTGGGCTACCTTCCATCATGAGCGCATGAAGATATCGATAGCGCTGGACGACTTGCGGGTCGACCGGCTGCCCTGCGTCTCTCATTTCGAAACGATAGCGATTGTACATAACACAAGCGTTTGGCACGTCGCCAGCCTTATCATAAGCTTGCGCTTGTTCTAGCGTCGAGCCTATACCGGGCTCTTCCTGCGCTTGTGCGGTCTTGTCTTGTACTTGCTGGTCAAGAGCTTTTGGAATTCGGAGGCTATAGGCAATCATTCCATATTGATTGTCTCCCCATCGAAGCACCCAAGGACGTATGTCGTCTACGGTCCACACGATGTCTCCGGCGACGAATTCGTCCAAGTGCTTAAGGTCTGGATGACCTGGGTCAATGGTGTGTGCTTGCAAAAAGTAAGTATCACCCTCACCGCGGCCGGCTGACGTACTAACGCCATCGACTTGCCACGTCACACCACCAGCTGTAAATATGCTAAGATCGTCAAATTGTTTTGGAACAATTCTTTGTCCAGGCTTAAGATTTTGTTTGTACGCAGGCACTCGAAGGTCTACGGCCTTAGGCGGTGGCGTTGGTGCGCGTGGGCGCGGGTTCTTTTGCTGCTGATATAGCCACGTCAAATCTCCACGTCCCAGGCCTCGAAACGAAGGAGGGGCGGCAGACTTGTCAACAGCTGATTGACGCTTCAGTGCTTGTTCTTTAGCGTCAGAATCGGCCAGAAAAATATCGGCTTTCTCTGAGCTGCCTTCGATCATCAGTGCATGTAGATACTTGTAGCGCTTGACAATTTCAGGGTCTGGCGCACGTCCGGCGTCACGCATTTCACGACGATAACGGTTGTACATAACGACCGCATTGGGTACATCCCCTGCTTCGTCGTAGGCTTGTGCCTGTTCAAGTGTCGACCCCACTCCAGGCTCCTGTACCTGGGCTTGCTTGGACATGTCAACCGTAAGCATCGTGCGCAGGTCGTCGAAGACCGACTGGGCGATCATGCGTGCTTGACCATCGATGAAAATGACGCTAGGGCGCAACAGGGCTCCTTGACGTACGGGTACTGGTACACGTGCATACACCGGGCCACTACGGCCGGCGACGCGCAGCTCGACGTCAACGTTAAATTCGTTGTCGTCCGTGACCGGGTGTGTTTCGAGCATACCAGCCTGTTTGGTTGCCCCAGCATAAGAGCAGCGGATCTGTCCAGGCAATTCGAACGTGGACAGGTGAGCTTGTACCTTACGCACGGCCTCCATACGAGGGTCCGGGGCCGACCGGTTTCCCGAGGTACCAGAACCCATACCCATCATGCTTTCCCTGAGTGCTTGCCTGAGTGATTCAACGTCAAGACTGGACTTTTTGCGCAACACAACCTATAATCGAGTATAGCTTTTGTGCTTGACATTCAAGACGTTGTTTAGTAGAGCGTTTTTATGAGTCACGAGTATTATTCGCCTTACTCACCTACGTACACGGAGCGGCAACGCGAGGAGTCCGCCGCCGCATTTGCCGAGGGCCGCCGTCTTTTGCGGGAAGCTCTACCAGACTGGGAGGATACAAGCGAGACGAATCCTTCGGTGACGAAGGGGCGGCTGAAGCTGGAAACGACGAAGTACTCGGCCACGGCGGCGCGGCGCTACATTCTGTCTGTTCAGCCGTTCAAGGGCGCAACTACGGGCGCTCCGGCAACGGGCAACATCCACTACACGAGCAGCTACGTCCCCGGTCTGACGAATTGCTACGGAGATAGCATCCACGAGGTGTTTCAGCAGTTTCGAAGGGACGTCATGCGACGTTTGAGCACGTCATTGAAGGAAGTGCAGACGCTCAAGGGGCTATTGCTCGAAACACCGACGGTCACGGTCATTCTGTCGGCGCCTTCGGCTTCCGACGTGCCCGCTGTAAGTGCTGCGCCCCAGGCTCCCCTATCGCTTTCGGCAGGCGTGGCGCTTGGAGTTGTCAAGTAGTTATTGCAGCCGCTGGAGCACAAGCCCGAATGCTGTTCGCCGTGCAAGCGTGGCGATTCCCATACCCACGAATCCGTCTCCTAGTGCGTCCCAGCCTTCAGGGCTCGTTACAGCCTGCATGACCGGTGACACACTGGACTTTGGCACTTGTACGGCTTGTAGCCACCGGCGAATATCGCGGCGGCCTACTACAGCTGACGACGATTGTCCATTGGTCAGGCTGTCAGGTTGAAAATTGAGGTCATTGGCTTGCATCGCGGCAGCTAGTACTTGACTAACCATCTGCCCTTGATCAACCAACTCAGGCTCGCGAGGTTCTAAGTCGACTTGCGCAACCCGCCGCGGGGCGTCAGCGTCTTCGTTTTCGACGGCGTCTGTACGCCCGAATTGGTGTTCGTATGTTGCTGAATCGATCGAGTCGCCGTCGACATACTCCTCGGGGAGACCGTGTGCCCGCGAGCTATCTTGGAAGATCTGCGCTGTGCGTTTGTACATTTCGACGGGGTCGCCGACGCGTACGCCTGTGAGCGCACCGGAGGCCACTTCTAGGACGTACTGTGCGGGAGCAGTCCATTGACCGCTGTCGCCGGGTAAGGCGTCTGTGACGCGTGTGACGCGTCGGTCAGGGCCTATCCAAACGATGGTGATGGGGAAGCTGACCGTGCCCATGTGGAACGTAGGTCGGCCAGGGTAGGGAAAAACGAAGAGCAGGCCTTCGTGTGGCATGAGTGGGCCGTAGCCCTGCAGGCCTCTGGTGCGGTCAAACTCGGTCTCGGCAGCGTCACAAGAGAAAGTCAATCCCTGATTGGGAAAGCGGACGCGCCAGGTCTTCATGCGCTATACTCGCGCGGAAGAGACTATGGACGAACGTACAAGATTGTCAATACGCCAGTCACTGAACGGTCAGTACGACGAGCAAACAGTCCTGAAGCAGCCGCTGCTGCGGGCGCCGTGCTGAGCGTTGTACGCGCCAAAGTTGTGGCGGCCGAAGCCAGCGCTGAACTAAAGGCGGTACCCAAACCACCGGCGAGCGAGCGTAGCGTCACGGTGCTGCCTGCAGCGACAACGGCCGGTGCAAACGTCACGTCCAGAATTTGGATACCAAAAGGCAGGGCTGTTAGCACAGTTGCGTCGTCGGCTGTGCCAGCGGCGCCGCCAGCGGCCATCGTGTAACGAAGAACACCCAGCTGTCCCATGCTGTTAGCATCAAGAGGGCTCGACATCAAGGCCGGAGCGTCGCTTGAAGCCGATTCAACCTGGTCAACACGAATGACGCCGGCCAAAATGGCATCACGTACGTCAGGATTTGCTTCCAGGTCAGACTGTGAAATGTTTTCAACAGTCTTGTATGACCCTGGGGCGATGCCTGCAAGTTGAATTTGTACACGCTCACTCAGCTTAGCTGACAGCGAGAATGGGTAGCTGGTAAGATTGTAAATACGGAATGTTGCCACAACCCATAATCGTTGGGTAGTTGTGGGGCTGAAGCGGCTTCAATCAGAAATTTTGAAGCCGTCACGCGTAGTGCGGAGCGCCTGGTTTGCCGCATCGTTGAACAATCGCACGAGACGCACCGAAACCATCGACACTAAGTCGCCTTCTAGTTCTTCCAAGCGCGCAGCGATGACTTGGCGCTCTACGCCTGCGGTACTCGCGAGGCTGCGAATGTTAGACAGCTTCGTATGCAACGTCCGCAGCTCTTCTCCAAGAGGTACAGCGAGTCCGGCGGACAACGTCTTGGTGTGAGATACCAAAACTTCATTCGTGGTCTTGTCGTTTGACCGCATCTTGTTGAGGTCGGCCACGAGCTTGCCGGCAGCGTTCAGCATGCTTACCCATGCCTTGATCAACTCTGTGTTGTGCCCGCCATTGGCCAAGAAGGCCGTGGCGTCTTGGTTGATAGCCCGCAAACGCTGCATGACCATCGACAGCAGTTGCTCCATCTGCTTGACGTCGAATTCACGTCCATCCGCAGATGATTTAGACACAATGCCGCGTAGGCGACTGGCCGTCGCCGACAGTGCTGACTCTTGCGCAGCATCGATAACCGCACTCGGCGGCGAGTTTTCTTCATCACTCATAGTTACTTCACAGCGGCTTTAATGCGGCGGAGCAGTGCAGACTTTGACAATTCGGGTTCAACACTCAAACCTAAGATTGCTGCGTGTTGCTGCAACTCTTCGAGCGACCAAGACATCGAAGGTACGAGGCTCTTTACACTAGAATCAGTTTCTGGCGCGACGTCGACGGCTGTTACAATCGTAGCCACTTCAGGCTCGGGCGTCGCAGTCACTCGCAGCGCCGACGCGTCGACAAGGTCTGCAGACCCTGCGTCCGACGGTAGAACAAAGCCCTGGTCGACTTCTACGTCGGTCAGTAGGCGCGCAACGGGAATTTCTTGAGTCGGCGTGCTGGCTGTTGGCGATGTGGCCGGATTGACGGCTTCACCCGTTACGGTGTCCAGCAACCCGATCGTTTTGCGGTTCAGGAAAAAGAGGGCGTCAGGCGAGGCCCCGATGAGTTGCTGAGCTTCCAGCAGCGTCGAAGCAAGCTGGTTGGCCGTCAGGTCAAACATGCCGCCACGCCGTAGAGCTACAGGCCAGGGCTTGTATTGACGCCGCGGATTAAGCGTGTTCAGATTGAACGCGACGGTTGTTGTGTTGAGATTTACGATAAGAACAGCCACAGGCTATAATCGCGCCCGCAGCGTAGCGTCACCGTCGGCCGTAGACTACCGCATCTTGGGGACGCAACGCCGTGACACCATAGCGGTTGTCATCGGCTACGAACAGCTCGCCACGGCTGCACATACCACTGACGACTCGAAAAATCTCTACAATCCCTGGCGCAGGATCAAGAAATGCCAGTGTTTCTTGTATCTCGTTAAGTGTCTTTAGCTGTGCACCAATCGCCACCATGATGTCGTACTTGTCCAGTTTGCTTTCGTACATAGACACGCTCACAGGACCACGCAACGATCGCTGTCGCAGTACATGTCGCTCTTGTCTTTCTTGATCGACGCCGAGGCCCCGAAAGGCGTGTGCACCTCGATGACTCGCTGGATCCAGTCCTCTTCGGTTGTCGCTTCGTATGGTGCCTGCACGTAACCATGGCCAACCTCGGGCAAGAACGACACGGACTTCAAGCGCGACTCGAAGATTGACAAAGCCAGCGGGATGTCGTGGCCTTCGGTATCGGGCTTGAACTTCACGGTGATACTTACGGCGTTGTCGCTCCAATAGCGCTGAAGGTCTGCTGCGTTCTCCAGCTGCTCCCACATTGAAACGTCGCTTTCGCCCTTCGAGAAGAACTCTTCTCGCACAGGGAACTCAAATACCAATGTACCGTGTGGGTCTGTTTGTGCTGGTTCATGTCGGTAGCCACAAGCCTTGAGGGCCGCCGCGAGGGCGCTCGTAGCCGCGATACGCATGCGTCGAATGTAGAATTCTGCATGTGGGTAATGGATGCCGGGCGCCACGCCAAACAACAGCGAGACGGTGCCGCTTGGTTTGACAGTCGTGACGCGCACAGAACGGGGCACGCAGAGCCACTCGCTGTAAATGTCGTCTAGATGCCGTACGTAGTCATAGCCTTTGTCGCAGAACTCTTTGAGATACGCACGACGACCGAACTTACTCATGGCTGTGATAATTCCGGACTGCGACAAACCGATGCGACGGTTGCGCATCTGAATAGCGTTTGTCGTTTCGTCGTGAATCGGGATCAACGTGACCGTCTTGCAGTACAGATAGGCAAACTTCAGCGTGCGCTTGAAGTCTTCGGCGCTATCATGTCGCGCTGGAAAAGTCTCGCCTAAATTGCAACCTTCGTCACTTTCGAGTTGCTGCTCCCCACATTGTGGGGTAAACACACCGTCACACGTGAGCTTGGTGGCGTCAAATGCCGTAACAACCGCGACTGTGTGGAAATCGTCCACCGTGATATTGTAGACTGTATGCTCGCCCTCAACTTTCTTGACACTAACTACACGATGATTGTGCGTTTCGGCGCGCTGCTGCAGCTCGGCATAATCTGCGATAGCGTAAGGATTGGTTGTTGTGCCTTTCGTACGCGTGCGCGAGGGGACACCACGAGCTTTACACTCAGCGGTCCATTCCTTCTTCATGGGAATTCTCTGCAATGATTGCTCAAGGTCCTTGAACACTTGAATCTGGCTGTGCAATACCTCCCGCTGGGTCTCTTCCTTCGCCTTTAGGAGATTGGGCAGGCGCGTACTGATTTTGTTGCGTGCTTTCTGCGAACAAGTGTGCTGACAATATGCACGCTCGCGCGCGCGCCACGGTACCTCAAACTCTGTGTGGCACTCTTCACAGGTTTTGACAGCTACGAGGTTATTATCCACCATTTTTGTTCTGAGGTCCGTCGCACTCTGCTCTTGTGACCACTGCGCTACGACACGGTGCTCGAAAGTCTTTCGACCTTGCCACATGTTTCGCGTTTCACGATAAACACGCAGGTATTCGGCTTCTGGGTCTTTCTTACTGACAGCTGCCAAATCCTTCTTGAATCGGGGCAGGCTCGAACCCGGCTGCAACTCTGCCGCTGTGGTCGTTGTACCATCGTTGAGCAGGAACTTATGGTTTGGCGTGACTTGAAGCACTGTACCGTCGTCAAGCTCAACAGCAACAAGCTGCTGTTTTTCGCCAGTAATGCGTGGATTTCGACCCCACTTGATTTCGACTTTTCCGTCGGCTGGATTGACGCTGTAAACGGGTACATCGCGGCCTTCAGCTGCCAGGGTCTCCAATGCCACAGCACCGCGGCCATCAGCAACACCAATGAGCGTAGACCCGGCAAAACAAGGATTGACGCCTAGTACACGACGGTCTGCTGTGTCGACTACGCCGTTCATGCGCGCGTAGTTGTGCGCATTTTCAAGCCACAAGTACCCCGGCTCGCCATTCGTAGCCGTTTGTAGCCCGACATCATCGTAATCGTCGCCGATGTGCGGCATGACGGTGTTGTTGCTTGCCCAGCGATAAGCATTCAAGAACTCTTGTTGACTTTCAGGATTCTTCAAGCCACGGAATTCAGCATCGTGCATGTCGCCCAGGGCGATCTGCGCCGAGCGGCGTACGTTACCGGACACGACACAGCGCCCGATGCAATTCATCACATCGACGATGGAGGTTGACGTAATGGGCAGCCCAAGGTTACGCCCAAGGATTGTAGGAATGTCGCGCTCGATCAGCTGGATCAGCGGCTCTGGACCTGCCGACACGCCACCAAATCCCTTGATACGCGCCCCAGCTGCACGTACGCGACTGTAGTCACGCGACATTGTGAGTGGCTCTTCACCGACATAAGCACGCAACACGTGCTGCAGTACGGCGGCCCAACCTTCACGAGAGTCTTCAACAGAAAACACGGCCGAGGAGACTTGAGGCTCTACGACGGTTCGGCGACCTACGCCACGGCAATCGAAACCCACACCCACGCCGAGCATGGACATGTCCATCATAAATGTGAACGGTCGTGCGAAATCGACGTCGATATCCTTTGTTGACACGAAGCTACAGTTGAGTAAGGCCGCGCCACCTACTTTGGCAAGGCCTGGTGCGCCCATCATCCAAAGTCCGCGGCCCGGCGGTAGCCACTTACCGTCCCACGCACGTTGATAGGCTTCTTGGGCTGACTCTTGTGCCTTTTGTGCGTCCCACCGCAGACCAAGCATGGAGCAGTGCCGCTGTTGAATTTGATACATGCCCTCGATAACACGCACCATCGTCAACCAAAATTCTTCGGTGTCGTGCAGTCCTGCACGTGACGCAAGTTCAACAATGCGGTCTCCAACCTCATAAGTACCATCATCCGCAGGCACAAGTGAACGACTGTAGGTTCTTTTAAAGGTCACATATCCAATGGCGCCCCATTGCGGTTGCTGCCCGATGAATTGCGAGATAAAGGCGTCGTCGAGCTGGAACAACGCACTGCGAGGTTGAAGGGTGAAAAAGTGCATGGACGGCTATAATGCCAGTCCCATGCCAAGATGCTACGTCAAAACAGCGTGGCCAGAACTCAGGACTTTTCCGTCGCTTCCTTTGATCTTGACAGCCATTGTTTCAGGGTTGTAGCTGGCAGAAAACCACTTACGCTTGGCTCCAAACTTGACAACCGTCAAAATAGAGCCATTCGCGCGCTGCACAACCCATCGCTGACCAGACCCACCAATGCGGAACACATCGCCGGGAATCAAGCCCCGCGGAGCTTCCTTTTCTTCGGCAGGTTTGGCTTCAGGTTCAGCTTTCGGCGCCGCTGCTTGGGCTTGCTTGACAACCGTCACCGCAGGCACGCGCGACACATCTTGTACTTGCATCGACACTTTGGCCTTGGCACCATCACGACTGAATTCGTCGATCTTCAGGCCGCCATAATTGCCGCGTGCCAGCTTGTTGCTGTGCATGATTGCGAACGTACGCACAAAGTGCTTGACTGTGTGGTCATCTAGTGATGCCGCAAAATCTGACTTCTTCCAAGTTACTTCGAAGCTCACCAAGCTGCCACGTGCCTCTGCCTCTCCTGCCTTGAAATTGTCAATGACTTCTTTCATGACTGGAATCGGACGTTGGTCCTTGCCTTCGTTGTTCGCTTGTGTAATGCCCGAAACGACGGCCGGCATTTCTGGAACTTTCTTCGCCTGCACGGTCATGCGCAGCGCGGCACCACGCATCATCTGCCCGATGTTGACCTGCGTTTGTGTACCCTGCGGTGCTGCTTGTGGCGCAGCTTGCGCGGGCTGCTTAGCTGCACCCGTACCAGGAGCCCGCGATGCAAAGCCTTGCGGTCCTGTGGCACGCATGCCTGGCTGGTTGGCTTCTGTCAACTCCACGCGCTTTGGTGCTTGCGTTGCCACATAGTTGGAAATTTCCTTCCACAGGCGTGCGTCTGTCTTGGCGACTGTTGGCAAGGCGCCAATCATCAGAGCGTTCATATCGAAACTGCCGTTTGACAAATTTGGCGGGGACGCCTTGAAATACAGCGACACAGCTTCGTTCATGAGACGCTGTGCATTGCCGTGATTTGCTTGCGCACCAGACAACAGCGCACCAGCGATTTCTTTCACCGACTTCGGACGGTGCATTTGCGGCGTCGCGACGTTCGGTACCGTAACTTCAGGTTCCGTAACTTCTGCGTTGTTATCAGTGGCAGTACCCGGCTGTACAGCGTACCCTGGCATCGTTTGAGTCCGTGATGGCGTCGCTACGTTAGACACTGAGCTTTCAGGCTGCGTAACCTCAAAGTTGCTCGGTGCTCCGAGTGGCGCAAAACCTGGCTTCTTCTTCTGTGCAGCCTTGCTCAGGTCTTGATTGCGCCGTAGACGCAAGGACAGATAGCCAGGATAGTCTTCTGTCCCGTCCAAGATGCCCCAGTCTTCGCCGAGAGCTTCAGCTACGACTTGGCGCACGTCGTCCTCTGATGGCGTGCCTCGCGATGCTGTAAACGCAAGACCCATTGAAATTTCATCATTGGAGATCTTGTTCACCGCGCTCGTGAGGCGCAAGTCAGCGCGTCGAGGTGCAAGCACTGTACGTGCCGCAGCGACGACGTCCGGCGCGGTTCCCGGTTCTTGCGTGGTGTCAGCCAGTACGTGCACGGCGCTCTTCGGCACGCGGATAGTCGTCAACTCGTCGAGCTGTACATGGTCTTCATCAGCACCCGCGCGCACACGCCATCCAAAGCGGCGTACGCCGTCGGGCAGTGTCACGGCGACATAGGATGCACCCTGCGGCTGCGACCCACGGAGCACGGCACCCAGCTCGTCTAGCGAGGCTTGGCGCTCGTGCATCGTCGGAGGCACGTCGAGCAACGAGGCGGTGCGCTTCTCGTGCGCGGCTGCTGCGTCTTCAACGGCTTGTCGATACGATAACTTCTTCATTGGTTATTCCTTGCGGCGCTTCTGTCGCTGGTGATTCAGCTCAAAGTTCCAGCGGACTAAGCGCGCTCGGACCTTCATCGGCAATAGCGTCTTCCATTGCGATATTTTCAGCGTTGTCTTCGTCTTCCTGCATGAAGTCACGCTTGTGGTAGTCACCGTCGTCCTGGTCGTAAACGAACTCCGAAAGCTCTTCTTGGTCGTCTGGACCCGACAAGAACGGTGCGTAACGCTTTGGGGTCAAGTTTGGCTCGACCTTCTCGTCGTCGCTGCGCATCTGCGCGTTTCTGCTATAGACCGACATATCCTGCTCGTGTTGCAAGTGACGCAGAATGCGATGCCAGTGCATCATGTCTTGCTCATGCGCTGCTTCTGCTAAGCCTGAGTCTCTGATGCCTG